>OLLK01000149.1_pt1 | contig 74288 bp, 67 predicted proteins | sample 1604531 | NCBI WGS metagenome assembly OLLK01 (sample SAMEA104055722, study PRJEB20765) | soil metagenome | isolation source: soil | reverse complement strand
TTTAGTTGATGGTTGATGGTTCATAGTTCATGGCCGGATGGCTGGATGCCAATTTCGGTAGTCCGCGTACATTAACCAGTAACGAATTTCTTCTCACTTGTGCCGATTTACTACATTAGCGATGGTTTTATCATAGAATATGGTATTCAGCCTGTCGCCTATGAACTATCACCGATGAAATATTAACTATGCACCCAACAGATCTCACCTGGAAAAAACTCTCTTCTACTTATTTACATAAAGGCCCCTGGGCTACCCTTCGCTCCGATAAGTGCGAAATGCCCAATGGCCACATTGTTGAAGATTATTACGTGCTGGAATACAGCAACTGGGTAAATGCCGTGGCCATTACGGAAGACAATAAGATACTGATGGTGAAGCAATACCGGCACGCCGCGGAGATTGTTTCGACAGAGTTACCGGGCGGAGTGATCGACGGAGATGAAACACCTGAACAAGCCCTCCGCCGCGAGCTTTTGGAGGAAACCGGCTACCAGTTTGATGATTTTGAGCTTTTGTGCATGACCTATGCCAACCCGTCGACAGCCAACAACCAAACCCGGTGTTACCTGGCGCGTGGTGGCAAAAAAGTGCAAGGGCAATCGTTAGACGAACAGGAGGAGATCATTGTTGAACTGCATACCATTGAAGAAGTAAGGGAGCTGCTGCTCACCAACAAAATAGCCCAGGCATTACATTGCACCGGGCTTTTTTATGCTTTAGTAAAACTGAAAGCATTGTAACTTTCAGTGATTCATCTTAAATTATATTACTCCGGGGGTTACGGTTATTTTGCGGATGCAGTTGTTATACTGATCAGCCACGTAAATATTCCCGTTTGAATCAACTGTTATGGATTGGGGGTAATTAAACAGCGCCGCAGATCCGGCGCCATCGGTTAAACCGGGCACACTAAAGGTACCGGCTAACACATCCAATACGCCGGCGGTAGTGTATTCAAAAATTCTTCCACCTTCATCAGCAATATACAAGGTACCTTTCGAATCGATAGCGATAGCAGAAGGATAGCCCAGCAAGCTGGTTTGCGAAGGGCCGCCAAAAACGGTAGTTACCACGCCCGAACTTGATATTTTGCGCAGCGCAGAATTTCCCTGGTCGGTAACCCAAAGATTACCTTTCGAATCCAGCACAACACCTGTTGGGTTATTAAAAAATGCAGAAGCGTCTGTTCCGTCAATAAAGCCTTTAACCTTATTACCGGCAATAGTTTTGGTCCTTCCGCTAGGCATGATCTCCCTGATCACATTATTTCCGCGATCGGCTACATACAGGTTGCCGCTGGCATCAATACAAAGCCCCTGCGGATGGTTAAACCTTGCGAGCGAGTCACCAGAACCGGTCAGGTGCGCCGAATCTACCGCACCATTGCGATAGCCTGCCAGGCCAGTTCCGGCATAAGTGCTTACCACACCGGCGGGGGTTATTTTACGGATCACGTTATTCCCCTGGTCAGACACAAATATATTGCCGCTGGCATCAACAACCTGCCCGCCCGGTGCATAAAACTCCGCATTGAGGGCCGCGCCGTTAATAAGCCCGGCATTTTGGTTGCCTGCGATGGTGGTTACATTCCCGGTTGTTGAAATCTCCCTGATCAGTTCATTAAACGAATCAGAAACAAACACATTACCATTCTTGTCGACCGATACCCCCTCAGGATTGTTAAATAGCGCGCCTGAAGCACCGCCATCCATGTACCCGGCAACTGAACTGCCCGCAAATGTTGAAACGGTAACTACATTACCTGTCGAGTTGGCAGCCAGCGTAGTAAAAGTGATAACATTTCCGTAGCCCACGCCGGCGCTGTTGGTTGCGTAAGCCCTTAAATAATAAGTAGTACCGGGCGTTAAGCTGGATAAAAGGCTTGTAAATGATGTTACGGATGTCCCGGGGTTATAAACAGAGTCGGAAGTTTTTGTATCGGCCGTGGTAGGTGTTTTATTTGAGGAACTGTAACAAACACCATTGTGCAGGATGGGTCCATTGCCCGCCGATAGAATTACTCCCCCGCTTTGTGCGGTAGTAGAAGTTAAGTTGATAATAACAGCCGTGGTGTTAACTACGGGAATAGTAACGATGATACTGGCGGTTTGTGTTTTGGTGCAACCCGCGCCAAAAAAAACGATCGACAAACCAAAAATGAAAAAGAAAATATAACTTAAGTAAGGGATTCTCATGCAACCAAAAAGATAAAGGGGTAAAAATTTTTAAACATGCCGCTATGCGTCTTCGTAATCAACTGCAATTATAGCCTTAATATTGCTCGTTTTAAACATTTTTAACAAATATTAACATGACCAAAGGCCATAAAACCTGTAAGTAAAATCCCGCAAGATTTGCCAGCCAGATAAAAAATGTGAAATTAAGATTCTGACAAGGTATTTGATGAGGCCCTATCGGAAAAAAAGATTGGCATTGATTGATACCCAACACTACGAGATTGAGTCAGAAGCCTGCTGCCCTGAAAACCACACGACACTATAGGTCATGGAGTAACTAAGGCCTACATCAGGATCTGTACATACTTATATCCGGGATAAAATATAATGCTAACGTCGTGACCGTCCCGCTTTTTGAATTTATGCCAGTTTGCGTCGTTCGATTCAACTTCCTCTGTCCAGTCCGGCCCGAGGCAGGCTTTAAATTGCTCAATAAAATAACGTTGGGCCTGTGCGGCATCAGCGTCGCTGGCATATGACAGCGACTGATCAAAGGCTACATAGTTACCGCCAGGATCGACATCGATCTTCGCCAGGGAGTTTTTATAAAATGTAAACGTTGAAAGATAATTTACCGACTGTATCTTCTTTTTGTCAAGCACATCCATGGTAGTGTCAGACAATACGCCGACAAGCTGCATATAGTTGGTTAGCCGTTGGCGCAATAAGAATTGCAGTTGGTCGCAAACCGTGGCTTTATCCGCAATAGTCCCTGAGGCCGGGGTAGCTATAATGCACTCCAAATCATAGAGGGAGCTGTTTTCGTAATAATAGGCCTTGTCGTCTTTAGACTTTGGCGCCCGTTTTTTGCAGGCGATGCGCAACGCGTAGACTCCGGCAGCCGAGGCTTTATAAAATAGCTTAGATGAGTAGCTCGACGTTGTGTCGATGATCGCTTTGGCAGTTAATAAATGCCCGTCAGTATTTGTAAGCAATGTCAAAGTCATCGGTGTAAGTATGTTTGAAGATACGCTGGCTTTGATCACATCTCCGGCTTCAAGGGTCACTTTTATATCCTGGTACTGCCTTCCAGTTGCATTAACCGGATCGGTGGGCATTACCCTGTTTTTTACCGTATCGCAAAATATGCCATTGTCGCCGGGGCCGGTTTTGGCGATTTGATGACTTATATAATTCGCAGCCGCAATACCCGGCCTAACACCCGGAACGGCTTTTTTTGAATGTGTTTGTGCGCCGGCAAATTGTGCCAGGATAGAAAATTGCATAAAAATAAACCCTGCAATATATTTAGTTTTTATGATCATATGAACCGTTTTATGTGAGCAATAAATATGTTACAACCAATGGCCCTGATCTTTATTATTTATCCAGGTGTAATAATGTTACCCCGCCGCCGCCATCCTTCGGAAGGTCAAAAAATATACAATAATGCACCGTTTCGCCGATCGCTGTTATATCAAAATAATACGCTTCGATACCGCCATCCATTGATCTGTGCCTGGCATTGGGATAATCTGCTAAAAAATCTTCTTTAACCTTTTTAGTATAGCTTTCGTTGTCCGAGAAAAAAATGTCAATGTTCGTGTCCTCCTTATCAATATTATAAACCTGGGCAGTACCGCTTGCCTGGTAAGTATCAGGATCATCCGGTTTGCTTTGCGTGTAACTAAAACTCTTCACCGTGGCAACAAAATCTTCCTTTGAAGCATTTAGTAATTTAAACATGTTGCTTAATACCGGGGTAATTACGGTCGCCTGGTCAATTGCTGCAGTTTGAAGAGAGAGAATACTTTGTGCGGATGTGCTGTAACAGACACCTAATGTGCACAAAAGAATGGCGATTACCTTTTTCATTCCATATAAATACGTCAACCCATTTACTGGCTGTCCGTAAATATATCAGACTGGTTTAATCAAAATAGTAGTATTTTAATGTGATTTGGGGTTAGTGATCAGAGGTTGGAGATTAGAGATTAGTTTTCTCGAAAACGCAGCGTGCAGTAGCCAAGCGGATCTTTTTCCTCGCCTAATCTCTAATCTCCAACCTCTAATCTCTAGTTAGCGGCTCAAATACATCGATTTCTCCTTGTACAAATGCCGGAAATAAGGGTCCTGTAAGTTCGGTATAAAGCGGATCGCTTCTCCGGTCGATTTCATTTCGGGGCCGAGCTCCTTATTTACTTCGTGGAATTTATCGAATGAGAATACGGGTTCTTTTATGGCGTATCCCCAAAGCTTGCGCTCGATGGTAAAGTCTTTTAATTTAGCTACGCCGAGCATACATTTTGCAGCTATGTTGATGTATGGCACATCATAAGCCTTTGCGATAAACGGCACTGTTCTGGATGCGCGCGGATTTGCCTCGATCACGTAAACTTTATCATTTTTTATGGCGAACTGGATATTCAGCAAGCCAAGCACATTTAATGCTTTGGCTATTTTGTGAGTATATTCCTCCATTTGGGCGATTGCATTATCCGAAAGATCAAAAGGTGGCAACACGGCGAAGGAGTCTCCGGAGTGGATGCCGGCCGGTTCGATATGCTCCATCATCCCGATGATATGCACATCATCGCCATCGCTTATGGAGTCTGACTCGGCTTCAGAAGCGCGATCCAGGAAGTGGTCGATCAATACACGGTTACCAGGTAAATTTCTCAACAAGCTAACCACTGCTTTTTCAAGGTCCTCATCATTGATCACGATACTCATTCCCTGCCCGCCCAGTACATAACTCGGACGCACCAGTACGGGATAACCAACCTGGTGCGCAACTTCGATCGCTTCTTCAGCGCTTTCGGCAACACCATATTTAGGGTAAGGTATATCCAATTCTTTCAGCAGGTCCGAGAAGCGGCCGCGATCCTCGGCGATATCCATGTTATCAAAGCTGGTGCCGATAATGCGGATGCCGTGCTGGTGCATTTTTTCGGCCATCTTCAAAGCGGTTTGCCCGCCAAGCTGAACTATTACACCGTAAGGTTTTTCCAGTTCGATAATTTCCCGTACATGTTCCCAGTAAACCGGCTCGAAGTACAACTTATCGGCCATGTTAAAGTCGGTAGATACGGTTTCAGGGTTGCAGTTGATCATGATCGCCTCGAAGCCAGATTCTTTTGCAGCCAGCAAGCCATGCACACAACTGTAATCAAACTCAATGCCTTGGCCAATACGATTAGGTCCCGAGCCTAAAACGATGATCTTCTTTTTGTCAGAGACTATTGATTCATTCTCCCCTTCGTAAGTCGAATAATAATACGGCGTTTTTGCCGGGAACTCTGCCGCGCAGGTGTCTACCATTTTATAAACGCGGCGGATGTTTAGCGCTTGCCTTCTCTGGTAAACATCTTCTTCGGTAACATTGCCTAATATATAAGCGATCTGCGTATCCGAAAATCCTTTCTGCTTCAGGGTGAAGAAAAACTCTTCAGGGATATTATTTAAGGAGTAACGTCGCAGCTCGTTCTCCAGGTTTACCACATCGGCTATCTGGTTCAAAAACCAGCGGTCTATCTTGGTTGCCTTGCGTACCGATTCAATCGGCACGCCCAGGCTTAGGGCGTCATAAATATGGAACAACCTGTCCCAGCTTGGGTGCTCCAGGCTGTGCATGATCTGCTCCAGGTTGCGGTTCTGGCGACCATCGGCGCCAAGGCCCGCACGGCCGATCTCCAAACTCTGGCAGGCTTTCTGCAATGCCTCGATAAAGCTGCGGCCTATGCCCATCACTTCACCCACTGATTTCATCTGCAGGCCCAGCTCGCGGTTGGCGCCTTTAAATTTATCAAAATTCCAGCGTGGTATTTTTACGATCACATAATCCAGCGTCGGCTCAAAATAGGCCGAAGTGGTTTTGGTGATCTGGTTTTCTATTTCGTCAAGGTTATACCCGATAGCCAGTTTGGCAGCGATCTTGGCTATAGGGTATCCGGTTGCCTTCGACGCCAGCGCTGATGACCGCGAAACACGCGGGTTAATTTCAATGGCGATCAGGGCTTCATCGGCAGGATTTACCGAGAATTGCACATTACACCCTCCGGCAAAATTGCCGATGGCGCGCATCATTTTGATGGCCTGGTTGCGCATTTCCTGGTAACAGCGGTCGCTCAGCGTCATGGCTGGGGCAACGGTGATCGAGTCGCCTGTGTGGATACCCATCGGGTCGAAGTTCTCGATCGAGCAGATGATGATCACGTTATCGTTATTGTCGCGCAACAGCTCCAGCTCAAATTCCTTCCAGCCCAAAACGGCCTGCTCAACTAAAACCTCGTGTGTGGGCGAAGCCTGCAAACCGCGGCTTAGGGCGGCGTCAAAATCTTCTTTTTTATGTACAAACCCGGCGCCTTTACCGCCGAGCGTATAGCTTGGCCGGATAACCAGGGGAAAGCCGATCTCCTGGGCAGCTTCTTTACCTTCTAAAAACGAATTGGCAATTTTTGAGGTCGCCACGCCTACGCCGATATCCACCATCAACTGGCGGAAGGCCTCGCGGTTCTCCGTTTTTTCGATCGCCGCAATATCAACCCCAACAATCCTAACATTATATTTTTCCCACAAGCCGGCTTCCGCCGCCTCGATACAAAGGTTAAGCGCGGTTTGGCCACCCATGGTGGGCAATACGGCATCAACATGCTGTTCCTTTAATATTTTTTCGATGCTTTCAACAGTAAGCGGCAAAAGGTAAATATGATCGGCAATCACCTTGTCGGTCATGATTGTAGCCGGGTTACTGTTGATGATGGAAACCGAAATCCCTTCTTCTTTTAGTGAAAGGGCGGCTTGTGAGCCTGCATAATCAAATTCGCAGGCCTGGCCAATAATAATAGGGCCTGAACCGATAATTAATATAGATTTGATGGAGGTGTCTTTGGGCATGTGCTTTTTCTATTCAAAAGTACGTTACGAAAACTGATGCCGCTGAGGAATATTTCCCAACTTTCAAGCTCGGTATGAACTTTCAGCGTCGGGGTGCAAAGATACATTTTGCGGAGATATTCCGTGGATTTTTTTTGAATTAGTGTGTTTGGTTGGTGGAGTTTATTAAGTGAGTGGTTGATTGGGTTTTAAATCGTCGATTTTTGTCTTTGCCTTACACTTTATGGAGGTAACCAATCACTTTAAAGAGCCCTGCTAACGCTAAATGATTAACATTGGCGTTATTTTCGATAAACAATAGTTTTACCAAAGAAGAATCTTCATGTTCAAAAAAATATTATTTTCAGTGTGTGCAATAGCGCTACTGCTGTCCTCCTGTTCCGTCTGGCAGTCCGCTGTAAAATCTACATTCCCCTATAATACCACGCTAACCATCCCACGCAATGCCGCCGATAACGTCTTGCTATCCGCATCGGGTACTGCTAAAAGTTTCGACCAGGACTTTAATAAAAATGGCAACAACGCTGATAAAGTAAAGGATGTAAAAATAGTTTCCGCAAAGGTGGTAGCTGATGATTCTTCCGACTTTAACCTGGGTAACCTGTCGATGATAAAAATTTACCTGGCAAAAGCCGACGGCAGCGGCGAAGTTATGGTGGCGTCGCGAACAGATATCACGGCAATGGTTGGCAATAGTGTTGTGCTTGATATAGAAGAAACCAAAATACTGGACGACCAAGTAAAGGAGCCAAAGCTTTCCATCAGGATGGAATACAAGCTGCGCAACCATATTTATGTAAACGCGCATTTGAAAGTGGTGCTGAGGCTGCGGGCTAACCCATAGCTATTTTATAAGCTTGTTATCCCCATCCGGAAATATCAAAATCGGCTGGTACTTTCGCGCTTCGTCCATTTCCATAAAACCGTATGACATGATGATAACGATATCCCCCAGTTGGGCCAGCCGCGCCGTTGCACCGTTAAGGCAGATGGTGCCGCTGCCGCGTTCGCCGCGAATAACATATGTTTCAAACCGGGCGCCATTGTTATTATTGACGATCTGGACCCGCTCGTTGGCGATGATGTTCGCCGCATCCATCAGGTCCTCATCGATGGTTATGCTGCCCACATAGTTCAATTCAGCCTGGGTAACCTTAGCCCGATGGATCTTCGACTTTAGTACTTGAATTACCATGGGGCAAAGTTAGGATTAGTTGATGGTTCATAGTTCATAGTTCATAGTTTTTTTGTTTCGGCGGAGTTGGCTGCATGCTTTCCTACCATGAACCATGAACTATGAACCATGAACTAAAAAAGAAATTTGCATATTAAAACATAAATATCTTATCTTCGTTTTACACTAAAATCAAGACTATGCAGGTACCACCAGTGTAGTCTTGTTTGTTTTTTATGTAGATGCGTCCTTCTAAACGGGGGGCGGTTTTTTTTTGTCAAGCAATTGACCTGATTATTAAAAATTAAATTGTGCGTTATGGCAGATGTAGCATACTACACCAAAGAAGGTTTAGAAAAATTAAAAGAAGAATTACAACGATTAAAAACAGTTGAACGAGCCAATATATCAAAAGCAATAGCTGAGGCACGTGATAAAGGCGATCTATCTGAAAATGCCGAATACGACGCGGCGAAAGAAGCGCAGGGCTTGCACGAAGCCAAAATTTCGCAGCTGCAGGAAGTAGTAGCCAGCGCACGACTGCTTGATGAGTCAAAACTCGACCTGTCAAAAGTATTGGCCCTTTCAAAAGTGAAGATAAAGAATGTTAAAAACGGCGTTGTAATGAGCTACCAGCTGGTATCCGAAACCGAAGCGGACCTTAAATCCGGCAAAATATCCGTTAGCTCGCCCATTGCTAAAGGCTTACTAGGCAAACGTGTAGGCGAAACAACTGAGATCACCGTTCCCGCCGGTAAAATAGAGTTTGAGATATTGGAGATATCACGTTAGTTATTGATTTGATGAGTTATTGAGTTATTGAGTCAAAAAAATTAATCGTGAAACAATTTGATTTCTATGGGTATTTCTAACTCAATAATTCACTAACTCCATAATTCAAAACTAAAAAAATGACCATTTTTTCAAAAATAGTTGCAGGCGAAATTCCGGCATATGTAGTAGCCGAGACCATCGATTACCTGGCGTTCCTGGATATCAGTCCGCTGGCCGAAGGCCATGTACTGGTTATTCCCAAAAAAGAGGTGGATTACCTTTTTGATATGGACGACGAGTTGTACACCGGCCTGCAGATATTCGCCAAAATTATAGCAACTGGTTTAAAAAAAGCCATAACCTGCAAGCGGATAGGCGTTGCTGTTATTGGCCTTGAAGTTCCGCATGCACATATCCACCTGATACCGATGAACAGGGTGGATGATCTTAATTTTGCACGGCCAAAGCTGAGTTTTACTTCTGAAGAGTTGGCTGCGACTGCAGCTAAAATCAGGGAGGCGTTGAAGTGATTTGCGGATGTGCAGATTTTTAACGCCAAGTAACCGGGAATAAGAAAATGCTCAACAAGTCGTCATTGCGAGGAACGAAGCAACCTCTGCAACAGACAGTTAACGAAACGCTTTGAACAGGTGCCCGGCGTGCGGCTGACAGGTAACTAATAGATTTCGTTCCGTTGATTAGCGTGTGTAGCGATTGCTTCGTTCCTCGCAAGGACGGTCTGGAGGGCTGCTCGGGTTAATTTAAATCTATGGTAAATCCTTCGACGACAGGAGGCTACCATCTTCAAATTTTCAAATCGTCACATCTTCAAATCATTTGCACATCAAACAATCCGCTTCGCATTATCCTTCGCAAACGTGTCCCAGCCCGAGTAGGACTTCTTGCTTCCCGTCTTGCCGCCGGGGTTTCGTTGAAAGGCATGGCAAACCGCTACGGCCAGGCCGTCGGTAGCATCCAAAAAATCCGGCGTTTCGGAAAATTTCAGCAAGCTTTGCAGCATGGCGGCTACTTGTTCCTTTGCGGCATTACCGTTGCCGGTTATCGATTGTTTTATTTTGCGGGGGGCATATTCGGTAATGTCGATATTACGAGTTAGCCCGGCTGCCATGCAAACGCCCTGTGCTCGGCCGAGTTTCAACATCACTTGTATATTCTTACCATAAAACGGCGCCTCGATGGCCATGCAATCCGGTTTGTAATTGTCGATCAGCGCCAGCGTTTTTTCAAAAATGCGCTGCAGCTTCAGCATGTGGTCGTCAATCTTATCCATCTTTACCACACCCAGGCTGATTAGTTCGATCTTTGGGCCGGTCTCTTTGATCAGGCCGTAGCCCATTACTGCCGTTCCGGGGTCTATACCCAGTATAATTCGTTCCTTTTTGTTAATGTCGTTCATTGTTAGTGGCAGTAGCAGTTGGTAGTGGCAGTTTTTGCACAATCAACACCCTGCGATTGCACCCAAAGATACTATTCACTACCCAATATCTTCATGTATTCCCCACGGCTGATCATCCTTGCTCCCATCGAGGCTAAATGCTCCGTATAAACCTGGCAATCGATCACGGAATAATCCATTCCGCATAAATGTACCAGCGCAGCTTTCGAGGCATTACTCACGCGGCTAAACATACTTTCACCGCAAAATACCTGGCCAATTTGAACGCCATATAGTCCGCCGGCCAGTTCGCCATTTTGCCAGGCCTCGATGGAATGTGCATGGCCTCTCCGATGTAGTTCAACATAAGCCGCCTTCATTTCGTCGGTTATCCAGGTGCCATCCTGGCCAGGACGTGGCATCAGCGAGCAGGCAGTAATCACCTCTTCAAACGACTGGTCGACCGTTACTTCAAATTTGCCTGATTTTAAAACCCGGTGCATGGATTTTGAAACTTTCAGCTCCTGCGGGAAAAGCACAAACCTTTCGTGCGGCGAATACCACAATATCGGCGTATCGTCGCTATACCAGGGGAAAATGCCGTTATGATAAGCCAGCAGCAGTCGCTCAACCGAAAGATCGCCGCCAAGGGCAAGCAAACCGTCCGGTTCGGCCAGTTCACGATCGGGAAATAACAAACGCTCGTCCAGCCTGAATATCATCAGGGCAAAATTACGCCTTGCGCTTGATCACCAGCTTTTTATTTTGCGCTTTTACAACCGAATCCAGAAATTCCTGCAGCTCGGTATACTTTGCAGCCGGGATCACCTGGTTATTAATATCAAACTTAGCCGTGCTTACTACCTGGTGCTTTGTGGCATCAAATGAATATTTTATATCATAATCGCCGTAAGTGAATTTCAAACTTTGGTTAGAGGGTAAAGTTTCTATATCGAAGCCTGCAGGCAAATCGATGGTGGTAACACAGGTTTTTTGCAGGGGTGTTTCAAAATAATAGTCCGATTTGCGGTGTTCTTCAGCCGGGATGGAAAAAGCAACAAGATCGAAGGCATGGGGCCGGTAAAACTGTTTGTCGCCTGCTGCGATATCACAAAACTTATCATATTCCATGCTTAGGTCTACCTCTTTTACGCCGTTCACATCCGTCACCGGTTTAACATCCAGCGAAATAGGCTGCTTGATATTAAGCCTCCGCATAAACTCCTCTTTTTGCTCATCGGATTTTAGTGTGGCGAAAGCAATATATTCCTCCCGGTAGGTGCCTGTCGATAAGATTTTTATCATTGTTTTTGCGCCGCCGTCGGCATCCAGCGTAATATGCGCCTCGCTGTTAAACTGGTTATCCTGCATCGTGCTTCGAGGCGTTCTTACCAACTTGCCGCCATCTTCGGTGATCAGCAATGCATTCCGGTTTTCGGTAAATGAGCCTAATTTTCCGAAGGGCTGCGTGTTGCTGGTACATTCCAGCCAGGTGGTATCGCCCTTAAATGGAATACACAATATCTCGTGGTTAAAGGAATCAAAAGCAAATGCGGGGTCGGCCGGTTCCTTGTTCGCCTCGGCATTAATTACTGCGCAATATGAATCAATATTAACCGCCTTTAGCATTGCGCTCATGTAGTTTGACAGCGCCTTGCAATCGCCATACTTTTTTTGATCTACAAATGAGGCGGGGAACGGTTGTAGCCCTCCGATACCTAATTGTATGCTCACGTACCGCATATTTTGCTGCAGGTAATTGTACAAAAACTTTGCTTTTCCTTTATCAGTCTTTATCGTATCTGTCATCCTTTTTATATCGGCAGCCCGATCTGGCGTCAGCGTATTAACCTGGGCGTGCAATCCCCACAACCATTTCCCATAACTTTTCCATGAACTGAAATCACCGGCAAATCCATAAAATAAAAAATCTTTTACATTAAGATCAACCCTCGGTAACACACGCCACGCCTCAGCACCTTCCTCAAGCTTAGTTGCCTTTAAGTTTTGTATTTGCCAGGTGTAATGGCAAGTTACACCATCAACTGTTTTTGAAGGTCTCAAAACAATATTTTTACAGCGAAATTTGAACCCGTCGTTGCTATCAACGGCCAGCTTATATATGCCAAATTGAACCGACTGCTGGTCATGTTGTATGCGCCATTCATCCAGGTTCATGGCGCTTGTCCGGTCTTCCTCAAACTCTGTTTCTATAGTTTCGGGGTAACTGGGTATTGTGTGTTTTAACCCCAAGAAACGATCATCAAGCACAAGGCTAAAACCGTCTGATGCAGCCCCGTCATACATATCACTTTTGTGGTATTTTTTTATGACGTTACCTGCAGGGTCGTATACCTTCATTTCGATACTGCTGTAGCTGTCATATTTTTTATTATAGCCTAAATAAAGTATCGCATCATCATCACCTTTTTCGTTCAGGATGGTCACCACTTTGTGAACCTTTAGCGAAACTTTTCCCGGCCCCTTCACTGTTACATCCTCTTCATAAAAGCGCACTACCGAGTTGGCGTTTTCTTTTAATGAATCCGGAATGTTTGAAGCCACATAAGCTTGCGGGTCCACCTTCTCCTGGCAAAACCCCACAGTACCAAATGAAGCCAGAAGTACAGGGGCAATAAAAACTGATTTAAAAAACTTGCAGCACATATCTTTATTATGATTTCTTTAATACAATTTGTTCGTTTAACATCTCCATCATCTTTTTATAAAACTCGTGCACTTCGGCATAATCTTGTTTAAAATAGATGGATTTGTGATAATCAATCACATATCTAACCATGATCTGGCCGTCCTGCGCAGCTACAAGGCGCTTAAATGTTATGCTCTTGTCCGACATTGACATACTTGCGCTCTTGGGTAGGGCATCTGCTTTATAGCCGGCCGGCATTTTATAAACACCGTTTATTGAATAACTGTCCTGGTATTTAAAATCGATGTCGGTATAACGGTTTTCACTTAAAAATGGATTGGAGCGGAGGCCGGTAAACAGGTTGGTATTTACATAAATGTAACTGTCATCAGACCCAGCTAAGTTCATGTTAAAGTCCAGGTTTTGGGTAAGCGGGAGCGTGTCCACTTCCATATTGTCAAATTTAACGCTGGAGACTTTCAGATCGTTGTTGCCATCCTGCAAATAATTAATAAATTTTTGCTCACCGTCGGTTTTATATTTTTCAACAGCGTGTAAACGGTTATAGCTAAAACTGCTGATCTGGGCCGTACCGGTCATTTTACCATCAGGTTTTATTTCAGCATTAACAAGTATTAATTGGCGCACAGGCTTGGTCTTTTGCAAAAAAAACAGATCATACTTCTTATTGTCCTTATCAATCCAAAAACCAAAAGTATTCAACAGGTCAGCCGGCGTCTCATTAACAACATTGTATTTGTTGGTGGCGTCTAAAACATAGTAATTAGCGCTGTCAACTGGTACGTAGGTTACGGTTTTGTTAAATTGATATTTCGAAGGATAAGCTGGGTTCGCCCTCCCGTTTTTGCGGGTGCTCACCATCATCGGCAGCGCGTTAACACCCGATCTTTTAAGCAGGTGGCAAACAATCAAATTTATTTCTGTCGAGTTGCCGGTTTTTTTTGTCCATGCATCTTGTGTACCATCGCTTGTATACCACCTGTTAAGATCATTCCATTTCATTTGGTTTTTAACCTGGTCAAAAACATAAGCTATTTTTTCCTGTTGCGAGGTCATTGCCTTTGCTTTGCTGATGATCTCATCCTCGCCACTCAGTTTTTTATTAAACTGGCCACCATAATCCTCGTCCTCGCAAACTTCATCGCCCATCTTATTCCAAGTATCCGAAAAGCCCCTGCTAACATAGCCGGGAATGTTAATGCTCTTAAGTTCATATAATATCCGCTGCGCATTATCTCTGCTTGAATTCATGAACGGTTCTTCCGGAAGGGAAGGGATGTTGGCCATCGATTTCAAGTCATCCGAATTTTTAACATAAGGCAAATTAACCATTACCAGGTTTTTGTAATACACTTCGCTTGGAATATCCTTACTGATCTCACTGTACCGGGTTGGTATATCGTTTTGAAAGTACCAATCCGGGAAATCACCAAGCGACCAAGAGTTTACTGAATATTTATATTCAATGATGGAGCCTGGCTTTACGTCGGGGAAGGCGAAGGAAAGAGAAGTTCTTTCCTTATCGACCGATTGGGTAAACATTTGTTTTTTATCGACCTTTGTGATAACGGGCTTGCCATTTACCGAATTTATTGTTTCTGCCTGCACACCCTCCAAAAATTCGTAACGATTGCCGCCGTAGTACTCTATCCGGATGTTGGCCTGGTCCTTACCTTTTTCATTAAAAATCTTTATACGGATATGGCGCTCAAACACCAAATTTTCACCGCCAAGGTAAACAGCGCCTTTATCAAAAAGTATTTCGGCATTTGCGTCTTTTTCGAATGCGCACGAGGTCATGTCCAGGTCGGCCTGGTCTACTTTTCCGAAAGCTTGCGTTGTTGGGCCGGTATACGCCTGCTGGCTTTGGGCGTGCACTGTTAGTAAAATTACCGTTAACGATAATAATAGCGTAAATAATTTCTTCATAATGTGGGGTTAATCAATAAATAAAAATAAGTAAAAATATCAGGGGTTTGTTAAGTTTAAAACTATTTTATCCTTTTTTTAATATCACTTGTTCATTCAGCAGTTCGTACATCTTCTTGTAAAAACCTCTCAGGTCCTGGTACTGGTCACTAAAGCAAACCGTTTTACGATGGTCAATTACGCACCTTATGGTAATGGTGCCATTATCCTCAGCTACCGTACGCTTGAAAAGAATGCTCTGATCAGGCATTACAATCGTCATGCTCTTCGGTAAAGCGTCCACTTTGTAGCCCGCAGGAATTTTGTAAATTCCACTGATGGAATGATCGTTACGATAACCAAAGTCGATATCCGAAAACCGGTTTTCGCTGGTAAAGGGATTTTCGCCCGTAAACGAAAATAGATTGGTATTAAAATAAATGTAGTTTTCGTCGGAGCCACTGAGGCTGGCGGTAAACCCGATCTTTTGCGTTAACGGCAGCGTGTCAACATCCATATTCTCCACTTTAAAAGAAGTTATTTTGATGTTGTTATCGCCATTGCGTAACGAATCGACGTACTTTTCCTCCCCTGCTATTTTATATTTTCGCACATCATTTATCTTATTGTAAAAATCGCTTGTCACCTCCGCATTACCATTTAATTTGCCGTCTGGCGTAATTTCAGCAGAAACAAAAGTAGACCGCATCACAGCTGCCTCATCCTCAATCGGCACCAGTTTGGTTTTTCCGCTATTGGGGTCAATGCTCAGGCCAAAGGTATCCAGGTCGTCAAAAGGAATGGTATTATATAAATTATATTTACTGGTGGCATCCAGAATGTAAAATTTCGCACTGTCTACAGGCACATAAACTACTGTATTGTTAAATCCCAAAAAATTGGGGAAGGCAGGGCTCATTTTACCATTTGCCCTGGTGCTAACCACCATCGGGAAAGCATTTATTCCGGCTCTTTTTAATAAATTAAACAGCACCAGGTTAATTTCGCCCGAGTTACCCGTTCTTTTTCCCCATGCCTGCGTTATTGCATCGTAGGCAAAAAATGTGGTCATGCCGTCCCACTTCATGGAGTTTTTTACTGTATCAAACAAAAAGGCGATCTTTTCGTCGTCAGAGTGCAGGCTTTTGGCATGTTTCATAATGGCGCCTTCGCCTGAAAGGGACTGCTGAAATTCGCTGCCAAAATGCTCATAAGCTACCAATGCCTTGCCAATAGCATCCCAGGAATGGCCCATCAGCATATCCGGGTATATTTCAATACGCTCCAGGTTATCTTTTTGCGACGTCATGTAAAGTTCATCGGGTAACGAATGCACATTAACCATAACACGGATTTGTTTGTCATCATCACTACGGTGGTTATCAGAAGTAAATGGCTGCCTTACATGAACAACTGTTCTAACGTTTCCCTTACCCAGGTAATCGGTTTCCAGCTCGCTGTATCGGGTGGGAATATTGTCCTGGAAAAACCAGGCATAAGGCAGTTGTGTGCTCACGTATTTTACCTCAAATACCGACCCGGGCTTGATCCCCGGCACTGCAAACGATACTTCCCTGGTTTGCCTGTCAACTTTAGTAAAATAAAGCGTCTTTTTATCAAAAGGCGTAATTTGTATTTTGCCGTTTTCAAGATTGAATGTTTCAGCTTGCAGATCGCTCATCGGGTTACCCTCGCCGTCGTCCTGCACCCGTATCCTGAAGTCACCTTTATGCGTTCCGCGGTCCGTAAAAACTTTAATACGGATATGCCGCTCCAGCGTTAACCTGGGGTATGCCTTGATAACTCCCTTATCAAAAAGCACCTCGGCATTGGCATTTTTTTCAAAGTCGCAGCCGGTCATGGTCAGTTCGTCCATACCGATCTTTCCGTAAGGCTCTTCGCCCTGCACGGCGGGCTGCGATTGGGCGCGCGCAAATAGTGCAAAAGCACAAAAACAAAGGGTAAAAATTTTATTCATATGCAATAAAGATTTGTAAAGTTTATTCTTCCTATTCCTCCATTTTTTATTATCCAGCTTTTTTCAGTACGATCTGCTCGTTCAGTAATTCGTACATTTTTTTGTAAAAGCCAAATAGGTCTTTATAATCTTCCATAAAATAAATGGTTTTTTTATGATTAATTACATATCTCGCTGAAATGACACCCTGTTCTTCGGCAATAGTCCTTTTGAAAACGATGCTTTGATCGGGCATAATGATGGTCGTGTTTTTGGGAAGCGACACCGGCTGATAACCAGCAGGTAATTTGTAAACCCCGTTGATGGAATAATTGTCGCGATATCCAAGATTGATGTCCGAAAATCGCTGCTCTTTTTTAAACGGGTTATCCCCGGTCAACGAAAAAAGGTTGGTGTTGAAATAGATATAATCATTATCAGAGCCAGGAAGATCGATCGTGCAGGAAAATTTTTGGGTTAACGGCAGCGAATCCACTAATGCATTTTCCATCTTAAATGACATAATGTGAATATTATTGTTGTCCTGGAATGTGGAGTCGATGTAATTGCGTTCGCCGATTGCATTATATTTTTTTACAGTCTTTATCTTGTTATAGCTGTCGCTGGTAATTTCGGCTGTACCGTTCATTTTCCCGTTTGCACTTATTTCGGCATTAATGAACGTTGACTGGATGATGGGGGCACTGTTTATAATTTGTGTTATCTTATATTTTTTTGTGTCCAGATCAATGGCCAATCCAAAACTGTTTAAAATGTTATACGGAATTACATTATAAAGTGAATAGCGGTCGCTTGCATCCATCAAATAATAGTTTACGGTATCAATCGGAATATAGACGACGGTATTATTAAGTGAAAAAGGATCCGGGCGCTCCGGGGCGAGCCGCCCATAATCGCGCGTACAAACCACCATCGGCGTGGCACTAATGCCGGCAACCTTTAAAAAGTGAAGCAGGATAAGGTTAATGTCAGCGCTGTTGCCTGTTTTATTTTTCCAGGCCGTTTGAAGCCCATCGGCCGAAATGAGGAATGTGTTATTATTCCAGCGCATGCGGTTTTTAACCGTGTCAAACAGATATGCGATCTTTTCGTCTTCTGTTTCATAAATCTCTAACTTTTTCAAGATGTTATCTTCACCTGGCAACGTTGCATCAAGTTTGCCCCCAAACCCGTTGTCTTTAATTAATTCATTAGTAATATCACCCCAACTTGTCGAGATAAAACCTGAGAAAGAAAAAACCACACGCTGAAGATTGTTTTGCCATGCGGTCATATACGGTTCTTCAGATAGTGAATGGACATTGGACATACCCCAATAGTGGTCGCGCCCTTTTCCGCCCAGGCTGTCGGTCACAACAGGCTGTCGCACAAAGGTTTCAACTGTTGGCGATATTAAAAAGTTATTATTAGGCAGGTGAACTTTCACCTCGCTGTATCGGGTAGGCAGCCGCCCCTGGAATAACCACTCACGCTGGGGGTAAGTTTTGAACTTATATTCAATTATCGAACCAGCCTTAACGTTTGGGAACGAAAACACGAACGCCGAGAAATTTTTGTTTAGTTTTTCTATATAGATCTGCGGCTTCTCCACCGGAGTAAAAACGGGCTTGTTGTCTTCCAGGTTTATTGTCTCAGCTTTAAGGTCGCCGATGCCCCTTAGTCCCAAAAACTCGGTCTGGTATATGAGCCTAACGTTTGCACTTTTCTTACCGGCGTCGTTAAATATCTTTATCCTTATATGCCGCTCCATGCTCAGCCCGTACTCAAACTTTATGAGTGCTTTGTCAAAAAGCACCTCGGCATTTGCATCCTTCTCAAAATCGCACGAGGTCATTTGCAGGTCGGCAACATCCACATTTCCGTAAACCTGGTCCTGGTTAACGGGATCCTGTGCGTTTGCGATAAAGGCATAAAGACCCAATAAAAGCAGGGCAAATACTCGATTCATACAGGGGATTTAATCAATTAGCCTATAATAGTAATGAAATTTTGTCAATAATTAATTAAATTTTTGAATTAATTATGGCAAAATACCCTGCGTTTATATCTTCTTCAACACGATCTGCCCATTAAGGATGTCCGTCATTTTTTTATAAAAGGCGTAGATGTCGTCGTAACCGCTTTGCGGGTACATCGATTTTTTATAAACAATCGTGTAATTTACCATGATATAACCATCTTGCTCGCCGATGAGGCGCCTGAAACTGATGCTCCTGTCGCCAATTACCAGGTTCATACTTTTGGGGAGGGCGTCAATTTTGTAGCCAGCCGGTAGCTTGTACCGGCCGTTGATGGAATATACACTGTTATAACCAAAGTCGATATCGGAGAAACGATCTTTACTGATAAAAGGGTTTTGATGAAGCGACGTAAATAAATTGGGATTAAAGTATATGTATTTTTCATCAGTTCCCGGAAGGTCGAGGCTGAAATCGACGTATTGCGTTAAAGGCAGGGAATCAACTTCGGCATCTTCCAGTTTCAGCGATGTGATCTTTATGTTATTGTCCCTGTCGGTCAAAAATTCCTTGTATTTTTTATCATCCAGCTTTTTGTTCAATTCCAGGTAGTTTGATTTATTATAGCTGAAGCTGGCAATCTGGGCGGTGCCTTTCATACTGCCATCCGGCCTTATCTCGGCATCTATCAAAACGGCTTGTTTAACCGGGTCGTTCTTTTTCAGAAACACCAGGTGGTAGTCTGACTTTTCCCTATTCAGGCACAAGCCATAGGAGTTTAACAGATCAAAAGGAACCTCATTATAAACGTTGTACTTGCCGGACGCATCCAGTACATAATTTTTCACGGTATCAACCGGCACGAAGGTTACCAGCTTGTTGATCTGATCGAAGTTTGCAAAGTCAGCAACAATTTTTCCATGCTCGCGTGTGCTCACCAGCATCGGGTAAGCGTTTACGCCCGACTCGCGCAGCAACCGTAAGAGGATCATATTGATCTCGCCCCAATTGCCGCTTTTTTTCTTCCAGGCGCTCTTGATGCCATGGGCCGATAGCCATTCCTCCTGCTCGTCCCACTTCATAAGTGTTTTTACTTTGTTAAACAGGAAAGCAACTTTTTGATCCTCCGTACTCAGGGCCTTTGCCTGCTTAACCAGCTCATCTTCGTCATGAAGTCCCTGGTCAAATGGTTTAAAAAAGTCCTTGTCTTCGGCTATCCCTTTGCCCAGTTCAGCCCACGAGCTGTTAATGTTTTCTATCTTCCCGTTATACTTAAACTGGCTAATAATAAACGTTAACTGCTGCAAAACGTCTGCATCCGATCGCTTAAACGGCTCATCCTTTGTCGATGAAACATCAGCCAACGCCCAAACATGACCAAATGCGCTGGCGGTATCCTGCACAAAGGGTTGATTTTTGCGGGTATAAACCGAAAAAGTGAGCATTGGATTAATAAACACATTTAGTTGGCTGTACCGTGTCGGCAAGTCGCCTTGAAAATCCCAGGTCGGAAAATTATGCGAAAACTGCCGCTCGAGCATATACCGGTACTCTATTACAGACCCTGCCTTCACATTTGGCATCGAAAACACTACCTCATCCTTGCTTTGGTCGATATGCTCCTGGTACACCAATTTGGGGTCGAGTTTGGTATACTCAATTTTGCCATTATTCAGCGTTACTGTTTCGGCCTCAAGCTCCAATATACGCTGCGCGCCAAACTTGCGGGTAAGCTCAATTTTAATATTACCGTTATCTTTAGCGTCCTCGTTAAATATCTTTATTCTTTTCTGCCGCTCCATTATGATTGCCGGAAAGGTTAGCACCATTACGGCACGGTCAAATAATACCATGGCATGGGCGTCCTTTTCAAAAACACAATTGGTCATTTTCAGTTCGGCGGTATCCACGTAACCATATTTTTGGATAGGCACTGCCGGATCCAACTTCAAATCGGCGGCGTCCATTTTATCAAACTTGTTATTCACCATCTGCAAAGGGAACCTTACATGCAGCGAATCGGTGGGGGCTGCAACCACCGGTGTATTGGCCTTCTTTTTTGTGGTATCGGCTTTTACCGCAGGTTTTATTTGTGCATAGGCGCTGCAGCAAAATATCGTGATAAGACAGGCAACCAACAGCGGGTATTTCATTATCCTTTACCAAGTTTAAATCCCTCTAATATAAAAATTACATTTATAAATTTTGATAATTAAACCAACACAGGTTTACCGCGTCATAAGAATGCATGGACGATTTGAAGCAAATAAAGCACCTCTTTTCGCGGGCCGGCTTTGGTATGCGCTTTGACGACCTGCATTCCTATTCGAATATTTCTGTAAAACAGGCCGTAAAAAATCTGTTAAGCGCAACTGACGACGCCCTTTCCCCCATTACAACTGATACTGATTATACCGCCGCGATGAAAAGCGATGTGGCTTCGCGAAAAATGTTTATGCAGCAGCAGCGCCAGGAAGAAAAGGACCTGAATATTGCCTGGATGGACAAAATGATGAACACCCACGCCGTATTACAGGAGAAGATGACCCTGTTTTGGCATAATCACTTTGCCTGTCGCAGCAACAAGGCTTTTTTTGCCCAGCAGCTCAATAATATTCAGCGCGCTAACTCGCTCGGCAGTTTCCGCACGATGCTTTTCCAGGTGGCCGAAGCCCCGGCCATGCTGCAGTTTTTAAATAACCAGCAAAATCAGAAAAATCACCCCAACGAAAACTTCGCCCGCGAGGTAATGGAACTCTTTACACTTGGCCGGGGTAATTATACCGAAACCGACGTAAAGGAATCGGCAAGGGCATTTACCGGGTATGGTTTTAATAAGGATGGTGAGTTTGTGCTTCGCAGGTTTTTTCATGACGATGGCCAAAAAACATTCCTGGGTAAAACCGGGAACTTTACGGGTGAAGACATCCTGAATATGCTGCTCGAAAAAAAGGAGACGGCGCACTTTGTCTGTAATAAGTTATACAAATACCTGGTAAATGAGGTGCCCGACCCTGCCCATATAAACGAAATGGCCGACGTTTTTTACACCTCGAACTACGAAATAAAACCCCTTTTAGAATATGTGTTTACTTCCGGATGGTTTTACGACGAAAAAAATACAGGCAACCTGGTAAAGTCGCCGGTTGAGTTTTTGGTTGGATTGAGCCGGCAATTTTATATTACTTACGACCGGCCCGAGCTGTTGATGCAGTTTCAGAAAGTACTGGGCCAGGTGCTTTTTTACCCGCCGAACGTGGCCGGCTGGCCGGGCGGCAGGAACTGGATCGATAGCTCGTCGCTGATGTACCGGTTAAAAATACCGTCGACGCTATTAAACGGCGGCCTGATAGATTTTGAAGGTAAAACGGACCCTGATGACGAGGCCTACATTGCCACCCAGCGTAATGCACAGCAATTTGTAAGCACCCGTGTACAATCCAGTGTAAATTGGGACAAGGTATTTAGCGGCATTCCGAAGAATAGTTCAAACACCGCAATTGCCGGGTTTATACTGGAGCCTAAATTAAATGATGTAATTTTAAGCAAGATAAATAACGCCGCCGATACTAAGTCGATGATGATCGAATTGGTATCGACGCCGGAATATCAGTTGAGCTAAGTATGAATTAGTGAGTTAGTGAATTAGTGAGTTAAAACAATTCAAACACTCCTAAATCACTAATTCACTAAATCACCAAATCACTAATTGATTCCCCATGGATCGCAGACACTTTTTAAAAAACACCGCGCTGGCATCGGGGGCCCTGATGGTTCCGGCGTTTTTAAAGCCTTTTGAAGCGCTTGCTAAAAGTGAACTGACAGGCTATAAAAACCTGGTGATCATCCAATTGTCGGGCGGTAACGATGGACTGAACACCATTGTCCCTTATGGCAATGATATTTACTATCAAAAACGTTCCACCATCGCGATCAATAAGACGGACATCGTTAAACTGAACGATGTGCAGGGATTTAACCCCGGCCTGTCGGCATTGAAAGAAATATATGATCAGGGCTGGATGAGCATCATCAATTCAGTTGGTTATCCGAATCCCGACAGGTCGCACTTCCGGTCGATGGATATTTGGCAAACAGGCAGCGAATCGAACCAATTTTTAACCACCGGCTGGATAGGCCGTTACCTGGATTCCAACTGCCAGACCTGCAGCAAGCCGTACGCCGCCATCGAAGTGGATGATACTTTATCGCTGGCCATGAAGGGTGCAAAAATGAAAGGCATAGCCGTACAGGATCCCGGCAAGTTATATCAAACCACCAGGGAACCATTTTTTAAGGATTTGGTACATGAGCACAGCGCAGATAATTTAAGCGAGGATAATTTAGGCTACCTGTATAAAACAATGATCGAGACCTACTCGTCGGCAGAGTATATTCAAAACACTTCAAAAACTTATACGGTAAAAGGCGAATACCCTGCAACGCAACTGGGCAACCAACTCAAAACGGTCTCGAAATTCATCAATTCAGGTCTTCAAACCAGGATCTATTACGTTTCACTAAGTGGCTTTGATACCCATGTGCGCCAGCAGGACCAGCAAGCCAGGCAATTAAAAATTTACGGCGATGCCGTAGCAGCGTTTATTAAAGACCTAAAACAAAGCGGCAAACTGGATGATACCCTGGTAATGACCTTCTCCGAATTTGGCCGCCGCGTGGAGCAAAACGCCAGCAACGGCACCGACCATGGCACCGCCAACAATATTTTGATTTACGGCGGTAAGCTTAAAAAGGCAGGATTTTACAATGAAGCCCCAGATTTATCGCAATTAGACAATGGCGATTTAAAATACCAGATAGACTTCAGGGATGTTTACGCTACGCTGCTGGATAAATGGCTGGATGTAAATAATGGCCAGATTTTGACGAAGAGCTTTGCTGGCTTGAATTTGATTTAATCCCCCAACTACTAATGTGCGAGAATTTGACGTCTTAGTATTTTAAAGAGACTGATTTTTGTTATATTTGATTATGACGATCGAAATAAAAACTCCTGTTACCAAAGAAAAAGTTCAACAAGCCATTGAACAGCTTTCAAAGGAAACTGGTAAAAAAAATTTAAGGAAGCATTTTGGAAAACTTAAAAGAGAAATTGACCCACTTGATTACCAAAAACAGGTGAGGAATGAATGGCTTTAGTTTTGTCGCAGATACAAATTTTTTAGTTGCAGTTCACGAAGGAAAAAAACATGTTGAGCCATTTTTAGATGGTACTGTGATTGTTTCCGTAATTTCTGAGATTGAGTTATTAGGCTGGTATAAAATAAAGCCTGAAGAAAAACAAATAATCAGATTATTGCTGGACGATTGCGTTCTCTTCGAACTTACTGCTGATATACGCAAACTTGCCATTGAATTACGCCAGCAGGTAAGAATCAAAACCCCGGACGCGATTATAGCAGCGACATCCAAATATCTTCAAATACCGCTTGTAACTTCAGATAAAGATTTTAAGATCATTCCCGGAATTGAATTGATTTTAATATAAATTCTACCTGATCTGTAATTCCGAAACCGAAAATCCGACATCCGAAATCACTTCGGCATTCTTCTCATCATGTTTGCCATTGCAGCAGGGTTGCTCATTTGCTTCATCACCTTGCGCATATCCTCAAACTGCTTTATCAGTCGGTTAACTTCGGTAAGGTTAGTGCCCGATCCTTTGGCTATCCGGTTGCGGCGGCTTTGATTAATGCTGTCCGGGTTGCCTTTTTCGTATGGCGTCATGGATTGGATGATGGCTTCAATATTTTTAAAGGCATTGTCGTCTATCTCCACGTCCTTCATCATTTTGCCTACCCCGGGTATCATGCCCATCAGGTCCTTCATATTACCCATCTTTTTGATCTGCTGTATCTGGGCGTAAAAATCGGTGAAGTCGAACTTGTTTTTGCGGATCTTCTTTTGCAGCTCGGCAGCTTCTTTTTCGTCAAACTGCTGCTGGGCACGCTCGACCAGCGAGATCACGTCGCCCATGCCCAAAATCCGCGAAGCCATACGGTCAGGGTGGAAAACGTCCAGCGCTTCCATCTTTTCGCCGGTACCGATAAATTTGATCGGCTTGTTTACAACTGATTTGATAGATAAAGCCGCACCGCCGCGGGTATCGCCATCCAGCTTGGTCAGGATAACGCCGGTAAAGTCGAGCCTGTCGTTAAACACTTTAGCGGTGTTCACAGCATCCTGCCCGGTCATGGCGTCAACCACAAACAAAATTTCGTGCGGGTTAACGGCAGCTTTTACCTGCTCTATCTCGCGCATCATGGCCTCATCAATACTCAAACGGCCGGCGGTATCGATGATGACTACGTTATTGCCATTTCTTTTTGCCTGCGCAATACCTTCCAATGCAATGGCTATCGGGTCTTTCGATTCCAGGTTGGCATAAACCGGTACGTCAATCTGCTGGCCTAAAACCTGCAGTTGCTCGATCGCCGCCGGGCGGTAAATATCATCGGCAACCAATAAAGGCTTTTTATTTTTTTGTGTTTTAAGGTAGTTGGCCAGCTTGCCGGTAAATGTTGTTTTACCCGCACCGTTAAGGCCTGCGATCAGAATGACGGTAGGTGTTGCCGGGAAATTGAGTTCAGAAGTGCTGCCGCCCATCAGTTCGGTCAGCTCGTCGCTCATGATCTTGGTGAGCAATTGCCCCGGCGAAATAGTGGTCAGTACGTTTTGGCCAATGGCTTTTTGTCTTACTTCATCGGTAAAAGTTTTGGCGGTTTTATAGTTTACGTCGGCATCCAAAAGGGCTTTGCGTATCTCCTTCATGGTTTCCGCCACATTGATCTCGGTAATACTTCCCTGTCCCTTTAATACTTTAAAGGCCCTTTCCAGCTTATCGGATAAATTTTCAAACATTTTTTACAGCAAATTTTGAGGTTACAAAGGTATTATTTTTGGACTAAGATTTATTGGATGAGGAGGATTTTAGGATTATAATGATTTGTCATCCTGAGCGCAGCGAAGGATCTTCTACGCCTTGCATCCGGACTTTGCAGGCGGTAATGTCGCTTTAAGATCCTTCGCTGCGCTCAGGATGACAAATAGGATTGTATATGCGGACGGTATAAAAATGTATAATGCTATATTTGCCGCATGGCAGACAAACCATCAGTCCCCAGGGGCACACGCGATTTTTCTCCCACCGAAATGGTGAGGCGTAATTATATTTTTGATACGATTAAAAGCGTATTCCGTAAATATGGCTACCAACAGATAGAAACGCCGACGATGGAAAATCTTTCCACTTTAATGGGGAAGTACGGTGACGAGGGAGATAAGCTGATATTTAAGGTTTTAAATAGTGGCGACTATTGGAGCGAGGTTGAAAGCAGGAAAGAAAAGATAGGCAGCCTTGATTATAGTTCAAAAACACTGACCTCAATCATCTCCGAAAAAGCCCTTCGTTACGATCTTACCGTTCCCTTTGCCCGTTACGTGGTGATGCACCAAAACGAGATCACCTTCCCGTTCAAACGTTTCCAGGTACAACCAGTGTGGCGCGCGGACAGGCCCCAAAAAGGCCGTTACCGCGAATTTTACCAGTGCGATGCGGATGTGGTGGGATCTGATTCGCTGCTGAATGAAGCGGAGTTTGTGCTCATCTACGACGAGGCTTTAAGCAAGCTTGGATTAAAAGATTTCACCATAAAAATCAACAATAGAAAAATTTTATCAGGTATAGCTGAAATTATAGACAAAACCGATAGTATAATTGATTTAACTGTCGCCATTGATAAACTGGATAAAATTGGATTTGAAGGCGTAGTAAAGGAGCTGATAGAACGGGGCTTTACAGAAGAAGATATCGACAAAATAAAACCGGTTATTTTGCTCGAAGGCACGAACGAAGCAAAACTGGAAAGCCTGCGCCTGGCACTCATCAATTCGGACATTGGCCTGAAAGGCTGCGATGAAATTGAAACGGTGCTCAACTATATTGGGCACTGCCCACTAAAAACTGCCAACTTAGAACTGGACATCACCCTCGCCCGCGGCTTAAACTACTACACCGGCGCCATCTTCGAAGTAAAAACAAACGAAGTGGCCATGGGCAGCATCGGTGGCGGAGGGCGTTATGACGACCTTACCGGCATGTTTGGAATGAAAGGCCTTACCGGAGTGGGTATCTCATTTGGAGCGGACAGAATATATGACGTGATGGAAGAGCTCAAACTCTTCCCGGCAGAAACAGCTCAATCAACCAAAGTGTTAATTTGCTGCTTTGATAAGGAGGGCGAAAGCTATGCCTTCCCGATTGTACAGCAGCTGCGTGGCCAGGGCATCAGCGCTGAATTGTACCCGGCCGGCGCGAAAATGAAAAAGCAGCTGGATTATGCGAATGGGAAAAATATCCCTTTTGTCATCATCATCGGCAGCGAGGAAATATCCAGCGGACTACTGTCGATCAAAAATATGGAAACGGGCGTGCAGGAGAAACAAACGGTCAACGAAATAATGGCGACGCTGGCCAGTTGAGCCGGAGCTCCTTTAGTAACCATCAACATAGTTCAAAAAACTTAAAACTACTAAAATTCATTGCCGTTGACTTCAGTCAACAGAATACTAATAAAGCAGCAATTGGCTTTAGCCAAAACATGTCAGACTATTTGGGCTAAAGCCCATCACCATGGCTAATTTTTACCCGTTGACTGAAGTCAACGGCAATGAAAAAGCCCGGCGAAGGAACCGGGCTCTCTTATTTTATCCTTACATCTTCACTTCCGGTTTTTCATGCGGCGACAAATCAAACGGCACCACCACTTTAAAGCTAACATTGCGGCCCATATTGAATATGCCCGGCTGAACACCCGGAGGTACAACGGGATTATCGAAATATTTTAAGCGGCTCATGTTGCTTTGGTAATTCACATTGCCCAGGTTGGTTCCCTCGATAAAAATCTCGACCAGCTTTTTACCTGCTGCGTTTACAATGTTTCCACCAAGGCCTGCACTCAGCAAGTTATAGCCGGCGGTGTAAGTTTCCGTCCCGTAAGCCGAGAAGAAGTGCCCCTGTGCGTCAAAATGATCAAAGCCAAAAAAGCCGTACACATTTTTAAAGTTGCCGAAGCCCTTTGCAAAGGTACCCCTCAATTCCGAATGGCTATGTGCGGGCGGGATAAAAGGCAGGTATTTCAAACTGTCGGGCACGTGGCCGTTGTTACCCACATTTTCGCCATAGGTAAGCGTCAGCGAATTCTCAAAATGCAGCCAGGGCCAGGGATGAATATCCAGGCTAAACTCGCCGCCTTGTATAACGGCCTTGGTTTGGTCATAAGTGAATTTGGCGTATTGGCCATTGGGATCAGCGGCGCCATCCGCATCAACCCGCTCGGGGTTGCCATTGGCATCCAGTATCTGTTCCTGGAAAATATAGTTCTGCAGGTTATTCCTGAAGAATTCGGCGCTGGCAGAAACATTTTCCAGGCTCAAAAAAGCGCCGGCATCTTCCTGCAGGCTAAACTCCGGCTTAAAGTCGCTGTTACCAACGTGGTATATCTGCGAGCCCGGATCGGGGCCATTTGCCGACAATTCCGCAATACTTGGCGCCCTGAACCCGCGGGCAATATTGGCTTTAATTAAAAATTTGTCCGAGAAGTTATACGTTCCCCCAATACTTCCCGAAGTACCGCTGAAAGTTTTACTTAATGCACCAAATTGTTGGGTAACGTTTGGCGTAGTGGTTGGATTGGACCCAGTGTAAAGCGTTGGAAAAAATTGTTTCGAAGTATCGACATACGCCGCCTGCCCGCTAAAGGAACGGCTGTCTTCCCTTAAACCACCTTCCAGATCTAACTTGCCAAAAGTCTTCTTTAACACAAAAAACGGCCCGATATCAAACTGGTGATAAGCCGGGATAGGGAAATCGGTACTGTAACCAAGTGTGTTGTTTTGGTACATGCCGTTTACACCAACCGTGGTTTCGTAGCCTTTTCCTAATTCAAAATTATACTTTACGTCGTACGTATAAGTAGCCAGCTGTAGGTTAAGGCCGGATATATCGGCATCTTCCGGGTGGGTATATTCGCGCCGGTGGCTGTATTGGTAACCCAGGTTAACCGCCAGGTTGCCGCCGCCGATAATAAAATTACTGCTGTTATAAATGCGGTACAGCTGCACATGCTGGTGCAAAACCGGCAAGCCGTAAGAATTTAGTTCAGCTTCGGGAACAATCGGGCGCGAAACGTCGGCATCGGTGATCTGTTTGGTAAACTGCCGGGTAAGCGAATCCCGGCTGCCGTCCGGGATGGCCTGCTGGTCGTCAAATATCGAAGCATTCAGATAGGATGATCCCCAGGACTTATGCAACCCTATCATCGCCCTGGCATCTTTCTCGTTAAAATTGGTGGCATACACCCGGCCGTCGTGCGGATCAGTGTAGTCTTTGGCCATCTTGGCGGAAAGCACTGTTCCCCAAACAAAACCGCTGTCATTCCCCTGCAATTTAAACGAGGTATTAAACAGGCCATTATTGGTGCCATATATCTCCTGTACCGATCCAAGTATCTTACCTTCGGGCACAGGCGTCGCCGTGATCAGGTTCACCACCCCGCCTATCGCATCAGAGCCATAGGTTAAACTCGCAGGCCCCTTAATGATCTCCACCCGGTCTATCGCGTTCTGATCAACCTCGATGCCATGCTCGTCGCCCCACTGCTGACCTTCCTGGCGGATGCCATCCTGCAATGTAATAACGCGGTTATAACCTAAGCCGTGAATATAGGGCTTGGAGATATTGGGCCCGGTAGTTACCGCACTGATACCTGGCAAGCTGGCAATTTCGTCAATTACGTTCCCGCTTGCCGAATGCTCGTCGATAAAGCTTTTACCAACTGCGGCCATGGGCACCGGGTCGCGTTTTATTTCAGTAGCCTTGCTCACGCCGGTAATAACCACTTCACCGGCCTCAATGGTTGAATCCGCCAACTGGAAATTAATTACCGTTGTTTGGGTGAAATCTACTTTTTCCGTAAATGTGGAGTAGCCGACATAGCTCACCTGCACCAGGTAAACGCCCTTAGGCAGGTTATTTAGCGAGAAGTGTCCGTTATCGTCTGTGATTGACCCGGTTCGAAGATCGGGTATATTTACGCTCGCCCCGATGATGGGCTTGCCATCAGCTTTATCCGTCACGGTCCCGGTTAGGTTGCCGACCGCCCCGCCAGGGTCTGTCGGCGCCTTTGCCCGGCATACTACCGTTATTAGGAAAAGGAAGGCTGATATGATGAAAAATTTATTGTTGGATCTCATGAAAATTTTAACAGTTGTTGTTTGAAAATCAAGTCTTATGATGAAGCCGATCAGCAAAAACATTACAATAAGACAGTTTTTTAACTCTTTTATTACACTTGAGATGGAGTGTAACGCCAAATAGTTTAAACTGAGGATAAATAAAAACTACCTGGCTTTTAGTTTATGATTGGTGAGACGGAGGGCCCCTGCCGCCGGCAGCGATAAGCCCGGTGCTGGTAAAATTATAACCAATGGTTTTATAAACATGGCCGGCAACGTGTACGGGGTTAAGATATACCTGATACGAAGCCAGCATTGCGGTATTGTGCATCACATCGCACAGGTCGCATTTTTCTTTGATAGTTTGATGCCGGGCTAAGGTTTTAGAAACCGCAAACTGTTTGGCATTTACAGGCGCCCCCGGATGCTGGTGAGCATATACCATAAACTGCCCTGCGATAAAGCAAAGCAGCAATATGCGTGCGCATACCATATGATATTTACTCTTTTTCAAACGTTTTACGGCTCTTCTTCAAAAATCGAACAAAGGTAAGCAATAAAAGTTTCCCTGACGTTGGCAGAGGTAACAATCCTGTTAATGCAACGAAGTTTCTTTTTAGTTCATTTGTTCACTGGTTCATTAGTTCATTAGTAATAGTTCACTGAAAAAGCAGACAGCTATCGGCTCAAAAAACCAATGAACAAATGAACTAATGAACCAATAAACTATCTTTACCCCCATGAAACCCGCGGAGATCAATATAAAATGGAACGAACTGCAACAGCGGATTGCCGACGAATTTGAGGGTGAAAAACCCGATATTAAAGTAATGCTATTCCTCATCGGCGTACAGGAGTTAGGTAAAGGGCCAAAAAAGTTCAGCAAAAGGCAGAAGGAGGAACTGATGCATATTGCTACTTGTAAGCTGTTCAGCCTGCTGGGATTTTATGAATTGGAGGGACTGGACCAGGATGGCTGGCCACACTGGAAACTGGTAAAAACTATCCCCAACTATACTATACTGGAGCAGGAAATGGTAATTAAATCATTGATGATCAGTTATTTTGAAGAACTGGACGGTTGATAGGGTTGATTAAGTTGAAGGAGTTGATTAAGTTAGTGCCTGATATTTTTTAATTTTAAGATGAAAAGATTTCTATCAGTTTTCCTGTTATCGATCACGTTTTCAGCGGCATTTGCAGGCGGCCCTGTAAACCAGTACGTGCGGATTAAAACCGCTTATGGCGAATGTATCATCCGACTGTATAACGAAACGCCCAAACACCGCGACAATTTTATCAAGCTGGCAAAGCAAGGCTTTTATAATGGCACGCTGTTTCACCGGGTGATCCAAAACTTTATGATCCAGGGCGGCGACCCGGATTCAAAGGACACCACGAAAGCCAAACAGGGCGCCGAGTTAGGCAATGGCGATGTAGGTTATACCGTCCCCGCCGAATTCAGGGATAGCCTGTTCCACAAGCGGGGTGTTTTAGCCGCCGCCCGCGACGACAACCCGACGAAAGCATCCAGCGGATGCCAGTTTTATATTGTTGAAGGCCGGCGTTTTAGCGATGGCAAACTGGATACGCTGGAAAAAACACGTTTAAAAGGCCGTAAAATACCGGACTGGGAGCGTGAGTACTATCGCTCAGTCGGCGGCGCCCCTCACCTGGATCAAAACTATACTGTTTATGGCGAGGTGGTGATGGGTATTGATATGATAGACCGTATCGCTGCAGTAAAAACGGACAAAAGCGACAGACCGCTCACAGATATACCGATGACCGTTGAACTGTTGAGCAAAAAGGAATGCAAAGAGTTAGACGATCTGCTTTGGCCTAAGCCATAGGCCACTCTTATTTCGGAATTCGGATGTGCGATTTCGCAATTTTTTAAGTTTATGTCAGCGTTGTTTCGGGTAGATGATTGTGTTTATTTGCACTTCCAAATCATCAAATAGACAAATTCTTTAATTATTTAAATCCGAAATCGAAATTCCGAAATTCGAAATGAAAATAATCACTTACAACGTTAACGGCATCCGCTCGGCGATCAGCAAAAACTGGCTGGCATGGCTGCAGGCTACTGATGCCGATGTAGTTTGCTTGCAGGAAATTAAGGCTACGCCTGACGTGATATCCGATTTGATTTTGGTGGAACATTTGGGGTATGAACATTACTGGTACCCCGCTGAGAAAAAAGGCTATAGCGGCACCGCCATCTTCACCAAAAAAACCCCAAAACATGTTGAATATGGCTGCGGCATCAGCGATTATGATCGCGAGGGCCGTAATATACGCGTTGATTTTGACGAGGTTTCGGTGATGAGCGTTTACTTCCCATCCGGCTCCAGCGGTGACGACCGGCAGGCATTCAAATACCGTTTTTTAGATGAATTTGGACGATACCTGGAATTGTTGCAATCGCAATGCCCCAAGCTGGTAGTATCGGGCGATTACAATATATGCCACCGGCCAATTGATATACATAACCCCAAATCCAATGCAAACTCGTCCGGCTTTCTGCCAGAGGAACGTGAATGGCTGGAAAATTTTCTCAATTCAGGCTACATCGATACTTTCAGGCATATGAATAAAGAACCGCACAACTACACCTGGTGGAGCTTTCGCGCCAACTCACGCGCGAAGAACCTGGGCTGGCGTATCGATTATAACATGGCTACCCATTGCCTGGAACCTAATATCAAAAGAGCTGCCATATTGCCGGAGGCGAGGCATTCGGATCATTGCCCGGTGTTGTTGGAGTTGGAGTTTACCCCTATCCCCTGAAGGAGGAACCATGACGGAATAAATTGAAGGTAACGAATTAGAATAATGAGAAACAATAAAGTAATCGTCGATATTTATTATTCGGGCCGTAATTTTTCGGCTTGTGCGCCGCTCCTACCCGGATGCGCAGCCACCGGATCCACTGAGAAAGAAGTAAGTCAGCGCATTGAAGAGGCGATTAAGCTTCACGTTAAAAGCAGCTTAGAAGACGGCGATGATATTCCGGCTGTTTTTGACGGTCCTTATGAACTGATTTTCTTGCGTAATAACTAAAATGTTGACTAGGAAGACATTAGTTTCCATTGCCGTTGGCTAAAGCCAATTGATCTCGATAAATTGAATAATTCTGGCTTTAGCCGAATAATCCGTCGGTTAATCATACCGACGTTTTTGGGCTAAAGCCCTCAGTTTGATTTTCAATATTCCGTCGACTAAAGTCGACGGCAATGAATTTTTGCCGATAGCACATTCAGCTACTACAACTTCAAATCACCCCACCCCTCACGATATGTCCTCCTGATAAACTGATTAGCCGGATCAAAGTTAGTCACCCGCTTATTCACCGCGTCCCATTTTAAGCCAACATAACGCCCGCTGAATTTAAGGCCTTCCATGTTGCCATAAACCGGGTCGTTGCGTTTGATCTTTTCCTGTATGTCAAAACTCCTTAATAGTAGGTTGCCCAGCAATACCGTTTCTGTTAATGGGCCGGCATAACCTTCAAATGGTGAATCGACTTCCATTTTGCCATAACCGGCGATAGCTGCGTCTACAAACTGCCACCAGTGGCCATCCATGCCACCTTCCACGCGGGGATATTTTTCGGGCACGTGTACATCTTTATTCAATGAAAGCGGCAAAAGCCTCGGGTGACTTCCACCCCATCCGCAGGAAACTTTCCCCTTGGTGCCGATGAACAGCGTGCATCCCTCAAAATCATTTTCGCTGGGGATATCACCCAAAGCTTCGTTCATATTGATGTCCGGGTCGAGTTCTGAAAGACGGTCCGGCGTAATACCGCCATCCATCCAGTGCAATTCAAGCGGCTTGCCATTTTTTAGGGTGAAATCAAACTTGATATGGCTGGAAACCGGCCCGCTTTCCGGGAAGACGCCTTCTTTAAAAATACCGGTATAAACGGTGCTTGCGCTGCCCGAGATCATTGTTGGATAACCCAATTCCAGCAGCTTAAATGGCGGCCCCATAATGTGGCAGCCCATATCGCCCAAAGCGCCGGTGCCGAATTGCCACCAGCCGCGCCAGTTAAAAGGCACCAGGTTATCAATATAATCTACATGCTGTGCTGTGCCCAGCCACAGGTCCCATTTCAACTCGCTGGGAACGGGCGGTTTAGCGGTCGGCCACGAAATACCCTGCGGCCAAACAGGGCGATCGGTCCAGCAATATACTTTTTCAATATCGCCGATCAAGCCGGCTTCAAACCATTCGCGCAGCGTTCGCATGCCGTCACAAGATGCGCCCTGGTCGCCCATTTGGGTAACCACGCCGTATTTTTTGGAGGCTTCTGTTAATACCCTCGCCTCATAAATATCATGGGTTAAAGGTTTTTGCAAATACAAATGTTTGCGCAATTGCATGGCGCCCAGGCCTACTATGGCATGATTATGATCGGGAATGGCGACGGTTACGGCGTCAAAATTCTTGTGCTCCTTATCAAACATTTCCCGCCAGTCGTAATAAAACTTCGCCTTCGGGAATTCTTTACGGCGCTGTGCGGCCGGACGATCGTCCACATCGCACAAAAAAGCCACTTCGGCGTTCTTTTTTGGCGCGGTTGCAAAATGGTGAATATCATTCTCCGCCTCGCCGCCGGTACCTACTGCTGCGATGTATAATTTGTCGCTTGGCGCGGTATAGCCTTTACCCAGCACATAGCGTGGCACGATATAAAAACTGGCAGCGGCGATGGCTGATTTCTTAAGGAAATCGCCCCGGCTTATCGCATTTTTTTCGGTGTTGTTATTGCTTTCTTCCATGGCGGGGCTTATTTTGTATGTAAGGGTCTTACTTCAACTGTCTTAAAAAACACCACGTCATCATCGCCGTGATTTTGCAAACCGATGTAACCATAATTTGGCCGCAGTCCTCGTAAGGGTTCAAAATCAAATTTCCGCTCGGGTGTGGGATCTCCTTCTGTATAGTCGGTCACCAGTTGACCATTAACGGATATCATTGTTCGCGGGCCATCCAGCGTTATTTCCATTACGTTCCATTGCGGACCCGGTTTGCCCGGTTTTGCATGCGGTTTTGTTAAGGAATAAAGTGTGCCCGTAACATGGTACTCATCCTCACCGGATGTTTCCGGGTGATTATCGATCTGCACTTCGTAGCCATAAAATACCGGCATCCAGGCCTCGCGCGGCTCAATCGGTATGCGGATGAAAAACCCTGAGTTGCTGTTTTCCTTTTGCATTTTGTATACAATCCGGATCACGCAATCCCCGAATTTTTCCTTCGTCCAATAGCATAGGCCCATGCCGCCATGGCTTCCGGTGAGGCCATTCTCAACGTATCTTGTGCCCGGCCCAACTTGTTTCCAGCCGTCAAGGTCCTTGCCGTTAAACAATTGTCGCCAGCCGGTATCAACCGGTTTATTTAATTCGGCAAAGTGATTTTTCTTTTTCGCAGGGTGGTTTACAGGCAGATTGGCACTGCACAGCACCAGGGCCAGTGCGCAAGTAAACACGCAAAGGCCGCTAAGAGTAAGCTTTTTATTCATAACTGAATGGTTAGATTTGAGATGTGAGATTTTAGATATGCGATAAAAGAAAGGCAGCACTTTCTCACGTCTCATATCTAAAATCTCACATCTAAAATGTTTATAATGGTAGCCTAAATTAGCGAATATTTATCAATGCCTGCAAGCATTAATTTCATTCTGTATTTACAAACCATTTTCTTTAAGTTGCGATTAGATTACTCAACAAACCTATGAAACGGATCACAATTTTGATAGCCCTGGTCGGAATGGCATTTTCCTCAAGCGGACAATTTTTGGTTATCCCCAAAGAAATCCGTCTTACAATCGATTCCGTAACCAAACGACAGCTTTTTGAGTCGCTCAACCATTTTCTCGACCAAAAAGAAGGCCCAAATAAGAACAACACTTATGTATTGAAAGATGATCTGCCAGCCATGTCGGCCTTTCTGGATGAAATGAAGGGGATGGATAAAAATGCCAAACTAAAGGATGATCACTTTTATAAACCGTTTGTCCAAAATGTGGTGGACGTTGGCAACAACAACTTACTGGTACAACTGACCTATATGGGTTATGCGGAAGGCTTGCCAATCTTGCGGGCCAGTTTTAGGTTGATGGCAAAAAAAGATGGGGACAAATTTTATTTTTATTCGGTTCTAAATCGAAATACCGCGGCGTGGAAAGTAAAGAAGATCGGTTATATCTACTTTTATTTTAAAGACTCGCTCAATGTTCACGAAGCCAAAGCATACCTGGAATTTGTTAACGCCTGCAACAAAAGGTTGGATGTGAAAGCCGAGCCCATTAGTTATTACGAGTGTAACAACTTTCCGGAGGTTTTACAGGTGTTGGGGGTGGATTATAAATCAAATTACACGGCCATCAGGTATGACGACATCACCGCTCACGAAAACAATACCACGGTGGAAATAAACGGCGGCTATACCGAAAACTACAGTTTTGATCGCCACGACTTGTGGCACGATCGCCTGCACATGGTATTATCGACCTCCAAAATTAACCGCCCGGTTGATGAAGGCTGCGCATACCTGTACGGCGGGAGCTGGGGCACTCCCTGGCCCGAAGTTGTGGCCATCTTTAAAAAATACGCCGCTGAGCATCCCGACGCTGACTGGCTAAAGCTATACCACGGCAATGTTCGGTTTAATGCAGATCCGGAAAAACCGTTTTATGTTGCTTATTTTATTAATGCTCTTATCGTAGAGAAAATTGAAAAGGAAAAGGGATTTGCGCCGGTAATGGAGCTGCTGGGCTGCGGAAAGCGGCAGGATGACGAAGACAATTACTTGAAGGCGCTTGAAAAAGTAAGCGGGATAAGTAAAGGTGATTTTAATGCAACCTTTTGGCAATTGCTTAAAAGTAATTAGGACCAAAGCTGTTCATGCATTGCTTTGTCAGAATTTAGCTATAATTATCATCGGCAGAACTCAAAAAATGGCTATTGACGCAATTTGTATAACTTTGAACCCATGCGCATCATTGCCCAAACCCCACGTTTTTGTATCAGAGAATTTGTTCCCACCGACGAGACTATTTACCTGTCGCTTTTTGACGATAAGGACGTAACACTGCACCTGCCCAGGAGAACCCGGCACGAAAACCTGCAAATGTTCAGGGAAACGTTTAGGGACTACCTTGAAAGAAAAGTTTTGGGCCGCTGGGGTATGTTCAACAACGGCGATGATGAATTTATAGGCATTTGCCTGTTGAGGCCTTACCTTAATAACACCAACCAGGTTGAACTTGGTTATGTACTGGGCAAAAAATTCTGGGGGAAAGGCATCGCGGGCGAAATGGCCCAAATTATGGTAGCTTACGCTTTTACTCATACCGATATTCCCGAAATTGTTGCGGTGACTACTTTACAAAATACAGGTTCGCAAAAAGTATTAATGAAGGCAGGATTGGAGCGCAGGGATAATATCTTTAGGGATGGCGAGGAATTGGCATTTTTCAGTCTTAAGAAGGGTGACTGAGGGCTTTTTGGCAAAATTTCTAGGTCAGCTCATCAATGAGCTCCCTGCAACCTTCTTCAATCATGCTAAAAACCGGCTCAAACTGGCTATCATCGTAATATGGGTCAGGGACAATCTTATCGCCCAGCAGTAACCGAACCTTTTTTGCATCTTCTTCATTACGCGCCACAGCCAAAATATCGCTTAGGTTATTCCGGTCCATCACGAAAATATGGTCGTAAGTATCAAAGTCGCTAATTCTAAACAGCCGGCAAACCTGGGTGCTGATATCAATGCCATGCGCGCGGGCTGTTCGGATAGATCGCCTGTCGGGCGCCTCACCCACGTGCCAGTTGCCGGTGCCGGCAGAATCTACTTGCCAATCCAGGCCTTTATCCTTAGCCATTTGCTCCATAATGCCATGCGCCAGCGGCGAGCGGCAAATGTTTCCAAGGCAGACCATTAGTATTTTCATGTTAGTTTATTGTTGGAATGTTGGAATGTTGTAAGGTTGCAATGTTGGAAGGTTGTAATGTTGGAATATTGAAAGGTTGGAAGATCATTTAACATTTCAACTTTGCAACCTTTCAACATTACAACAAAAGTTTAAAGGTTGAATGATCGTCTAACATTTCAACTTTTCAACCTTCCAACATTACAACAAAAAAATAAAAAATCAACCAAACAAAGCATTCAACACCCCTGCCAACCGTACACCCGCCTTCAACATCTGGTGATTCAGCGTGGCGATGTGCGTAAAATTGTAACGGTAATTCAGCGTTTCGCCGGGCTTTATTTCGGTGTACAATTTTTCCGCTATCTGGTTCGATTCAAACAGCCATTGGCTGATGGGGTCGGCCTGCCATTTGGCGCGCTCGGCGGCGGTGCAGAAATGAATAGCGGAAGCATATTCGGTAAAGCTCAGTTGCTGAAAATCGACCAGCTGCGAGTCCCAAACAGAGTGCAGGTTTGTTGGGGCGCTAAACCAGTTAACTTTAAAATCGTTACCGCCTTTGTCATCCGCATGGGCAGTATGCATAGGTTGGTGCACATCCTCAACAATGTGGATGAGCATGCGCAGGTAAAGCTGCTGTTTTTGCAGGCTAAGGTTTTTCTTTTTTAATTCAGCGATCAAAAAATTGAGTTTCGTATACGCGTCGGTAGTAGTATCGCTTTTTAAAAACTCAACCATTTCCGGGTAGGTGTATTGTTTGTTAAAATCGATATAATGCCAGGGCGACAGGTATGCGTACGATGGGTCCGACTTAATAAAATCGGCCCAGTTGCTGGCCAGCGCAATGGACTCGCCGCCTAAAATTTCGTCTATGGCCTTTTTTGCTTTTGGGGTAAGATAAAAGCTGGCTATCTGCCCGCAAATGCGGTGCCCCTGCGTGCCCCATGCCATGGATTGGAGTGGCAAGTAACACACTGCGACAATCAGCAGCAACCGTTTTACAATTTTGTTTTTCATATCATAGTGGTTTTGGATGGCAGGTAGTCCGTTTGATCAGCCGCAAATCGATAGGGATAATGTTGGTGGTACTGGCAAACCGCATCAGCGAATCCGACGGTTTGCTCACTTTAAAATCTTCGCCATAGTCGCCTGCGCGGAAGCAGCCGCTGGCGTCCTTAACCGTCATATTGGCATTGGCAAATTGCCCCTTTAAATGCAGGGTATCGTGGGTTTGCACGTAGGTACCGCGTGTGTACTCCATCCACTGCCCCGAGTTCATGCAGCTGTCAGCACCGTTATTTACTTTGCTAAAGGAGTGTATCGACATAAAAAATGAATCGCAGCTAAATTTAATATGATACAGCGAATAACTCAGCAATTGCTTTTGATTTGTTACAGAATCCTGCTGCCACTCCCCCTGCAAAGGGCTCTCGCCGGGGGTTTGTGTATTGGGGTTGAACCAGCAACCAGCGCACAGGGCCATTATTAAGGCGAAAGGTAAAAGGCGAAAGGCGAAAGGTTTTTGCATGGGGGTATCTTTTTCTGAATTATTTTTAAAGGCTCTCTCCTTTGGAGTGAAATAGTCTATCAGGTGACAGAGGAGCTAAAAAGCGATGGCCACGTGCGATTCCCTCCCATGGGGAGGGTGGAGGGAGGGGTTTCGGCGACCTGATATGGTGGATAAACCCCTCCCTGCCTTTGCGCACGACCAGCCGCACCCCTCCCCAGGGAGGGAATTTAACGCGAACGGACATTTTCTGTCGTTTCATAGGCTATTACTCTTTGAAGATGGGTTTTGGGTGAGGCTACTTTAAACCTCCAATCATATCTTCCGGCCTAACCCACTGATCAAACTGCTCGTTTGTCACCAATCCCAACGCCAGCGCGGCTTCCCGCAGCGACAGGTTTTCTTTCAGCGCTTTCTTGGCGATCTTTGCGGCATTTTCGTAACCAATATGCGGGTTTAAGGCCGTCACCAGCATCAGTGAGTTTTCCAGGTGCTTTTTAATACCGGCGTAGTTTGGTTCAATGCCGGCCGCGCAGTGGTCGTTAAAGGATACACATGCATCGCCGATCAACCGTGCCGACTGCAGGAAGTTGGCGGCCATTACCGGTTTAAATACATTCAGTTCGTAATGCCCATTGGAGCCGGCTATCGATATCGTCACATCATTACCCATCACCTGGGCGGCAACCATGGTAACCGCTTCGTTTTGGGTGGGGTTTACCTTGCCGGGCATAATGGACGAGCCGGGCTCGTTATCCGGGATATGAATCTCGCCGATACCTGAGCGCGGCCCCGAGGCCAGCATCCGGATGTCGTTGGCGATCTTCATCAGCGACACTGCGATTTGCTTCAATGCGCCATGGCTTTCCACAATGGCATCATGTGCCGCCAAAGCTTCGAACTTATTTTCGGCGGTGCGGAATGGCAGGCCGGTGAACTGGGCGATATAATCCGCCACTTTAACATCATAGCCCTTGGGCGTATTAATGCCTGTACCAACCGCAGTACCCCCAAGCGCCAGTTCGCTCAAATGGTCGAGGGTGTTTTTTAAGGCTTTGAGGCCATGGTCCAATTGCGAAACATAGCCCGAAAACTCCTGCCCCAGCGTAAGTGGCGTAGCATCCATCAGGTGGGTGCGGCCAATCTTTACCACTGTTTTAAACTCGTCCGACTTTGCCCTCAGCGTATCCCGCAGCTTCTCAACGCCCGGTATCGTCACATCCGTCACCATTTTATAGGCGGCAATGTGCATGGCAGTAGGGTAAGTATCGTTGCTCGACTGTGATTTATTTACATCATCATTCGGGTGGATAAAGGTTTTCCCTTCGCCCAATTTATGGCCCTGCAGCACATGGCTGCGGTTGGCAATCACCTCGTTCACGTTCATGTTCGACTGCGTGCCCGACCCTGTTTGCCATATCACCAGCGGGAATTCCGAGGCCAGCATGCCTGCCAGTATCTCGTCACAAACCTGTGCTATCAGGTCGCGCTTTTCGGCCGTCAGCACACCGCAATCGGTATTGGTGTATGCGGCCGCTTTTTTCAGGTAAGCAAATGCCGCAATGATCTCTTTGGGCATCGAAGCCTCCGGCCCTATTTTAAAGTTATTGCGCGAGCGCTCGGTTTGCGCGCCCCAGTATTTATCGGCGGGTACCTGTACCTCGCCCATGGTATCGTGTTCAGTCCTGAAACTCATGGATGCTATTTTTTGCAGGGGCAAAGTTATGTTTTTAGTCCGAAAGTCGGGAAGTCCGGAAGTCCGAAAGATGCATTTGCCCGGGATCAAAATTCCGCATTCAACCTTCCGGCTGCCAACTGCTACTGCCACTGCCTGCTGCTACTTAAGACATGGGCGTTCCCCCGTTGATAGAAACGGGGGGTCGGGTGCTCTGCTCATACTGCACATTGCCTTAGCCACGGGCCGGTATACGCGACGCCCCCTAACGCAACACGCCGGGTGAATCAAGCAGCACCCGCATATCTGCACATTGGCATCTCTTCAAACGGCAATACAAATAAATCAGCCGTAATCACCTCGTAAACGCGACTGCCTTTAAGCCAACCACGGCGGGGCCTTCTCGTGAAAACACCTATAAAAATACCGTGATTTCACGGGTTGACAAGCTGTCATCAGCCGGATATATTTAAGCGCTCATAATGTTGATCTATACCGCCTTCAGCCTGATTGCGTACTCCGCATTTTTTAACCTGGTACATATTAACACTTCATTCCAATTTATAATGAAAATTACGAGATCGCTTACTCTGCTTTGGTTGCTTTTTTTATACTCATGTTTTCAAGGGTTTGGACAAACCCAGCCTCCGCCTGACCAGATATTGCCCAATCAATTCCCTCCGCCGGCCGATGCCGCCTCTCTTGGGAAATACGGCGACATTCCCTTAAATATGAGTTCAGGCGTTCCTAACATTTCCATACCGTTATACCAGGTAAAAACATCGAAACTAAGCCTGCCCATTACATTAAGTTATGATGCCAGCGGTATTAAAGTGGATCAAATTGCCGGTTGGACCGGACTTCAATGGTCGATGGATGCGGGCGGCGTTATAACCCGGACTGTAAATGCAGGTGATGATTTAGCGGGCGGATATGTGTCTTTACCTGTTCCACCGGATGCGAGTACTTACCAGGAAACCGATCAGGCGAGCTGGCAATACCTGGAAAATATCAGTCAAAACGTGAGCGGCGGCGATACACAACCCGATTATTTCTTTTATAATTTTGCAGGCCATTCGGGCCAGTTCGTATTTGGAGAGGATAAGCAAATAATCGATATTCATCATAACGAACCATTGAAAATACAATATTCTTCTGTCAATGGGAGTGTATTCACTATTTTAGATGGAACCGGCAACCAATATTTTTTTACGCAAACTCAGTTTGCAACCACGGGCCTTCACGGCGGCGTAGCTTATATATCCTCCTGGTATTTAACTAAAATCCGCTCCTGCGATCAAACTGACTCTATCCAGTTCACCTATACCCCGGATGTTACGTTCCAGGAAGTACACCGCACTTATGGTTTGTCCATCACCAATACGCTGCCCTACAAGCTTGGGTCAAAAACTACTACGGATATCGTCACCACCACCGGGCCTATGCGGTTGCAAAATATCACCTTTAAAAATGGAAAAATAGTTTTTTTTGGGAGCGGGCCGCGGACAGATGTGCCCGAACTGAAACTGGATTCCCTGGTCATCAGCCGGTACGATCCTTCAACGGCATCCTATCTGCGCCTCCGAACGGTAAAATTAACTTACGGATATTATGGTTCAGGAGCTAACACCCGGCTCAGGCTGGATGCCGTACAAACAACCGGGGCGGCTAATGAAGACGGCGGCCGTTACCATTTTGTGTATAACTTGTCGGCGTTGCCAGCGCTAACCAGTACCGGCAAAGACCTTTTTAATTATTACAACGGGCAGGATGGCAATACCACCTTAGTGCCCGACAGTGTTATCGACCCAACGCAAAAGACACAGTCGGGCGTGGTGGGCGGGATAAGAACTACCCATAGCGCGTTTATGCAGGCGGGCATTTTACAAACTTTATATTACCCCACCGGCGGTTATACTACTTTTACTTTTGAACCTGATATGTATGATGGTGTCGCCGGTGGCGGCCTTCGTGTTTCGGGTATCAAAAGTTATGACAGCAGCGGGACTTTTTTAACCGGGGACCTTTATAAATATGGCATAGGGGAAGGCGGGTTCGGAATAATGCCTAAAGGCCCTGCAACGATAAATTTATACCATCAATTGGTTAAAGTTTATAATGGCGTAGAAGGTGAAACGGGTTGCATAGCCACCATTACCGACTACAATGTGTACACCGATAACTCGCTTTATAATATTTTTAACTTAAACAGCCAGGCAATATATTATCAGGAGGTGGCTAAATACCGCGTTGATGCTGCGGGCAATTATCTCGGTAAAACGGTATACGATTATGATGTTTATACGGTGGGCCCACAGTGACAGGCGGCGGTTTCGGCCCCAATTATTATCTTGTAAACAGCGGCTTCAACGGCGGCAATATCACCGCGCAGGAAGATTTTTCGTACCAAAGCGGGGCGTTTAAGCCTTTAAAAAAAATCGTATACAACTATAACAAGATTCCGGGGCCATCCGGTCGTACGTTTTGGGCAAAACGCCAAATGAATATACACGGTTGTTTTTCAGGCGGTTACGGCGGAACCATTCTACATACCTGGGGCGATTTTCTCATCTACTCCGGCACCGTGCAACTCGCATCTACCATCACGACAGACTTCGATATTAGTGACCCTGCCAAAACCGTCAACAGCACCGCCACTAACCTGTACGATGGGGCGGCCAACCTGCAACCCACAACGGTCACAAATGACATGAGCGACGGCACAACGCTTACCACGATAAACAAATACCCCGAGGAAAGCGGCAGCATACCCAACCTTACTCCAACGCAGTTGAGTGCCCTAAACCAAATGGTATCAATGCATAACCTGACCACTTTGGTGCAAAAATCTGCTACCCGTAACGGTTCGCCGGTTTCATTGCAAAAAAATGATTTTAAAATATGGAGCACCAACCACGTTTATGTGGATACTATAGAAATGCAAACGGCAAGTTACCCGATAGAAAACAGGGCGGTTTTTTTAAATTATGATAATGTGGGCAACCTGCAGCAGGATGCTTTGTATTTAGGCCCGCACAACTCATATATTTGGGATTACAATAGCCAATACCCGGTTGCAGAAGCAAAAAACGCACAAATAGGAAACACTGCCTATACTTCGTTCGAGGCGAGCGGGTCAGGCGGCTGGACCATCAGTTCGCCGTTGCGCAGCCCTTTAGCCTTTAGCGGAAAACGATCATTCCCCCTTAACGGCAATACCATAAGCAAAAGCGCATTGTCGGCAACTACAACTTATGTGGTATCCTACTGGACAACGGCAACATCACCGCTTACTATTACCGGCACGGTGGCCGGCTACCCGTTACAGGGACCTACGCTCAACGGCTGGACTTATTACGAACACCAGTTAACAGGGCAAACCTCGGTTAGTTTAACGGCCGCAACAGCAATTAATATCGATGAATTACGATTGTATCCTTATGGTGCGCTGATGACAACTTATACCTATGACCCGCTGGTGGGCGTTACCAGCAAAGTTGACGCTAAAAATGAGATAACTTATTTTGAATACGATGGGTTGCAACGGTTGATGAACATCAGGGACAAGGACAAAAATATAATTAAAAGCTATTGTTATAATTTTGCAGGCGATGCGGGCGATTGTTTTATCAATAAACCCTCGTATGCCAATGCGGAGCAGGATGTGCCTTTTGTGACCGCTTGTGTACCGGCGGATTCCGGTTCCACCGTAACCTACAAAGTTGCGGCGGGTGCCTATGTATCCAATATATCCCAACAGGATGCCGATGCGCAGGCTACTGCCGATGTAAACCGTAACGGCCAGAACTATGCGAATCAAAATGGGACGTGTACACTGATGATAAATTTTTCGCTGAAAAACAACACCAGCGAAGTATACCAGATAAATTTCACCAACACCAGCTTTAATAAAACCTATAATTTCCTGGTTAACGGCGCCAGTTCCAGCATTCGCGTTCCGGCGGGTACCTATACGGTAAATATTACGCCTGCCGGTTCGTATGTCGTCCGCACCTTCCAGGTTGGGGACCTTACGCCGGTAAACGGCACAACGGCAACCTTTAATAGTGTAAATGTGAATACAGGCAGTTCAACTTTGAACGCTTTGATTTTTTAAAGCTACCCAAATATGAAACCACAGGTAAAAAATTATATTGTTGCAGTATTGCTGCTGGGGTTTAGCCAAAAAGCTTTTTGCCAGCCGCAAAATCCCAGCCAAACGCAAAATTTTATAAGTACCTATACCCCGCGCGTAGCGGGGCTTAAAACCAGCACGGCGCTCAATACCGCCAGCGCCGATAAAACACAGGTGGAAACCAATATTACCTATTTTGACGCCCTGGGCCGGCCGGCCCAATCGGTACAGGTAAGGTCATCAGCTACCGGCAGGGATGTGGTAACCCCTTTTGCTTATGACCAGTTTGGCCGGGACGCCAATAAATACCTGCCTTATTCAGCCGTTGCGGCGGCGAGCGATGGGTCATACAAAAGCACGGCGATAACCGATCAGGCATCGTTTTATAACAACCCCGCCGGCGCCACATGGAATGCGCCGGGCGTTGTAGAAATTGACCCGGTTGGAGGGGTTACGCCAATCGTTTTCGCAAACCGGGTTTGAGCCTTCGCCCCTTGACCGCGTTGTGGAGCAGGGTTTTGCGGGCGCCGCGTGGCAGGTGAGCGGCAGCGGCGATGCCAATAGTTCCGGCCATACCGTAAGGGCGGTTTATACCCAAAACGACCAAAGCACCGCCTTTAATACGCATTTGTTAACCAATAACCCCGGCGGCAAAATAGTGGCACTGTATACCACCGCCATCAATTACAGCACGCAAACGCAGCGGCTGGTACGTACTGGCAATGTGGTTTATAGCGCAGGACAATTGTTTGAAACCATTACGCGCGACGAAAACTGGCAACCGGGCAACGGCTGCTTAAATTCCACCGAAGCATATACCGACAAATTGGGGCACGTGGTCTTAAAACGCACCTATAATGCCAGCGCCGATACCATACAAATGCTTTCCACGTATTACGTTTACGACATATTGGGCAACCTGGCATTTGTGCTGCCGCCGGGGGCCACGCCGGATAACGCAGGTTTGCCCGCGCAAACCCTGCTGGATAATTTTTGCTACCAGTACAATTACGATAACCGTAACCGGGAGGTGGCAAAAAAAATACCGGGCAGGGGGTGGGGATACACTATTTATGATAAACTTAACCAGGTTATTGCCGGGCAAGATTCGGTACAGCGTATGAAAACCCCGCAGCAGGCCTTTTATACCAAGTACGATGCGCTGGGCAGGGTAGTGATCAGCGGATTTTATTACACCATCGACAGCGTGGTGGGGGCAAATAACCGCGCCGCCCTGCAAAGCGCCGCCAATGCCCAAACTAATTTGTGGGAAACAAAATCCACGGCGGGCATTTACAGTAACGCAACTATACCAACCGCGCGCGTACAGCCGTTGGTTACCAATTATTACGACGATTATAACATAAATGGCTTGCCCCCTTATGTTCCTGCCGCAGGGCATAGTGCACTTACCAAAGGATTACAAGTAGCCAGTAAAACAACCGTCCTTAACGCTTATACCAATATGCTATGGGCGGTAAACTACTACGACGACCTGGGCAGGAATATAGAAAGCTATAACCAGCATTATTTATATGCGGTAATAAGCAACAGCAACTATGATTTGACCGCCACCGCTTATGATTTTACCAATGCGCCCACCACAGTAACCCGGCAGCATTTTAATACCACCAATGCCACTATACCCCTGGTTATCATAACCAATACCTATTTTTACGACCATATGGGCAGAAAGCTGTCAACATGGGAGCAGATCACCAACGGTAATACCCCGACGGCAAAAACCCTTATCTCGAAAACAAGCTACAACGAGTTGGGGCAAATGCTTACCAAACACCTGCACGGTACCACTACCGACAGCCTGAACTTTTTACAAAATGTAGCTTATACCTATAACGAGCGGGGATGGCTGTTGAGCAGCAGCGCGGCCTTGTTCCAGATGCAGTTGCAATATAATACCGCCCTGATACCCGGGCTGGGAAATATCCCGCAGTATAATGGGAATATCTCCACCCAAAGCTGGGGGACAGCGGCTGCACCTAATACTACATCATCCGTTTACTTATATGACAACCTGAACCGGCTATACTCGGGCAGCAATACCGCTGGTTATACCGAAAACAACATCGTTTACGATGAGATGGGCAATATGTCGCAGCTATACCGTTATAACCCCACGGCCTGGATCGATAATCTCAGCTATTCATACATTAAAAACGGCAACCCCACCAACCAGCTGCAAAGCGTTATCGACAATACCGGTAACAACAGCGGTCTGGTAGCCGGCACCACCAGCTACACTTACGATGCCAACGGCAATATGCTGCATGCTACAAATACGATCAACACCACCCAAAACAAGAACTTTACCTATAGCGTGTTGAACCTGCCATCAGTAGTTACCATACCCGCGGGCACGGCAACCTATACCTACGACGCAAGCGGGGCCAAATTGCGGAAAGTTGATGTATTGGGAGGCGTGACCACTGCAACAGATTATATTGACGGGATACAGTATGACGGTGCGCCGCCAGATCAGTTGGACTTTATACAAACGGAAGAAGGAAAAGCGGTAGAAAACGGCACCAGTTATGATTACACCTATTATTTAGGCGACAACTTAGGTAATACCCGCGTGACTTTTGACACCAAAACAGGCTCGGCGGTAATGGTGCAACAAGACGATTATTACCCGTTTGGATTAGAAATATTAAAAACAACGCCCCCGCCAAATCCCAAAAATGAATACCTTTACAATAAAAAGGAATTACAGGAGGAGTTTGGGGAGTATGATTACGGGGCACGGTTCTATGATCCCTTGCTTGGGAGGTGGACTACGATTGATCCAAAGGCTGATAGCAGCAGAAGATGGAGCGTTTATAATTACGTAAAAGATAATCCTATTCGGCGAATTGATCCCGATGGGATGCGCGACCATTATTTTGGTGACAAAGGAGAAGATTACGGGGTCGATAAAGCCGGAGACAATGGTCAAGTGAGAATAGTTACAAATACCGATGAAAAGAATCAACTTGCAAGTAAACCTAAGGATGAACTTGTTGATGCCGAAAAAGTGACATCTGGATTTAGAACAAATACGGCGGCTTTGAATGAGGCATCCTCTCAATTAAATGGAAAAAGCGATGGGGCAAAGGAACAGCTTTCAGTAGTAAATAATTCAACTGGTAAGGTGGTTCACGCCTCATATGAAGAAGGGAAGACTGAAACTTTACCCGATGGGACGGTAGTAGCAACAACCAAAGTTACAACCAATACGGGCGGGCAATATACTTCGGTTCATTCACATCTTGGAGAAGTTGACGGAAGAGGTGGTAGCGCGTTACAACCTGGGCTCGATGACCCGGGAACGTTTTCCAAATTCGGAATGAATATCATTACTGGCCCGTTGGGAACAGGGGCGTCAGGGACTGGTGCAGTCTTTTATAATACCCAGGGTGATAGACTATTACAGATGACCAAAGAGGTTTTGACAAATATCTTATCTAAACTTCCACAATAAATGAAAAGAATATTTTTGATCGCAATATGTTTATTTATAACAGAATGCCTATCTGCTCAAACAAAACAGCAACAGCTAACTCTTATTGTAGTCATCGATAGGGATATTTCCCAGGATTTAATTAATGGAAAATTTTTTATAAAAGATAAGGGGGGGCAATCAATTGATGAGATGCCGTTTCGCGAATGGGTTGGCCAATTAGAAATGACGAGTGAGGACTTTAAAAAATTATTTGCCTTTAAAAAAGATGACACCTTATATGTAACCTTTAAGTATAACAATTATAAGTTGGATACAAATTACGTTTACGAAGGAAAAATTCCTAAGAGTTTAGTAAATCCTCGGTATCTAATTTTGAATTTTTATAACAAAAAAAACCAAGAAAGTAGGGGAAAATATGTATTTACGAAGCATCAAGACTATTTATTACAAGTAGCAGCTCCTGGATATGGTACTATCTTGAAAACAATCAACAAAGAATAAGTGTGATATTCCTAGATGTCCGTAGTCTTTCAATCCATTGGCAGGTAGATATTCTGGAATTTCACCATATAGTTACGTAACAAATAATCCCGTTAAAAGAATTGATCCTGATGGCAGAGATGTTATTTTTGATATTACGCGAAATTTACAGGGCGAAATTACGGGTGTGAGTGTCAGGGCTACAGTATATATTACTGGGTCAGAAGCAAATGAACGAAGAGCAGCAGAGTTAACCAAAGCCGCTGCAAAGGAGTTTAAATCGGGGGAAGTCAATGGTGTGTCCGTTTCTTTTAATGTCACTTTTCAATATGTCAAGGATATACAAAAAAGCGATTTGCAAGCCAACAAAGGGCAAAATTTATTGACGTTTGATAAGACACCAGAAAGTAAAGAAAAAAGAAGCTTTGTAACTACGGACAGGAAAGATGAGAGTGGTAACACTGTTGGGGGGCGGTACTTTGGTACCATATATTCAAGTGGCGAAGACAACGAGGCAGTGTTACATGAAACTGGACATTTATTAGGACTGGAAGACCAATATTTGGACATTGTTATGGCATTTCAGCACCTAGATCCAAATGCTCTGACAGACTACGCCAAAGGATATGAAAACGATTTAATGGGTGGCGGAAGCAAATTTAATCCTGGTTATAGACAAGCATTTCTCAATGTTGGTGCAACGGTCTCAGATATGTTTTTAATTGCTCCAAGTTTTAACGGAAAAACATTTGAAAGTCATATTCCATATAGTGGACCTGTTAACGAAAATCATACAGAACGCACACAATATAATTGGCCACCGGATTCGCCTGAACAGTATTGATTATGAGAACAAATATTCTATTTATTATTCTAATTCTGCTAACGGGTTGTTGGCATAAATCCCCCCCCGAAGTCCTTTCTTTTAGAAATAAGTGGGGAGTTGTCTGTTATTTTAATCCGACCTTTTCGACGGATCGGCCCCGAGTCATTTTCCTCCCATTGGAGAACCCCTCCGATTCAATTGCCCTCAAGGACAGTTCATCTATATTCGATTTTAAATATGGGCCGGGCATGGATTTTAAGAACCAGGGACAAGGCAACCTTAATTATAAAATTTATTGGATCGCTGACCATGAACACACGTTATCTCAACTTCAGGACACAACATCAAAAGTATTATGGGCGTTTGCGAAATTAATATATCATCAGGCCTCTGTTGTTGAACCATTTACAAGTACCTTATTTAAATTGACTTTATTTAATAAAAATAAGCAGTTACCAATACGGGCTTTCGATTTCGATCGCCGCATTGCAGTGGATACAGTTTATTTCAAAAAAAAATACGTAGCACCAATTATCGACACAGCGATGCTCAAATTAAAAAAAAATAAACTGAACGATAGCGGTAGATACTTTCGCTAGAATAACTTCCCGCCGAACCGCGCGCGAGTATCCGGGCCGGCGGTGCGATGGGACTACTCGTGCGTTTCGCATCACAATGTAAGATGAAGAATAATGCCCAGTCAGGCGCCGGGCTTTTTAATTTATTGAACAAAACCAGGAATTTTACGGCGTTTTGCGTTAGCGGGCGAAATGGATACCCCTCCTGCTGTGCGTAGTGTTCAACGGACCGCTGTTCGAATGTCTCAGACTTCGAATGACTATGCCTGCAGTTTACAACTGCATTAACGAAAGGTAAGATAAAGAATAATGCCTGGCAAAGCGCCGGGCTTTTTAATTAAAAGACAAAAGTAAAGGGTTCGCGTTTCGCATTAGGCAATTCCAAGCAGCGACGTAATTGGCTGCCCATTTTTAGATATAACTATCTGATTATGAGTAATAAATATTTGGTTTACACCAGGTTGTGCACAGCAGGTGGATTTGCAACCTACTGATAATCAATAAAAAACGCTTTTACTGTTCAAAAAAAACGCCAAAATTGTCCGGATTTTGAGAATTTCAATTTTTAATATGCTATAAATCAGTGCTTTTCGTTGGCATTTGTAGGGTGTTCGTGCGCAAAAAATGAACACTTTCCGTCGCTGCGGGGCTGCTCGCACAGCCTGTTGCGGGCAGGAAAGATCAGGGTTTTTACGGCGCTTCGCGTTAGGGGGCGTCGCGGATACCGGCCGGCCCGTTTAGTAGCAGTGGCAGTAGCAGTAGCAGTTTGGAAGACGTATGGGGTAGAATAAGTGGCTAAGGCCTGTGCAGTATGAGCAGAGCACCCGACCCCGGTCCCGATAGTTATCGGGACTACCAGCCGGGGGAACGCCCAAAAAAGAAAAGCGATCAGTTCCTTTGTTACCATTATAGCTTAGCCTGGCGTTTGTGCAAAAACGGTAGATTGTTGAAAAACACCTAAAACCAGCAACAAACAATAAAAATATCTCATGGTTAAAATTATCAACACTTGCCCCAAAACGGAAATTATTTATTAACATTATATTAACCGGGCGGTTATAATTTTTAATTTTTGCAAACGTTTAACCGTGAGAGATTTTTTATGAGATTAGTGTACCGAGGGCTGTTTTTGATCTTTATTTCGATTGTTTTTTTTGCCGCCTGCTCGTCAAAAGCAAGCAATGGCGATTCCGGGGGCACTCCCGCAGCTAAACCGCTTCCGCCACTGGATACCAAAGCTTTACTGGCCTATAATCCCGCAAATGCCGACCAGCGCATTGACCACGTGATGCAGGAACTGCACCGCACCCGTAACTTTAACGGTAATGTACTGGTGGCCAAACACGGCAAGATCATTTATGAAAATGCCATCGGCTGGGCCGATTACCTGCACCGCAAGGAATTAAATATTAATTCGCAGTTCGAACTGGCGTCCATCACCAAAACTATGACGGGGACCGCGATCCTGATGCTGATCGAGCAAGGGAAGCTTTCGCTGAATGACGATGTAAAAAAATTCTTTCCTGATTTCCCTTATGATGGCATTACCATCAGGCTGCTGCTTACACATCGGTCGGGATTGATGAATTACGTATACTTTACCGATGACCTTTACCGGGCTGAGCACCGTGACGAACGTAAAGGCCTCAGTAACAAAGATGAAATGGCGCTGATCGCCCAATACAAACCGCACCCGTTTAACAAACCCGACAAGCGGTTTTTGTATAACAACTCCAACTTTATGGTGCTGGGGTCCATCATCGAAAAAGTAACCGGCCAGCCCTACGCCGACTTTATGAAGGCGCACATTTTTCAGCCGGCAGGCATGGCACACACTGCCGTATATTCAAAAGCGGTGTATGACAAGATACCCGTGGATGTGGTGGGGCACGACCGCGGCCAGTGGCGTTATTCCGTAGCGCAAAACTTTTTAGACGGCCCGGTGGGCGATAAAGGTATTTATAGTACCGTTGGCGACTTGTATCTATTTGACCGTGCCTTAAGGGCAGGGCGGTTGCTGAAACAAGCCACTATGGATTCGGCTTACGTACCGCGCAACCCGATGCTGCACGGGCATTTCAGCTACGGCTACGGCTGGCGCATATTTGAAGCGCCCGGGCAGCAGGTAATTTACCATACCGGCTGGTGGCACGGTTTCCGCCACATATTTTTACGCGACATTAAAGATGATATTACCATTGTACTTTTATCAAACCTTTCTAACGGCAGCCTGTTAAAATTAGACGACTTGTTTAAAGCAACCGGCATGCCAATTGTGCGCAAAAGTGCTTATAAGGGGAACGGGGATACAAGTGATGATTAGGGTTTAGTTGTAATGGTTGTAGAAGTTGTAAAGGTTATATTTACTGCAACTATTACAACGTTTACAACGCTTACAACCTCTACAACTAAAGGAAATGTTCGACAAACTAATGCAGGCCCAGCAACAGGCGGGCGAAATAAAGAAAAGGCTGGATAACATAACCGTTACCGGCACTGCCGAAGGCGGTAAAATTACCGTTATTGCCAATGCCAATAAGGTAGTTCAATCTGTTGTTATCGATGAGGAGCTTTATAAAGAAGGCGACAGGGAACAACTGGAAGAGCTGCTGGTGATCGCCATAAATAAAGCAATGGAGCAGGCCGATAACGTAAGCCAGGCCGAAATGGCGGCATCAGCCAAAGAAATGTTCGGCAACCTGGGCGGATTGTTTTAAAATCTTTACAGCCCTTTAACACATTTTTTTTGAATATTGAATAATGAATAGCGAATTTCGGATGTCGAATTGCGACTGGTACGGTATTCGATAGTCAGAATTTAAAATTCAGCGTTCAAACCCCAAAAACTCATTCCTATGAAAATCACCTTCTACGGCCATGCCTCGTTCGAGATTGAAACCGGCGGCAAAAAACTTTTATTTGACCCATTTATATCACACAATCAACTGGCAAAAGCTATTGATATAAACACTTTAAAGCCCGATTATATCCTGCTTTCCCACGGCCACGGCGACCATATGGCGGACCTGGAAGCTATCCAAAAAAACAGCGGCGCCCAGGTGATCTGCATTGCTGACATTGCCGGCTGGCTGGGCAACAAGGGTATAACCAATGTACACGCGATGAATTTCGGCGGCGGATTTAATTTCGATTTTGGCAGGGTAAAAATGGTTTATGCCCTGCACTCCAGTTCCATGCCCGATTGTGCTTATGGCGGTAACCCTGCAGGCTTTGTAATATACGCCGAGGGTAAAAAGATATACTATGCCGGCGATACCGCGCTCACTTATGATATGAAGCTACTGGCTGATGAAAACCTTGACCTGGCTATATTACCCATTGGCGACAATTATACCATGGGCGCTGATGATGCCATAAAAGCCTGCGGATTTATCAATTGCAAAAATGTGATCGGTATGCATTACGATACTTTCCCCGTTATCGTGATCGACAAGGCTGAAGTAAAACAAAAATTTGATAAGGCAGGGCTCCATTTAACGCTTATGGAGATCGGTTCGAGCTTATCGCTTTAAACATACTAAACAGGCATAAACAAAAATGCCCCGGGGATACCGGGGCATTTTTTGTTACTTAAAAACCCGTTTCACCTGCGTGGTGTCTTTTTTCTTTTTGGTGGAGTCTCTTTTCGCTTTCTTCTTTTTAGTAGTGTCGGTCTGCATCGAAGATTTAACCGTGGTGACATTACTGTGCGCGTAAACGCTTCCAAATGAGATCGCTGCTAAAGCAATCATACAAAATAGTCTTTTCATTTTTTTTTGAAATTTGATTTAACTAATGTTGATTAACTATTGATTAATTAGAATAACGTTAGAAAACAACTATTTCGCATAAACATTGTTTTTATAACCAATGAATAATTTTTGAATTACCTTGAAGGTATTGGTATACAGCGGGTTTAGCATTGTAATAATTTTGTCTTTATTTGACTATGGGGTTTATCCATTGGCCTAAGGCATAAAAAAAGCCCCGGCATGCGGAGCTTTTAATTTTAACGGTTTTATAAAACGAGTTCGTTATCCACGTTTAGTGGTGTCTTTCACTTTTGTTTTAATCTTCGAGTGAGGGGTCTTTACCTTTTGTTTCATGTTGCCATGTTTCATTTTGGTTTTCGCCTTCACGGTATCTGTTACCGATTTAGTAGGGGTTGCCGCCGTAACGGTTCCAAATGAGATCGCTGCTAACGCGATCATAAAAAGTGCCTTTTTCATAGTTTGAATGTTTATTTTATTGATAAACCAAGCCATTCAAAAAATGTTTTATCGCATTAACGGCATCAAATCACGGTCCCGTTTGGAATGATCGCACGTTTTTTTACGATCACGATTCCGTCCTGCACGGTATAGGTTTCATAGTCGCCGTTTTCCAGTTTTTCACCAACGTTAATTATTACATTATCGCCAATGCGGCTATTTTTATCGATAATGGCATTGCGGATGTGGCAGTTGTCGCCGATGCCCATAAATGGCGAATGGCTTATGTGCGATTCTTCGATCTGGTTAAGCGTTTCGTAATTATCGTTACCCATTACGTAGCAGTTTTCAATTACGGTTCCAAAGCCTATCCTTGAACGTATGCCGATGATGGACCGTGTAATATGGCTGGCATTGATGATACACCCTTCGGCAATGATAGCCTTATCCACGTGCGTACCCGACATTTTTGAAGGTGGCAGCATGCGTGCACGGGTATAAATTGGGTTTGTGTCGAACAAATTAAATTGTGGGATATCATCTGTTAGGCCCAGGTTAGCCTCGAAGAACGATGGTATGGTACCGATGTCGGTCCAGTACCCTTCGTACTGGTAGCTTAATACCTTGTGGTTGGCGATGGATTGCGGAATGATCTCTTTTCCGAAATCGGTTTTATCGTTTCCTTCCAAAAGATCATAAAGCATTTTTTTATTAAACAGGTATATACCCATCGAGGCCAGGTAGTGGCGGCCTTCTGCCTTCATTTGCGGACTCACTTCGGACACCCAGTTCTCAAAACCAGTTTTTGGCTTTTCGATAAACGAAGTGATCCAGTTCTCTTCATTGGTTTTCATGATGCCAAACCCGGGTACGTCATTAACGTGTACTGGAATAGTCGCTATGGATATATCGGCATTAACCTCGATATGTTTTTCAATCATGTCTTCAAAATCCATCTGGTAAAGCTGGTCGCCCGATAGGATGAGCACATAGTCAAACTCATGCACTTCCAGGTGTTTAAAGCTTTGCCTCACCGCATCGGCTGTTCCCTGGAACCAGGATACGTTGGAGGGTGTTTGCTCCGCCGCCAGGATGTCCACAAAAGCCTCGCTGAAGTTGCTGAAATGGTAGGTGTTTTTGATATGCTTGTTTAACGATGCCGAGTTAAATTGCGTAAGCACATATATGCGGTGAATGCCCGAATGGAGGCAATTGGAGATCGGTATATCCACCAAACGATATTTACCTGCTATAGGCACTGCCGGTTTTGAACGTGTTGCGGTTAACGGAGATAACCGGCTGCCCTGGCCACCGCCAAGTACAATGCAAATCACTTTTGAGGTCATGTTGTTTGAGTTAAGCTTTCGTAAAGAGTTATATATTCCTTCGCCGACCGATCCCACGAAAAGTCGAGCGCCATCATTAATTTTTGTAAGTGCTGCAGGTGCTGTTGATTATCGTAAAGCTTTATTGCCCTGGTTACCGAGTGGCAAATATCCTCCACACTTGCATGGTTAAAGCAAATGCCATAACCGCCTTCCTCGCCAAAATCAACCACCGTATCGCGTAAACCGCCCGTACGTCTTACAATGGGGCAGGTGCCATAACGTAATGCATACAATTGGTTAAGTCCGCAGGGCTCAACACGCGACGGCATCAGCAAAAAGTCGGAGCCGGCATAGATCAGGTGTGCCAGCGTTTCATCATAACCGATAAATACATTGCATTGCTCGCTGTAAAAGTCTTTCAATTCAACCAACTCCCTTTCCACGTCTTTTTCGCCGGCTCCTAAAAGCAGGAAATTGAAGCCATTCGGGTGCTCGTTAAAACTTTCTTCCATCGCCGTGGCTAAAAGGTCGGCCCCTTTTTCGCCAACAAGACGCCCGATAAAAGCTATTAATGGCCGCTCAGGCGCCAGTGTAAATCGCTCGCAAAGCGCCGCTTTATTAGCCTGCTTCCCGGCAGATATTTGTTTGATGGAAAATTTATTTGGGATCATCGGGTCCTTTTTAGGATCCCAAATATCCGTGTCGATGCCATTGATGATACCTTGCCCCTTGCCACCCTCGAGGTGAAATAAATACTCCATGCCATTGGAACTTATCGAAAGCTCTTTTAGATAAGACGGCGACACGGTAGTATACCGCCAGCAACATTTCACTGCGGCAGCCAGTGGGTTGATAGAACCACCCCAATCCAAAAGCCCTGTTTTCGACAGGTCAATTTCCGGCAGGTAGGATAATTTATCCCAGCTAAACGACCCGTGGTATTGCCCGTTATGTATGGTAAGCACAGTTGGCGTATTGGCCAGCCGGGTGTAAAGCCGGGAGTGTTGCAGCAAAAACGGAACGAGTCCCGAATGATGATCGTGGCAATGAATAATATCCGGCGACTGCTGCGAATAGCTGATCCAATCTAAAAAAGCGATCTGGAAGGCGATAAACTGGTCGGTTTCGTCAGGGTACTGGTAAACTTCAACCCTGTCGATCAGGCCGGGAATCTTTACCAGGTACAGCTCAAAACCGAGCTTATCGGTTTTTTCTTTTAATATTTCAAAATATAAACGGCGTGTTCCCAGTAAAGTCGACGCATGGAAAACGATGTCGAACTCGTTTTCCTGTACAAACTTGCGGTTATAATAAGGCATTACTACGGCGGCCTGCAGCCCGGCCAAGACCTGGTATTTGGGCAATGCCCCCACAACATCGGCAAGGCCGCCAACTTTGGCAACAGGGTAACATTCGGCGCTCAGGTGGAAAATTCTCATAGGGTTTATTAATCGCTCAATTTAAGCAAAAGAATTACTCAAATAAACAAATGCTTATGGATAATATGTTTGAAAAAATAATTTTTATTATTTGTTCAGTGGCGGGCAGGCTTCATTCGAATAATGAAATTCAAAAAGGCCTTTTGTTGAGAAATATTCATAAAACTGGCGTTTTTATGAATAGATATTATTGAAATGATAATTGACGAATCGCGATGAGCATTTAAAATGCGATGTTGCAAGATAATTGTGCGGATTTCAGAACACCAGTCTCTTCATAGGTTTGTTCATACAAGCCATCAGCATTGAGTGTAAGCAAGGTTGTCTTTTTATTTTCCGGGTCGATGAGGAAATATTCCTTTACACCGGCTTTTTCGTATAATGACTTCTTGCGCTGTGTGTCATACGACCGGTTGCTCGAAATGATCTCGATAATAAGATCGGGAACTCCGTGGACGCCGTTTTTTTGAATAATGTCTTTCTGCTGATTTAAAACCACAAATAGATCCGGCTGGGTGACAGCCTGCAACTCTTCAAAATATACGTCAAAAGGCGCACTTGCCAGGTTGCCGACAGGGTTTTCCTTTAAGAATTGAAATAAAAGGACGGTAAGGTTGATTTGCAGCGATTGATGCTCCCATGATGGTGAAGGCGCCATAATTAATTCATTAAAAATAACTTCGCAACGTGTACCCTCCGGCAGCATCCGGTAAACTTCTATTGCAGTAGTGGGCCGCCAAGGGAAATATTCCTTAAAGGTTTTCTCGTTTGCCGGCTCCGGAAATATCAATTCATTAAAAATAACCTCACAGCGCGTGCCTTCAGGCAACATCCTGTAAACCTCTATTGCAGTCGAAGGTATTTCTGATATGAAATTTTTGTATCTATGCTGATCGTTCATCCTTGTGCAAAAAACTGCTTATCACAAATATAACTGTTTTGCTTCAAAAAAGTTATCCGCAATTTTTCCAACTTGATCAACCAATTAACTAGTCACAATCGGTGAAATCATTTTAAAAAATCGGTGAAATCCCAAAAACTAATGCGCCTCCAGCCAATTTACTCCACTTCCAATCTCCACTAAAATAGGTACCGTGGTCTTAATGGCATTCTTCATATTCTCCATGATAATGGGCTTCACTATTTCCACCTCATTATGCGGCACATCAAAAACCAATTCGTCATGCACCTGCATGGTCATGCGGGCATCCAGTTTTCTGGCGCAAAATTCGCGGTGTATATTGATCATCGCGATCTTGATCATATCCGCCGCGGAACCCTGTATGGGCGCATTGATAGCATTTCGCTCTGCGAAACCGCGAACGGTTTGGTTGGCGGAGTTTATATCCCGCAAATACCGGCGGCGGCCCATCAGTGTGCAAACAAAGCCATTTTCGCGGGCAAAGTTCATGGTATCGGCCATGTATTGTTTGATGCCTGGGTATTGGGCAAAATAATTATCGATGATTTCTGCGGCTTCTTTACGCGGGATACCCAAACTCTGTGACAAACCAAATGCCGACTGCCCGTATATGATACCGAAATTTACTGCCTTGGCATTGCGACGCTGGTCGCTGGTCACCTGGTCAAGGCCGATGCCATAAACATTGGCGGCCGTTGCGGTGTGTATGTCGAGGTTTTTTACAAAGGCCTCGGTCATATTCGGGTCCTTGCTGATCTCGGCAATGATACGCAGCTCTATCTGCGAATAATCCGCTGATACAATGATGTGGCCCTCATCGCGCGGGATAAATGCTTTTCTTACTTCACGCCCGCGTTCGGTGCGGATGGGTATATTTTGTAGGTTGGGATTTACCGAGCTTAAACGGCCGGTAGCTGCTACGGCCTGGTTATAGGACGTATGCACACGCCCGGTTTTACGGTTCACCATAGTCGGCAAGGCATCCACGTAGGTTGATTTCAACTTTTGCAATTGACGGAAATCAAGAATATCCCTTACAATATCGCTTTTAGCAGCCAATGACATCAGCACATCCTCGCCGGTTTGGTATTGCCCGGTTTTGGTTTTTTTGGCTTTGGGATCAAGCATCAGTTTTTCAAAAAGCACTTCTCCCAGTTGTTTTGGCGAGGCGATATTGAATCGCACCCCTGCTTTTTCGTAAACTATCTTCTCGTACCTGGCGATATCTTTTTCCAGCTCTTTCGAAAACTCCCTTAGTGTTTCGTGGTCTATCTTTACGCCCTCAAACTCCATATCGGCCAGCACGTAGATGAGCGGATTTTCGATCTCGTGGATCAGCTTCTCGCTTTCCACTTCCTTCAGTTTCGGTTCGAAAACCGTTTTTAACTGCAGGGTAATGTCGGCGTCCTCAGCGGCGTATTCTTTTATTTTCTCTATCTCCACATCGCGCATGCTGCCCTGTCCTTTTCCTTTCGGGCCGATTAGCTCAGTAATGGAAACCGGTTTGTACGCCAAATAATTCTCCGACAATACATCCATATTATGCCGCGTGTCCGGGTCTATCACGTAATGCGCCATCATGGTATCAAACAGGTCGCCCCGCATCTGCACGTCGTACCATTTCAGCATCAGGATGTCGTACTTGATATTCTGGCCTATCTTGCCTATAGCCGGATTTTCCATCACCTCCCGAAATTCGTTTACAATAGCCTTTGTCGCCTCCTGGTCTACCGGCACTGGTACATACCAGGCCTCGCCGGGTTTTACGGCAAATGACAAACCTACCAGTTCGCAATCGTTGGCATCCGTACCCGTGGTTTCTGTATCAAAACAAAAGCTTTTCTGCTGCGCGAGTATATCGATCAGCGCTTTCCGTTTTTCAACCGTATCCGCCAAATGATATTCATGTGGAACGGAATTTATATTCTTCGCCGGCGTGGTAAACTCCGGTTCCGCGATATCCTGTACTTCAAGGGTCATGGTTGTCCGCCCGGTAGCAACGGGATCACCGAACAGGTCTGTTTGAACGCCTACCGACTTAATTTCTGTAATGCTGAAATCGTCTCCAAAAACGCGCTTGCCAAGCGTACGGAACTCCAATTCGGCAAACAATGGTTCAAGCAAATCTTTGCTTGGTGCACACATTTCCAGCCCCGCTTCATCCAGTTCAACCGGCACATTCAGGTTAATTGTTGCCAGCCTTTTTGAAAGCAGGCCCTGCTCCGCATATTGCCTTACATTTTCCTGCAGCTTGCCTTTCAGCTCACCGGCGTGGGCAATAATTCCTTCAACCGAATCGTATTGTTTAATAAGCGATTTGGCCGTTTTTTCGCCGATGCCCGGGATGCCGGGAATATTATCCACCGCATCACCCCATAGTCCCAATATGTCTATCACCTGTTCAACGCGCTCAATTTCCCATTTGGCCAGCACTTCCTTCACCCCCAAAATTTCCATTTCATTCCCCAGGCGGGCAGGTTTGTAAATAAATATTTTATCCGATACCAGTTGGGCAAAATCCTTATCGGGCGTCATACAAAATACATTGTAGCCTTTTGCTTCTGCTTTTTTGGCAAGCGTGCCAATAATATCATCCGCCTCGTAACCATCCGAGGTGATCACCGGGATATTAAAACCCAGTATCAGCTTAAAAATATAAGGGATGGCTGTCGACAGATCCTCAGGCATCGATTCGCGGTGCGCCTTATAATCGGCAAATTCTATGTGTCGTTCTGTAGGCGCTTCTGTATCAAAAACCACGGCCATATGCGTTGGGTTCTCTTTACGAATCACCTCCAGCAGGGTATTGGTGAATCCCAACACTGCAGATGTGTTTAACCCGCCCGACGTAAACCGGGGCGCTTTACTCAAAGCAAAATGAGCCCGGTAAATCAGGGCCATGCCGTCTAACAGAAATAGTTTCTTAGTCATTATCTACACGAATTTTCACGAATGTATTCGAATTTACACGAATTGAAATAATTTACACGAATTTTCACGAATGTGTTCGAATTTACACGAATATAGATGGTTAATGCGGGGACGATGTGAATTTGATATTATCATAAGAATCTATCGAAACCAATATCGCCGCCACGATTTGTGTCAATTCGTCTTCATTCGTGAAATTCGTGTTAATTATTTAAAAAAACAATCCGGCACATGATCATTCACCATACCAGTAGCCTGCATGTGCGCATAACAAATGGTGGTGCCAAAGAATTTGAAACCACGCTTTTTCATATCCTTGCTGATGGCGTCGGATATGGGGGTACTGGCGGGAGTGTTTCCGCTGAAGTTATTGATCGGCTTCCCATCTGGCATAAAGCTGTACAGGTATTTATCGAATGAACCGAACTCCTTTTGTATTTCGATAAAAAGCTTTGCATTGCTGATGGCAGAAGTGATTTTGCCGCGGTTGCGGATGATGCTGGCATCCTGCATCAGCCGTTCCACATCCTCGTCGGTAAATGCCGCCACTTTTTCCACGTCAAAATCTGCAAAAGCTTTCCGGTAACCTTCGCGCCGGCGCAAAATGGTTATCCAGCTTAACCCGGCTTGCGCCGATTCCAGCACAAGGAATTCGAATAGCTTTTTGTCCTCGCGCATGGGTTTACCCCATTCTTCATCGTGATAGGCGGTGTATAACGGATCTGTCCCGCACCATGTGCATCTCTTTAGGTTTGAAATCATGTGTAAACTTTCAAAAAAATATTTTGTTAATATAAATTACTTATCTTGACCCTAAATTAATATCATGAAAAAAACTTCACGAAAATTATTCTTGTTTTTTATACTGACCATGCCCACCATAGGCTATGCTGTGTGCAAAGATATTTTTAAAAATGGGATAAGGGATGGCAAAGAAACCCAGTTAAAACAGGCTGTTCTCCAAAAAAAGTAAAGTATAAATTTCGAATTGAGATTCAAAATCTGCAAACTGTCAGATTATTAATTGCCGACGGAACACAACTCATCCCAATATTCCACCGCCCGCCGATAATGCGGAATTACAATAGATCCGCCTACCAAATTAGCGATCATAAACACCTCGTTCATTTCATCATGATTGACGCCTGCTTCGTGGCATTTGCCCAAATGATACTTAATACAATCGTCGCAACGCAAAACCATCGAGGCTACCAGGCCGAGCATCTCCTTGGTTTTTACATCCAGCGCGCCATCGGCATAGGTGGTGGTATCCAGCGCAAAAAAGCGTTTGATATTGGTGTTGGCGGTTTCCATTATCCTGTCGTTCATTTTGGTTCGATAGGATTCAAAATCTTCTATTAATGACATGGGTCAATTAGTGAATTAGTGAGTTAGCGAATTAGTGATTTAATTGTTATTATTGAGTGCCAAAAGTAAGATATTCAACATATCAACTCAGTCAACTTAATCTAACTTATTCAACCCAGTCAACCATGGAATCCCTCTCCCCCAACATTTTTGTAGAAAACATGAACGACACTATTCGTTTCTACGAATCGGTAGGGTTTAAACTGGCCATGTCGGTACCTGACGACGGAGACGATCTTGTTTGGGCGATGATGACCAACGGCGCTGTTAACTTCATGTTTCAAACCTTTGCAAGTTTGGGTGAGGAGTTGCCGCCGATCCGGCGGACAAACGGCGGCTCATTGCTATTTTATATCCAAATAAAAGGTATCCGTAAGTTTTTTGAAGAGGTGAAGGATAAAGTGACCGTGCTGAAAGGGCTTGAAAAAACATTTTACGGTGCAACCGAGTTTTCAATACTCGACAACAATAATTACGTTTTAACCTTTGCGGAGGACGAATAGTTTACGTTCAATATTTAGATGATAACTTTTAAACGACTCGACCACGTACAGATCTCGATCCCAAAAGGAACTGAGGACGAAGCCAGGGCATTTTATACCGATATTTTGGGCCTAAAGGAAATCCCGAAGCCTGCCTCACTGATGCCAAACGGCGGCCTTTGGTACCAGGTGGCCGATGTGGAATTGCACCTCGGCATCGAGCCGGAAATAATTACCCGCCGGCATCCCGCCTTTGAGATCGCAGATGTGGCCGCGGCGCGTACATTGTTACAGGATAAGGTGAAAATCGTGGAAGAACCTTATATCCCCGGTCGTACCCGTTTTGCCTTTATCGATCCCTTTGGCAACAAGATCGAATTATTGCAAATGCTTGATTAGTAGTAAATATTATTATATTTAAACCAATATTTTAAGCTTAAAGGATATATGAAATTTATCTCCCCTAAAATTCATGGACTGATCGATTACCTGGTCGTGATTTTTTTGCTTGCTTCGCCGGCACTTTTTGGTTTTACAGGGCTGGTGGCAACTTTTACCTATGCGCTGGGCGCGGTTCATTTACTATTGACGGTATTAACCAACTACCCGTTAGGAATAGTTAAAATAATCCCGGTGAGTTTTCATGCCACAATTGAAGTTTTGGTGGGAATTATCCTTATCGTGCTGGCCTATACCCTTTTTAAGGACAACGCCGAAGGCAGTAAGCTGTATTATGTAATATTTGGCACAGTGATACTATTAACCTGGCTGGTTACTGACTATGTGGGCACGGGTCATCCCAGCGCGCAGGACCTATAGCGCCAATTCAACCGACGGGTCCCAAAACAACGTTTTAAAATCCTGTACCTGGTCGTCCTCAACTTTAACGCCTTCACTTTCCAGCATCTGCTGCATTCGCTCGCCGCCAAAATGAAATTTTGCAGTTAATAAACCCTGCCTGTTCACCACCCTATGCGCTGGCACCGGCGGAATGGCTTTACCGCAGGCCTGCATGGCATAGCCCACCATCCTTGAGGAACCTTTGGTGCCCAGGTAATTCGCAACAGCACCGTACGAGGTCACCCTTCCGGCTGGGATCAACCGGACCACCTCGTAAACCCGTTCAAAAAAGTTATCGCCTGCCATGTGTTTTAATTAAAATATAACCACCTTTTAGCTCATCCTTAAGGGGGCACCGGGAGGGGTAAAGGAGAACTTAAGATAGTTAATGTTTTTATCGCGCATTAAATATTTTTTTTCGTAGTAGGTTTTGATGGACAGCACCTCGTCCGCAAATTCCGAATGATACAGGTCTTCCGTTTTTATATGCAGCACCATGCCGGTTTCAGCTATTTTTTCGGCGGTATAAGCATGCAGCGCATCATTATCCGTTTTTAGGTTGATATAAGCGCCGGGTTTTAAAATCGGCTTATATTTCTCCAAAAACCTCGGCGAGGTAAGCCTCTTCTTTTCCCGGCTTACCTGGGGTTGTGGGTCGGGGAAAGTGATCCATATTTCATCCACCTCGCCGGGGGCAAAATAGTCGGTTATATTCTCAATCTGTATCCGCAGGAACGCTACATTGTTTACCCCGTCTTCCAGTGCGGTTTTAGCGCCCCGCCAAATACGATTTCCTTTATAGTCTATGCCAATGAAGTTTTTGTTGGGGAACAGCCTCGCCAGGTTAACCGAATATTCACCCTTGCCGCAGGCCAGTTCAAGCACAACCGGATTGCCGTTTTTAAAAAAACCAGCACTCCACTGTCCCTTATACGGCTTTCCGGCATCCAGTTGTAAAACATTGCTGAATGTTTTTACCTCGGCAAAGCGCCTTAATTTGTCTTTTCCCACTTTAAATTTAAAGGCGCAAAAATAGCGGTTTGTGTTGCTAATAATAAACCGTTTTTTGCGATAATTGCTTTGAGATAAATATTATGGCGAAAAAGAAAAAAGGTAAGGTTGTGCAATTGAAGCAAGCGCAGCAAAGCGCCGAAAATTATATTAAAACACAGGCCAGATCGCTGCCCATTGCTGAATGCTGGATAACGAAAGACTGGCAAAATGCCGGCATGTGCAATGTGATTGTTGCGCGGCGTCATAAAAACGAAAATACCACGCTTGGTATTTATCTGGTCGATCTTTATTGCCTTGGATTGAAAGATGCGGATTACGAGTTTAACGTTTCCCCCGCCGATTATAAACGTATCAAGCAGCATCCAGCGGAAATCGAAGCATGCGAATACGTACTTGCTCACAATATTATTTACGGCGCAATTGCTTTTGCTGAAGACTATGGCTTCAAACCTCATAAAGATTTTGCTATTGCGCAATACATTTTGGAAGAAGACGACGAAAATGTGGAACTGATGGAACTGGAATTTGGCAGGGAGGGCCAACCCTTTTATACACGCGGCCCTCATGATGACAACGCTAAGGTAAACATGATAAAAAGCACCCTGATGCGCACCGCGGGAGAGGGAAATTTCACGGTGATAGACAGCCTGGATGACGATTGGGACGATGATGAACACTGGGATGATGAAGACGATGCCGACGAATTGGACGAACCGGAAAACACTGATTTTTTAGATACCCTGAATAACGTAAACGACTTGTACCATAGCCTCATCCGGACCGAGGAGGGAAAACTAATGCTTGAAAACTCAACCATTGGCAAGGCATATGAAATAGTTAATGAACCGGTTGAAAGCTACTATAGAAAATTTGATGATGATGAGCAGGAACAACATTACGACCGGTTATTGGACATGGTGGTAGCCAAAGAATTTGACGAAGCTATAAGTGCCTCGCAGGAGGCCATAATTCAATATCCCGGTAGAGCACAATTTTATAATTTGTTGCAAGGCGCGTATTTTATGAATGGCCAGCATGAAAAATCGGATGAAATGATGGTTGAAATGTATAAACGTTTCCCTGGTTACCTGTTTGCATTTTGCAATTACATCGATCTTATTTTGATGAGCGACAACGTAGACGAGGCAGAATCAATTATTGCCGGCAGGGCTGATTTGAATGATTTCTATCCCGACAGGAAACAATTCAGCGAACACGAAGCTGCTATCTTTTACGCAACGATGTGCATCTATTTTATTGAGAAAGGCGATATTGATTCGGCGGACTTATACCTGGATCCAATTTTGCAATATGACCTTGAGCAAGTTCCCGGACAAAATATTGTTCGCATTGCCATGATGAAAATTGGAGAAGTAAAAATGGAAAAATTGAAAAACCAATAAAATTCCCCCACAGCTTTCTTTTACGATTTATGGCGTTTTCAATTCTGTATCTTTAACTATTAAATCCAGTATATGAAACGCGTCACTTTTATAATTCTGCCTTTTATTTTAATGCCTGCCATTGCGGTAGTTGCAAAGGCTGGCACAGGGCACAACAAACACACTACCAACAATTCAGGCACAAAAAATCTTCCCCGCATTGCCATCTGCGGACTGGGTATCGAATCCAGTACCTTTTCACCTGCATTGACGGAAGAACCCGCCTTCCACGCAAAATATAACGACGACGTTTTCACTACCTACCCGTTTCTGTCCATCGACTCGCCGCTTCGGCACAGGGTAACCTGGATCCCAACCCTCGTGGGCCATGCCCTGCCCGGCGGAACAGTTACCCGTGTAGCCTATGAATCGCTGGTAAAACAAACACTGGATATGCTTCAAAAGAATTTGCCTTACGATGGGTTGTATTTTGATATCCATGGCGCGATGAGTGTGGTGGGGCTTGACGATCCGGAAGGTGATTTTATCCAACGGATACGCAAGGTGATCGGCACCAAAACCGTCATCTCCACCTCGATGGACCTGCATGGCAACGTTTCCTGGCGCCTGGCCGAAAATACCGACCTGATCACCTGTTACCGCCTGGCGCCGCACGAAGATGAAATGGCGACCAAAAAGCGCGCCGTCGAAAACTTGATCGGCAGGATAGAAAGTGGAAAAGGCAAGCCACTGTATAAGGCCTATATTAAAGTGCCCATTTTACTCCCCGGCGAAAAAACCAGTACCCGCATTGAGCCTGCAAAAAGTGTTTATGCAGCAGTAGCGCCGGCTTCTGTTCAACCTGGTGTGGTTGATGCCGCCATCTGGGTGGGGTATGCCTGGGCCGACGAGCCACGCAACCATGCCGTAGTGATGGTTACCGGCGATGATAAAAAAACCGTAACTAGTTCTGCCGAGCGCCTCGCCAAAGGGTTTTGGGATGCCCGTGCTGGCTTTAAATTCGTTTCGCCGACAGGTACGCTCATCGAGTGCCTGGATAAAGCGATCGCCAGCACCCAACATCCATTTTTTATCAGCGACTCCGGCGATAACCCAACCGCAGGCGGCGCTGGCGATGTTACCTGGACGATACAGGAAATATTGAGGCGGCCTGAATTTAAAACCGATAATGGCCCCTCACTGATCTATGCCTCCATCCCGGGCCCCGACCTGGTTACAAAAGCAATGGCCGCAGGCGTGGGCAATACGGTGGATGGTTATGCCGGCGCAGAAGTCGACGGCAGATTTGCGCCCCCGGTTCACATTGTGGGCAAAGTGGAATCCATTTTTAAGGGCGATTTGGACGCTGAAGTTGAAGTGGCAATAAAAGTTGGAAGCGTACACATTGTCGTCACCAAAAAGCGCAAGCCTTACCATCATGAGCATGATTTTACAGCACTTGGACTAAACCCGCGCAAAACGGATATTGTGGTTGTAAAGATCGGTTATCTTGAACCGGAATTATACGATATGCGGGCCGACTGGATCATGGCCATCACCCCCGGCGGCGTTAACCAGGGTATCGAAGGGCTGCCCTATCATCGTATTGAGCGGCCGATGTTCCCCTTTGATAAAAACATGGCCGAGCCTGATCTTTCGGCGAAGCTGGTGCCCTTGTCGGATAAATTGTAAACAAAGATTATTTTCGAACCTGTGGTAGAGACGCGATGGATTGCGTCTCCCGCCTGAATTCTTTAAAATACCCCATTTATAGTTGAGGCGCTTTAATAAATGTCAACCGTACAATTTTGTTGCGTTCGCAACAAGTGAAACAAAGCGCAACAAGGTGTTACGGCGTTGATATTTAACAACTTAAGTACTGACAAAATTTTGTCAGTGACAGGATCGTGTCACCACTTTTTTACTAAAAAAATCAAATTTTGGCGGGTTGGGATAATAGTTTACAACCCATCTGAATTGAACCAAGTGTTAAAGGTGAAGTTTTTTGTTATTCTGGCTGTAAGGGTAGTGTCTCTCAACGCAGACTTGTTTTCTATTTGGAATTTTTCATGCTGAAGTAACTTGTTTGCAAAGCCAATAGTATCCAGATCATAAGGTCCGCCCTTGTATGACTGACTCCCGGGCTTAAATAGAAAAGCAACCCCTCTGGAAGATTGATTGCTCGTTACGTTATGAACTAGCCAACCATCCTCACCAAGATATTGGTAAACCATGAAAGTATGGTTATTAAAATAAAAATATGTTTCCTTTCCTTCCCGCCCCAATGCTGAATATACCCCTTGTAAAACCTTTAGGGAATCCTTCTGAAGGCATTTCAATTTTACCGGTGGCTGTTTATTCCAAGGGTGAAATACCACCATGCTATCCAATTGATCGTCTTTGTAAAATAGCTTATAAAATCTATGCTCTTTACCATTTAGTTTTCCGGTATCTTCCGGACTGATCTCGTTTACGCCGCAATAACATTGGAAATTAAAGTCTTCATAAAAAAGAGTTTTATTTGATTGATGATTTCCGCACGAAAAACCGATGCACAATATTGATAGCAACAAAGCCCATTCGTTCTTTCTTAATGCAAAAAGCTTAATCATTGTCGAAATAACTATAATATGTTTTACCAAATCCTCACCCTTTTATCCGGGTCTACCCACATTTTATCACCCTTTTTGATGTGGAACGCCTCGTAAAATTCCGGCACATCGGTAAACGGCACATTTACCCGTAAAAATCCGGGAGCATGTACATCGGTTAATATCTGGTTAGCCAAAACTTCGTCTCGTTCGTGACCGAGCCAGCTCAGGGCGTAGCCTAAAAAGAAACGCTGCATGGGCGTAAGGCCGTTTATGGTTTTGCCTTCCTTGTATTGTTTGGTTTTTTTAAAGGCATCGATACCTAAAACAATTCCGCCGAGGTCGGCGATGTTTTCGCCCAGGGTTGCCTTTCCATTAATACGAAGGCTGTCCAAAACCACGTAACCATTAAACTGGTCGACCAGCATTTGGGCGCGGTTGGTAAATTGAACGGAGTCCTGCGGCGTCCACCACTCCTTTAGATTGCCGTGGGCGTCGTACTGGCGTCCTTCATCATCAAAACCGTGCGTGATTTCGTGCCCGATCACCGATGCGGCTACATAGCCGTAAGCCACGGCATCATCCACGTCTTCATCTTTTAGTCCCGGGATTAAAAGCTGCGCGGCCGGCAAGGTAATTTCATTATTCGAAGGACTGTAATTGGCATTATAGGTTTGCGGTGTCATGTTCCACTCGCGGTGGTTAACCGGTTTTCCCAATTTATTAATATTCACCAGGTAGGCCCAATGCCTGGCCTGCATCACATTGCCCGCGTAGGAATCGCGGCTGATTGACAAGGCCGAAAAATCCTTCCACTGGTCTGGGTAGCCAACTTTCGGGTGAATGGCGTTCAATTTTGCCAGCGCCTTTTCTTTGGTTTCCGCGCTCATCCAGTCCAGCTTCATGATATGTTCACGATAGGCCTGGCGGATCGCCTCAACCTCGGCCACGTATCTCTCCTTGGCCTTTTCCGGGAAATATTCTTTTACAAAAAGCTGACCCAGCAGCTCGCCCATTATTCCGTTTTCGGTGTCGAGCACCCGTTTCCAGCGCGGCAGCTGTTCCTTTTGGCCGCGTAACAGCTTTCCCGCGAAGCGGAAATTTTCATCCGCTATCGCGTCATTTAGATACGGCGCGTACGAGGTGAGCAGCTTCAGGCGCAGATAGGCTTTCCAGCCATCAATAGAAAATTTGCCCAGGGCCTCGTCAACTGCTTTGTAGTATTCAGGCTGGCCCACGATCACTGAATCAACTGCCTTGAATTGCATGGTTTTAAACAAGCTAATCCAGTCAATACCCGGCGTTAACCTGTTTAGTTGCGCTACGGTCATCTTGTTATAGTTTTTGTACGGATCGCGCAGGTCTTCCAGCTTGCGGCTGCTAGTCGCCAGGAATTTTTCGATCTCAAAAACAGCTGTGGCGCTTGCGGTCGACTGTGCATCACTCCAGCCCGATAAACGCAGCATTGCAGGCAGGTATTTTTCGCTGTAATCATTCCGGATGCGGGTGGTGCGGGCATCGGTTTTAAAATAGTAGTCGCGGTTAGGCAGCCCGAGCCCGGTTTGGCCAAGCTGAACCATCATCTTTTCACTGTTTTTATCATCCTGCCCAACGCGCATCCCGATAAAATTGCGGCTGCCGGTGGTGCTTAAAACAGCTGCTGCATTTAAAATATCCGTTGCGTTTTTTGCAGCATCGATCATATCGAACTGCTGCTTTAACGGCGAAATGCCGCTTTTTTCAATAGCAACCGTATCCAGCCCGGTATAATAAAAATCGCCGATCTTTTGGGTTGCTGTTCCTTTGGTGGCGTTTGCTTTCAGGGCATCTTTGTTTATTTTTTTCAGACGATCACGTATTTCCTCCGTTACCTGGTTGCCAATGCCCCAACTGGAGTAGGCAGGCGGGATAGGATTATTTTTTAACCAGGTGCCGTTGGCATATTTGAAGAAATCTTCGCCGGGGCTTATCGATTTATCGATGTTTTGATAAACAGGATCGTTGGGTTTGTCGATCCACGATTTAGTTTTATAGGCACATAAGGCAAAGGCCAGCACCGCGGCTGTATAAATCGCCGGTTTTATCAGCATGTTTGTCATAGCACAAATTTAGGGGTTGCTATTTTTTTTTATGTAACTTCTATGAGACGTTCCAAATCAGGCATCATCAACTTTTTAGCCCCTCTCCTTTGGAGTAATGGCACTAACTTAAATGAGTAAAGATCGGCGAATTAATAACGAATAATGAATTTCGAATGCCCAATTTCGAATTTTTCACTTCATTATTCGATATTCAGCATTCATTATTCGACATTAAATGCGTTAAGTTAGTGACATTATCCTTTGGAGAGGGGTTGGGGTGAGGCCATTACCGCGCTACCATATCTTCACTCTTTTATCCGGATCCAGCCACATTTTATCGCCTTTTTTGATGTGGAAAGCTTCGTAAAACTCAGGCACGTCGGTAAATGGCCCGTTCACCCGCATAAAGCCGGGTGCATGTTCATTGGTGAGTATCTGGCTTGAGAGTGCTTCTTTCCTGTCCTGGCCAAGCCAACCCAGGGCATAACCCAGGAAAAACCGCTGAACCGGTGTTAAACCGTTGATCTGTTTTCCTTCTTTATATTGTTCCGTCTTTTTAAACGCATCCAGGCCGATCACAATACCCCCAAGGTCGGCGATGTTTTCGCCAAGCGTCGCTTTACCGTTAACATGTAAACCGTAAATGCTGTAGGTATTAAACTGGTCGATGAGCATTTGCGCCCTTTGTGTAAACTTAACGGAGTCCTGCGACGACCACCAGCCTTTTAAATTGCCTTTTGCATCAAATTGCCGCCCTTCGTCGTCAAAGCCATGTGTCATTTCGTGGCCGATGGTTGAGGCGGCGGCGTAGCCGTAAACAACCGCATCGTCCATGTCTTCGTCTTTCACCCCCGGCACCAGGAACTGCGCTGCGGGAAGTACGATCTCGTTATTCGACGGGTTGTAATAGGCATTATAAGTTTGCGGGGTGATGTCCCACTCCGTACGGTCGACTGGTTTTCCCAGTTTGTTGGCGTCAAAGTGGTGCCAAAAATTATTAGCTCGCATTACATTCAGGCAATATGGCCCCCTGTCGATCATCAGCGACGAAAAGTCCTTCCAATGGTCGGGGTAACCCACCTTAGGCATTACTTTCGATAACTTGTAAAAAGCTTTTTGTTTGGTTTGATCACTCATCAATCCAGTTTTTCAATATGCTCTTTAAACGAGGCACGCATCGCTTCAACCAAATCTACATAGCGCTGCTTTGTTTTTTCAGAGAAGTATTCTTTCACAAACAATTGCCCCAGCACCTCGCCCATCAAACCATTTTCATTGTCGATCACACGTTTCCAGCGCGGCAATTGCTCCTGGCTGCCATATAAAACGGTACCATAAAACCTGAAATTTTCCCGGTCGAACGGCTTGCTCAGGCATGAGCCAAAGGACGTTACCAGGTTTTTCAGCAGGTAATTTTTCCAGTCGTCAATGGTATAAATGCTCAACGCCTTGTTGAGCGCCCTGTAGTACTCCGGTTGACCGACGATCACAGTATCTGCATTTTTATAGTCCATCTCCTCAAAAGTCCTTGCCCAGTTAATAGCAGGTGTTAGTTTGCTTAATCCCGCTAAAGGCATTTTGTTGTAGTTGTGATACGGATCGCGCAGGTCTTGCAGTTTCCGGGAGCTATCTGCTAAAAACTGTTCAAGGCTGTAAGTTTTTTGGGTTGCGGCTATTGCCTTATCGCCGCTTAGGCCGGCCAGTTTGTAAACAATAGGTAAATGTGTTTTTTGGTAATCAGTCCGGATGGTAACACTGTGTTCATCGGTATTAAAATAATAATCGCGGTTTGGCAAGCCGATGCCGCCCTGGTACAGCTGCAGCAAATTTTTATCGCTGTTTTTAGCGTCCTGTCCGACGCCAACGGCAATTGGGGTCTCCACGCCAATGGTTTGCAGGTGGGCAAACTCATCAACCAGGCTATTGATATCCTTAACGGCTTCAATCCGGGCAATTTCGGGCCTTAAGGGGTCAAGTCCTTCTTTTTCGATGGCCACGGTATCCATACCGCTGTGGTAGAAATCGCCAATTTTTTGCGAACTGGTTCCTTTGGCGGCACCTGCTTTCTCTGCCTCAAGATTGATTTTCTTTAAGCGATCACGTAGTTCTTCTTCCACTACGTTGCCGATGCCCCAGGCAGGATAGGCAGCCGGTATCGGATTTTTTTTAAGCCAGGTACCATTGGCATATTTAAAAAAATCATCCCCGGGCTTTACGGTAGTATCCAGGTTTTTAAAAACCGCGTCGTTTTCGGCATAGGTTTTCGATTTGTCGTTACACGAGGTTATCGTTAAAACGCAAACCGCGTTTATCAAAACGACCACCCAAAAACACCTTTTTTTCATCTGTTTATTTTTTATGTAGATAAATAAATACAAGCCTTGTATGAAATAACAGACAGGCACATGTCTTTTTTCTTGCTTTTGCACTCTCCAAAATTTTTCAGAAAAAAATTTGTCGGCTATTTTACCTGGTTGCACCAAAAGCAACCCTGCACTTATAAACCATTATAAATGTGCTGGCCCTAAGCATGAAATAGTTCACTACCAAAACACGAATGTAAAAATATAATGTTGATTATCAGTGTTTTAGTTATATAATTGCTTTACCATCAATTACACTATCCATACCGTGCCTGTAAATGTAAAACTTTAAATTTATTTTACAATAAAGGCAGCAATACTATTTTTTAGCGCCCGGACAGCGGCATTAAAGGGCCAAAAAAATATTTGGCTTGACATTTGTTATAAAATCAACAGCCCTGCGTAAAATCTGTGAAAAAGATAAAACATCTACCTGTGAAAAACTTTGTTTTTGAATTCTCAGACGCCCAAGCTGAGGTTTTTTGTTCTTTGTTTTGGGTTTAATCAATAGTTTAAATTAATTAGGGGAAAGGGAG
>OLLK01000135.1_pt1 | contig 78034 bp, 73 predicted proteins | sample 1604531 | NCBI WGS metagenome assembly OLLK01 (sample SAMEA104055722, study PRJEB20765) | soil metagenome | isolation source: soil | reverse complement strand
GTGAGGCAGAGTGATACCGTACAGCCTTTCGCCCTTTACTTTTCACTTAAAAAGTGCATTTCTGCATTCAGATCAAAGATAAACGATTGCCGCGAAAGTGATGGTGACAGTGTTTTGTCAGTATTCCGCTGTAAGTGTTCAAAAAAAGTCTCAAAACTGTCCGGATTTGGGGTATCACTGATTTGTAAATGCCTAAAAATGAGTGTTTTCGTATGCCGTTTGTAGGGTGATCGTGTGTAAAAAATGAACACTTTGAAGCGTGGTTTTTGAGCAAAACAACCGTCAACCAGGGGGAAATAAAGCCTAAGGTTTTTACGGCGCGTCGCGTAAGGGGGCGTCGCGGATACCGGCCGGCCTGTTTAGTGGCAGTGGCAGTTGCAGTAGCAGTTAGGAAGATGTAATGAGGTAGAATAAGCGCCTAAGGCCTTGTGACGTATGAGCAGAGCACCCGACCCGCCTCTACCGGCGGGGAACGCCCGAAAAAAGAGAACCTTGCTGTAAAAGCTAAAATAATTAGCAATATCCAAAACTTTTTTTAGATTTGTTCCATGAGCGCCAAACGCATCATTATGCATATCGACCTGGATTCGTTCTTCGTATCCGTGGAGCGGAAGTTTGATCCCTCGCTCATCGGCAAGCCGGTGATCATCGGCGGTTCGGCGGAGCGGGGAGTGGTGGCATCGTGCAGCTACGAGGCGCGTAAATTTGGCATACACTCGGCTATGCCCAGCAAGGAGGCGGCAAGGCTGTGCCCGCATGCTATTTTTTTACGGGGCAACCATAAGCTGTACGGCGAGGCCTCGCGCGAGGTGACGGAGATCATCCACGACTCGGTGCCGCTGTACCAAAAAACATCGGTGGATGAGTTTTATGTGGATTATACGGGGATGGACCGTTTCCACAACTGTTACCAGCATGCCAGCGAGGTTAGGCAGCGCATCATCAGGGAAACGCGGCTGCCGATATCGTTTGGCATGTCGTCGGGTAAAACGGTGTCGAAAATGGCTACCAACCAGGCCAAGCCTAACGGGAAGCTGTTCGTGCCGCATGGCATGGAAAAAGCCTTCCTGGCGCCGCTGAACATCAATGCCATACCCGGCCTTGGCGAGAGTACCAGCAAAAAGCTATACCAGTACGGTATTGAAAAGATAGCCGACCTGCAAAAGGCCGATCTGCGCTTCCTGGAAACCATCCTGGGTAAATATGGCCGCCACCTGCACGAAAAGGCTAATGGGATAGACCCCAGCGATGTGGTGCCGCATTCGGATAGAAAATCTATATCAACAGAAAACACCTTCCATCATAATATTTCCGACCGGCAAACGCTGGAGAATATCCTGGTGTCGATGACAGAGGAACTTTCTTGCAAGCTACGCCGCGAGAACATGCTCGCCAGCTGCATGGCTGTTAAAATCCGTTATGCCAATTTTGAAACGCATACCCAGCAGGAAAAGATACCACTTACCGCCGCAGAGCATATCCTGATCCCGGGCGTTAAAAACCTGCTGAAACGCGCCTGGAACAGTCACCGGCCGGTTAGGCTGATAGGGGTTAGGCTTAGCAACCTATGTACCGGCAGTTACCAGATCAACCTGTTTGAGGATAACGAGGAGCGCATCAAGCTTTACCAGGCGATGGATAAGATCAACTTTAAATTTGGTGATAAAACGGTATGCCGGGCAGCGGGGATGGAGATAGGGACAAGGAATTTTAATCCGTTTATGAGGGGGTGAGTAAGATTTAACCAGGATTTATAGGATAGAGAGGATTTAAGGATTTAAAGAGGTTCGGACCGTTGTCTTTTTATTCTTTAAATTCATTTAATCTTAAAAATCTTAGTTAACTAAGATTTATAGGATGGAGAGGATGTTAATGCGCGAGTATTTAGATTTTAGGATTAGTAGGATGCTAAGATGCTCAGTAATCAAACGTCCTATAAATCCCTTTAATCTTAAAAATCTTAGTTGAATTTATTGTGCTGATTTACAACTGATAATGCTATCTTTCAGCCGTATCAAAATCAACCAATTGGCCTTAACTGCTATTAAACCACGATTTTATTACTTCGATGCGCTGCGCGCCATGGCCATTGTAGCAGTTATACTGCTGCACAACGCTGCCGACCAGGCAGACCTTTATGGCAAAATACCCGAAGCCACTTGGATACCTGCCTGTTTTTACTACGGGCTTACCCGCTTTTGCGTACCGATGTTTGTGTTATTAAGCGGTGCGCTGTTGCTAAAACGAGGGCGGGAGATTACTATCAGGGAGCTGTTATCCAAACGATTGCCGAAACTGGTTATCCCGCTGGTAACCTGGAGCTTTATTTACATGGTTTACGCTTATTTTACCAACGCATTTGGTGGTAAGCTGGATGTTTTGGGGCTGCTCAAATCGTTTTATAACGGGCCAATTGTGTATCACTTTTGGTTTTTGTATATGCTGATAGGTATTTACCTGGTATCGCCGATCATCAACCTTTTTATCAATAGTGCCGGCGAAATTTATATCAAATATTTCTTGTGTGTTTGGTTTATCGCTAACAGTTTCTTCGCGATAATTGATACGGCTTTCGAATTTCCTTTCGGGGTAGATTTCAGCGGGTTCACCGGATATGTTGGCTATTTTGTGCTGGGCTACTATTTACAGAATTTCGATTTTAACAAAAGAATGCTCACCCTTTTATATTGGGCTTCAATACTGGCTTTTATTGCATCGGTGGCTGGTATTATACTGCTGCACACTGGCCATGCCAAACACGCCGCCGATATCATCGAAAGCGATTTCACTCCCGAAATGCCCTTTGCTATCGCCGGTTTATTTTTATGGATGAAAAATTATTCGGATAATCACCCCTCACGGAATGGCCTTTGGGCGCGTATCGTCACCGAAATAAGTAAGGAAAGTTATGGGATTTACATTGTGCATGTGCTTATTGTACGCATATTGTTGCGCCAGGCATGGTATAATGCCCACATCCTGAACATGGATATAATTTATGGAGCGCCCATAAAAGTGCTGATAATATTTGTACTATCTTATTTGCTGGTCAGGTTGGTGAGACTTCTGCCTTTATCGGGATATATCATATAGACAGGACGGCTCTTCTAAATGTCCGAACAAAGAATATGCTGTCCGTGGATCAAGCGGACGGACACCTTCATCGGCTTTTAAAATTACTTAAGTTCTTTTTTCATTAGCAAATCCGTCTGCCGACCATCACCAAAGAATTGCTTTCAATGAATACTCCCTATTCAGGATACAAACGGTGAGCGAACTTTAGTCTGTTTATGAGGATAAAAGTACCTGTATTAACATTTTCAAGGTGCCATTTTCGTTGAAAGAGTAAAATATATTGCAAGTTAGTTGCAATTGCTTACATTTATGCGATGGCCTTTTTACAGCGATACATTTTTTATTTTGTTGCCTTGATGGTATTAGCCGGTTGCACTAAACAGCCGCAAAAACCGGTGCCCCCTGTAGTGGTTCCACCGGTTGTTAAACCGGTTTATAAGACAGCTGTCTTGCAGGGAGATAATCAAACGGATACGGTCGGCCATCCGCTTAAGGACGACATACAGATAAAAGTATATAAAGACGGCAAGCCGTTTGTTAATGCCATTGTTTTATTCAAGGGCTCCGGTTGTATCTCGAAAGATAGTATAAACACCGTTACACTGTCGGATGGCATTGCCGGTACGCAATGGTATTTGAGCGCAGATGTTGGCGCGCAAACCATGTCGGTTATCATCTGCGATTCTGCCCGGAATCACCTGGACTCGTTGACGCTGCATGCCAACGCGCTTAAAAACTCCGGCGTGGGGAACTTAGCCTGCGCTTGCGGTTTTGGCGGCGGCAGGGATCCCAGCTACCCTACCTTTTATAAACTGCATTCCGGCCGGATCATTGCCAATTCGGTAACCACGCCAAAATATTCGGATGATAACGGGCAAAGCTGGTATCCCATCGACAATTTAACCAATTTCTTTTTGCGGAAAATGGTAATCACACCCAATGATAAAATATTCGCCCTTACTAGCGCAGGGGTGATCTCCTCGACAGATCAAGGCATAAACTGGAATTTGGTGGTTAGGGATGATCCCAACCATATTCTAATTTATGATATTGCCTATACCCGCGGCGGGATATTGTCTTATAGTAGTAATTTTGAGATGTATTTATCTTCAGATGACGGAAAAACCTGGAAAAAAACCCAACCGACGCATAGCGGCAACACGCTCGGGTGGGTTAACTTAACACAGCAAATAAACGGCGATTTGTATGTGTTGTCGGAGGAGGGGGAATTGTGCAAATCAACAGACGGTGGTACAAGCTGGACGATCCTTAACAGCAATCCCGATAACCTTTATGAATTTTACTCGTCGATATTTATTGACGATAACGGTTATATCTATCTTGGACGAAATGACACTTCTGGCGGGATTTATGTATCAAAAGATAACGGGCAAACCATCACTAAAATAACCTTTTCCCCTGATCTTATTGGAAATTTGTATAACCCCGGCTGGATAACCAAACAGCACGATGGCTATTACTTTATCCACACCCCTTTGAACGGATATTTCAGGACGAAAGATTTTTTAAACATTGAAAGCATAGGTACACGGTTTAATACGCCAAGCAATGATTTTATAGTAGCGGATAACAACAACATGATCCTGGCCGCCGGAAAATATGACGAGTACAGTTATATTCCGAACCAATAGCCGCGTACGGATGTTTCGGCGGGGCCTGACAGGTAGTTCAATCAGCGGTTCAGGCCAATTGCTTCTTCATCAGCAGGTCCGTTTGACGGTCCTCGCCCAGTATAAAATCGTGGCTGCCGCAAAATTCGAAACCGTGGTGCTGGTAAAAACCGATGGCTTTTTGGTTATGCTCCCAAACGCCCAGCCAGATGAAATCTTTTTGCAATTTAATACCCCGGTCAATAGCAAAATTCAACAGCTGCCGGCCAACATGTTTACCGTGGTATACGCCTGAAACATAAATGCGCTCTACTTCTAAGCCGTTTTCGTCTTTAAATTCATTTTGTGCATCCTGGCAGTTTAACTTTATATATCCGGCTATATCACCCTGTATAAGAGCGAAGTAAAACTCAGAATTTGGGTTGGTTAATTCCGACAGCATCTTCTCCGGCGCAAAGGCCACAGCCACATAAGCCTCGAAATGATTGGGATCGTTGAGGTGGGCAAAGAATTCGTAAAAGGTTTTTTTGCTGTATTGGAGCAGGGTATTCAGCTCAGGTTTTTCAACTTTTTTTATGGTGACCATTTGGCTGTAAAAATAATAATTCGCCTATGTCATTTCGAGCGATGAGCAAGAAATCTTAAAAGCTTTGCATCCAGACTATGCAGGCGGTAATGTCATGTGCATAAGATTTCTCCTCGTACCTCGTCGAAATGACATGAACGGACGGTGATCAGTCAAACTGCTCCTGCAACCGTATCAGCCTGTCGATCATTAAATTCAGCTTTTCCTCTTCGTTTTTAAACATCCTTGGCTTCAGGTACATGGTAATGAACAGGAACCAAAGTGCAGTTGAACCATAAGTGATCAGCTTAAAATAAAGCGGTGCATCTTCCAGCACCTCGATAAAATACAGGGCCAACCCGGCGCTTATGAGCATCATATAGATATAGTAAAACCAGCCGGTTACACGGGCGCGGTTCCTTTGGTACTCCTTAAGCGTATTGAGGTATTCCGTTGGGTTTTGGGTAAGGTCGTGTTTGTTTAAAATATGATAGTGTCGTACAATAAAGGACAAGTACATCAGCAGGGCTACCAATATGATCATGATACCTATCGTTGTTGCGGTTGAGCGGAAGGCAAAAAAGAAGGTAATGATAAAAGCGCAGGCAATAAGGGCGATCATGGCCACAATGCCCCAGTACAATTTACTGGTGATACCGCGGATGCCTTTTTTTACTTGCTTCAGCGCATCGTCCACCGAAAGCTTGTCGGGTTTTGGCTGTCCCTGCCAAACCGACATTAAGTGCTCAAACTCTTTCATAGTGGTTATACAATTCTGTTAATTTCTGTTTAATGCGATGTATTTTCACCCTCAGATTCCCTTCCGATATACCCGAAATCTCAGCAATTTCGGGGTATGGCACTTCATCAAGCACCATGGTTATGATAATTCTTTCTGATTCTTCCAACTTGGAGATACACTTATAAAGCAGGGCAACCTGTTCGTTTTTCTCGGACAGTTCCTCTTTTTTATTTTCAGCAATTAGTGGTGTCAGTTCGTCTTTGGCCTGCCGTTTTTCCGACCGCAGGTACGTTAAACAGGTATTTACGGCAATGCGATATATCCAGGTAGAGATCATGGCCTGGTTACGGAATTTATCGAGGTTTTGCCAAACTTTTAAAAAGGTCTCCTGTAGAAGGTCGTTCGCAGCATCATCGTCGCCGGTATAACCGTAGCACAAATGGTAGATCTTTTTCGAATTGGCTTCGTAAACCTTCTTAAAAGCTGCTTCCTTTTCTGTCACTATCAGTTAATTTAATTTTTAGATGAGTAATACGCTCAAATGTTACAATGCAAATTCAGCCTTATAAAACCAGGGAAATTTCTTTTCGGCTTCTTCCAGCAGGTGGTTATAGGATTCCACAAAATCGTATTGCAGGTCCTCGTGCAGTTTACCAATCAATCCTTGTATCTTAAGTATCTGCCGTGTCATGATCAGTCGCAGAGGTTTATAGGATACCCGCCTGTCGGTATACTGGATATAGTTTTGGCAAAAGTTTAGCAGCATTTCTATCTCGGCTTCTTTGGAGCCGATGAATTTGGTGTATTTGCTGATCAGCCTTAATATCTTCCGTGAGCTCTTGGCGGCATTATAGCTTTGCGATGGCAGCTGGCTGAACATAAAGCCAATTTCGCCCCTCACCTTTTCAATAAACCCAGCTTCGTCATCGGCTTCAAATAGGAGATAGGCGAGAAGTTCCTTGTTTTCTTTTTTGTACCGGGCCAGGCGCAGGCACAGATCAGCTATTTGCAGTGACGACAGGTGCTGCAATTCCTTTTTAATATCCTGCAGGCCGTAGGCGCTTATGCTCATGTTTTACTCATGGGAACGCAAATTACTAAAATTTGAGGTTAAAGGGCAATGCTTATCTTTCAATACAGCAACTTATCAGCCCTTTTGCAGGAATTTGCGAGGGTATAATTAATTTACGGCCAGCGTTATTACCTGACTTTTTGAATGCGACCCACGTTGAAGCTTTGTTAAAGGCGCCTTATTCGGTTTGACAGGGCTATCCGTGCTGTTATGATGTTCGGTTTGCTCGATGAATGCATTAAGCTCTTTAATAATACTATCCAATTCCTTAGCTGATGAGAGCAGGTACTGATAACTATTTTTCAACTCGGCCGCCGTCAAAGGCATGTTATCATTGCTGATAACTTCAGTCAGCCCCAATACATTAGCAACCGGTTTTCGCACACGATGCGAGGTGATAAACAGTATTTCCTTAAGCGCTAGCAGGTGTTGCCGCTCTTTGCGCACGCTTACCTGGTTTAAATTCCGGTAAAGCACCGTGATATAAGAAGTAACTGAAATAGCAACGATAGACATTACCCTATTGATCAAATGGGATAAGGTGAATTTTAAATTAATATCAAAAAGTAATACGTCGACAACAATCAGCAGACAGGCGACTACACTAAAGCCAATGATTATCCTGGAACTCTCCTTAAATACCAGCAGGATACAACATAAATACAAAATATCGGCCACAAATTCAGTAGGCGTGATGATGTCAATAACAAACACAACCAAAAGGCTGGCTGCAGCTAAGTATTGATTTAAGGTGATACGGGTCTTTATCATTATAATGATATAATCTTTTTACCATGCGTTTTGAGTGTATATAATGAATGCGTGAAAGTAAAGTGTATTACCCGGACGACAAGTGATATTGACTGGCAAAAAAAGTAATGCTTATCACATTTATTTTTCATCTTTATCCGGCGGGTGAACCCTGCTAAGCTCCATAACCGTTTTTTATACAATTAAACCATTGTTATACTTGGTTTAAATTAATATCATTGTGTTACCAATTATCAAAAACAAAACAAAACTACCATGTCGGCAGATACTGTGAACGTTAACGGCAAGGCTAAGGCCGATTATACTTATGATGCAATTGTCATCGGTTCGGGCATCAGCGGGGGATGGGCAGCCAAGGAATTGACCGAACGCGGCCTTAAAACCATTATGTTGGAGCGGGGTCGCAACTTTGAGCATTTAAAGGACTATAAATCAGCCGCAAAAGATCCATGGGAATTTGAACATCGCGGTAGCGTAACACAGGACCAACGCAAGGTTCGGCCGGTTATTTCAAGGAACTGGGGTGCAAGCGAACCGATAATGGATTATTGGGCCAACGAAGAGGAAGCGCCATACGCTGAAATAAAACCCTTTAACTGGTGGCGGGCCTACCAGTTGGGCGGTCGCTCCATTTTATGGGGAAGGCAAAGCTACCGCTGGAGTGATTTTGATTTCGAAGCGAATTTAAAGGACGGCTGGGCGATTGACTGGCCGATACGGTATAAAGACCTGGCGCCATGGTACGATCACGTGGAGAAGTTTGCGGGCGTTAATGGTTCCAAAGAAGGTCTGCCCCAATTACCGGACGGATATTTTTTAAAGCCCATGGACATGAATTGTGTGGAGAAAGATGTTTCCGATCGCCTAAAAAAGCATTATAACAATACCCGGCACATGATCATCGGCCGAAGCGCCAACCTTACCGAAGCAATACCGGGTCGCTTATCCTGCCATTTCCGCAACCGGTGCTGGGAAGGCTGCCCGTTTGGAGGCTATTTCAGCACACAATCGTCTACCTTACCTGCAGCACGGGCAACGGGCAATTTAACCGTTCGCCCGTTTTCAATTGTGCACAAAATACTTTACGACAAGGATACCCAAAAGGCTACCGGCGTTGAGATCATCGACGCCGAAACACACCAAACCTATCAGTATCACGCCAAGATCGTTTTCCTGAATGCATCGACACTAAACAGTGCCTGGGTATTGATGAACTCCGCGACCGAAATATGGCCGGGTGGTTTAGGCAGCAGCAGCGGTGAGCTAGGGCACAATATTATGGACCACCACTATAACCTGGGCGCCTCAGGCATTATGGAGGGCTACGACGATAAGTATTATTTCGGCAGAAGGCCAAACGGTATTTACGTGGTACGTTTTGCCAATTTGTTTGGAGATAAGCGCGATTATATGCGCGGTTTTGGCTACCAGGGTGGTGCAAGCCGTGACGGCTGGGGCAAAAATGTGGCTGAATTGAACGTTGGCGGTGAATTTAAGGATGCACTTACCGAACCGGGACAATGGTCGATGGGCATCGGCGGCTTTGGCGAGTTGCTGCCGTATCATGAAAACAAGATCACACTGGACCCTAACCGCAAGGACAAATGGGGCCTGCCGATATTGGCTATGGATGCCGAGATAAAAGACAATGAGAAAAAGATGCGGGTGGATATTGTGAAAGAAGCCAAAGAAATGCTGGAAGCAGCGGGCGTTAAAAACGTAAATACCTGGGACCGTGGCCACGCAGTAGGAGATGGCATCCACGAAATGGGTACCGCACGCATGGGCCGCGATCCGAAGACATCGGTCTTAAATGAGCATAACCAGGTTTGGGATGCTAAAAATGTGTTTGTTACCGATGGGGCATGTATGGTTTCGTCAGCATGTCAAAACCCATCTTTAACATATATGGCATTAACGGCTAGGGCGGCTAATTTTGCGGTGGATGAATTGAAGAAAGGGAATATTTGATCACGGATTTTGAATATGATTTTTGTGATTACACAGATTTTTTTTCGATATGACGTGAACAGCTGAAAGGCGAATGGGCACGATGAGACTTACGAAGTTTTTAAAACTTCGTAAGTCTTGGGATTATCCGAGCATGATTTAATAGTATAAAGTAAAACTGTAGACTATGAAATATAAATTATTGATATTAAGCGCATTGTTTGCGCTTTCCTTAAGCGTTACTGCGAAGCAAAAGGTTTTAATATTTTGCAAAACTGCCGGTTTTCACCATGCATCAATTGCGGTCGGGATACCCGCAATTATCAAGCTTGGCAAGGAACATGATTTTGATGTGGATACCACTACCGACGCCACCAAGTTTACTTACAGCAACCTGAAACAATACGCGGCGGTTATATTTTTAAGCACTACCGGCGATGTTTTGAATGATGCGCAGCAGGCAGAATTTGAGAAATACATCCGCTCGGGCGGTGGGTTTGCCGGTGTACATTCGGCTACAGATACTGAATACGACTGGCCCTGGTATGGCAACCTGGTAGGGGCGTACTTCAGGAACCACCCAAGCGTACAACAGGATGCGGTACTTCACATTGTTGACCCTAATTTCCCGGCCACCAAGGGTTTACCCAAGGAGTGGACGCGTAAGGACGAATGGTATAACTTTAAATGGATAGCGCCAAACCTGCATGTTTTGATCACCATCGATGAGAAAACATACACCGGCGGCAACAATGGCGATAACCACCCGATGAGCTGGTACCATGAGTATGATGGGGGCAGGGCGTTTTATACAGCACTTGGCCATACCGATGAATCTTACTCCGATCCGGTATACCTGAAGCACCTGCTGGGTGGAATAGAATATGCTATGGGAAGGGCGAAATAGGCCATTGCCTTGGCATCATCCTGTTAAAATGAGGTCATAGCGCTGCTCTTTTACCGGCTTGCCAAAGGCGGTTGATTCAAACTCTTCTGTCAGTTTAAAGCCCATTTTTTTATAGATGTGGGCAGCGGCAATCAATTCATTGGTCGTCCAGAGGTAGGACGACTTGTAATCTTTTTCTTTAAGATATTCCATGTAAAAGCCGGCCATTTTTTTACCTAAGCCAATCCCGCGAAAATCCGGGTCGAGGATAAAATAGCGCAATTGTGCAGCATGGTTTTCCCGGTGCATCAAGAGCAAAAAGCCAACAATCTTGCCATTATATTCAGCTATCCAAACACCGTCCTTTTTAGCATCATAATTTTTATAAAACTCGCTGAAGCCGTTTGCTATATAGGCTTCCATGCTGATGCCATAGCCATATTCCTTTTTGTACAGTTCGCCGTGCATATAAATTACATAACCGATATCGCCGGAGCGCAGTTGAGTCCGGATGGTGATATCTTCCGGTTTAATCGCTGTTTTCATGGATTGTAGGTATTTGATTTACTTAATATTTGCCTGATCGCGCTCATGTGTGCTACCAGTTGGTCTGTCTCCAGGTCCGAAAGTGGCGCAAGCATTTGAACGGTGAGTTCTTCAGCCGCTCTATTTAACTTTGAAAAAACATTCATTCCCGTTGGCGACAGGTTAAGGTAAAATGAGCGCCCATCGGCATCTGAACGTTTTTTGTCTACCAGCATCTTTTTTTCGAACATTTGGAGTATGCGGCTCAAATAACCTTTGTCGAGCTGCAGCAGCTCAATCAGTTCACTGGCGGTGAGCCCGCCGGGTTTATGGTAAAGCTCAAACATGATCCGGGTCTCAGTAAGTGAAAACTCACTGTTCAGATAATGCTTATCCAACAAACCGATAACCGAGGTGTAGTACCTGTTAAACAACCTTATCTGTGCTATTTTATCATTGTGCATGTACAAATATAATTATATAGTTGCTTTTGTCAACTAATTTTTATTTTTTTTTGCTGAACTATTGGCGGATTGAATAGGAGGGGTGATCGGTGATCGTGTGCAATTCAAGTTGTCGCGCAGACACCAAATGTTCCTACGGAAAATGGGATTTATTATGTATCTTTTCTACCGACCAGATGTCCTGCTGGGACATTTTGCTCTTTCGTCCCATCGGGACGTTTGGTTGGTAGCTTAAGGAAAAAGCATTTTGTGTTCCATCTGAACACGTGGTGATTACGCGACAATTTGAATTGCACCCGGGTGATCCGGAAATAATAAAAATATTTTTATCTTAGCGAAAGGAAATGGTGTCTTCCTTTTAAAAACCGTCCGCTTTGGGGGACTGATGACGCCTGCAAAAATGAGCTTAATCAAAGCTATGAACATCGTTATGCAGGTAAACACTTTAAAACTTTAGGAATGAAAATCTGGATCTTAGTCTTTTTGGGCGGAGGAGTTGGCAGTTTATGCCGTTATTTAATGAGCCGTTGGATCAGTGGGAGTTTTTTACCCAACTACCCATTTTTCGGCACGCTTATCGTCAATGTTACGGGCTGCCTCTTTATAGGCTTCTTTGTATTTTATTTTACGGAAGGGCGCTTCGGCGCGGATTCGCTCACCTGGAGGCTATTATTGGTAACCGGGTTATGCGGTGGTTATACCACATTTTCGTCGTTTTCGCTGGAGAATGTGCAGCTGATAGAAAACAGGCAGATCCTTACCTTTTTGACCTATAGTTTCGCCAGTTTAATATTCGGGTTCCTGGCAACTTACGCCGGCATAATCGTCGCGCGAAATGTTTAAAAAATGAATATTGAGAAAATATTGATCGTTGCAGATGACGGCACCGCTTCTGCCAAGGCGATACGCTATGGATTTAACCTGGCCAGGGATATTGGCGCAAAAGTGCTGATACTAAGCGTAATTGAACCGGAGTCGGCTGCAGGGAATCCCGATGCCGGTGTGTTTCCGGACGACGCATTGGTCCGTACTACAAACCGGACGGACAAGTTCCTGCGCCAGGCGGAACAGGATTACGGGCAAGGGGTCGAAACAGAGCTTTCCATTAAAACCGGTGAAATAGTACCGGTGATAGTACGGGTAATTCACGAATGGGAGGTTAGTTTAGTGATCACAGGCACACATGGCCGCACAGGGATCAGCAAGTTATTTAGCGGGAGTGTTGCGGAATCCATTGTTCGTCATTCAACCGTACCGGTATTGGTTGTACCCATGGATAAATAAGCACATGGCCACACTACGCGCTTGATGATCGGCTATTTAACAATGATCGTTATAGTTTGAGTAGTGTGCGCACTGAAATAACCCAACGGCGCAGGGGAAATATTAGATGGCGGATTTGAAGGCGCCACGCCACCATCAGGCCCGCCAAACTGCTGCTCCATAAGGGTAAACCAGTAGGTGTAAACGGGTTTATCAAGGCATTGCATTTCCACCTTTACTGTATCGCCGGGAAAGATGTCATTGGTGTTTTCCACAAGGTCGCCGTGTACGTAACGGCCATCCGAGAATTCGTCGTTAAATGCAAAAACACCCGACACCTGCTTGCTGTTTACCCACATTACAAACCGGTACTGGTTAACCGCGCCGGCAGGATCCTGGTAGTGCACCGTTATCTCCCTTTTGTTATCTTTATCATTAAAATCGTTTTTTTTATCCGTTACCGAATCCAACTGAACCGCGGCAGGCATAATGGAGTTTGCGGTGTAGGTTGTTCCGCCTGTTACCACGAGCATTTTATAATTGCTACCTGCCAGACCCTGGAATGCCGGCGAAGCATAGGTACCGGCCGGGCCTTCAGTGAAAGTATAGCTATTGCTTTTATCATCAGTTACGGTGACCGTTGCGCCGGTAACTGCAGGATAAACATCGGTGCTGGTGAACGGAACGTTACGGCTAAGTTTAATATACTGCACGCTGTCCTGGTTGGTTATATTCCCCTCGATAACCAGTTTACCGCTGTCGTTTGCCAACTTAAGGTCGATCACTTTAGTACAGCCGGCTAAGATCATTACTATGCCTGTCAACATTAACAAAAATCTTTTCGTCTTCATCGTTTTAAAACTTAAAATTCCATGTGATGGACGGTATCCGTGTCGCGAAAATACTGGTCTCCACTGCTTCGCTGGTGTTGGGCACTGTTTTGCTGTCACGAAAGTTGATCAGGTAAGGATCGCGGTGCGCATAAACATTATAAATGCCGAACGTCCAGCTGGAATGATATTTTTTGTGCTTTTTACCTTCCAGCGTAGCGCCTATATCCAGCCTGTTCGACGATGGCATCCGGTACCCGTTTCGCTGCGAATAGGAAAAGGTGGTCAATCCGCCTATCTCATATTTCCCGGTAGGAAAACTAACTGCATTGCCGGTTGCATAAACAAAATCACTGGAGAAAGACCATCGGTCATTCAACTTGTAAATACCTACTACGGAAAGGTCGTTCGTACGATCCTGCGTTGCAGGGAAATAGTGACCCTGGTTGATGTCAGCAAATTTAAGTTCAGTACGCGAGAAGGTATACCCGATCCAGCCATTAAACCTGCCGTATTTTTTCTTTAAAAAAAGCTCCGCGCCATACGCCCGCCCTGTACCATATGTTAAAAGTGACTCCACATCCGGGTTAACGATCAATTGCGCACCGTCCTTATAATCGATCTGATTTTTAAGGAATTTATAATAAACCTCGGCGGAGAACTCATAGGTGTTTTCATCAAAATTCCTGAAATAACCGGTGGAGAACTGGTCAGCAATTTCAGGTTTAATGTTATTGCTGCTCATCACGTAAAGATCGGCAGGGGTACTGCTGGTTGAATTATTCAGCAGGTGAATATTCTGCGTATTGCGGTTGTATGCAGCTTTTAACGAGCTTTCGTCGTTCAGCAAATAGCTGGCCGTAAAGCGCGGTTCCAGGTTAAAATAATCCTTAACCAGGGCGCCGGACGAATGGGTTGAGGATGTGAGCACGTCACCGGCTTCGTTATAGGTTTTGAACGTGCCGGGGCCAAACAAAAACAGACTGCTCAGTCTAAAACCATAAAGGAAGGTAAATTTGCTGTTTAAACGCCATTCATCACTTACATAAGCTGCATTTTCGAAACCGTACCGTTGTTCAACGTTTACATCGTTAAAGCTGGATGCAGCATTGGTGGCAATATTACCCGGGGCGATGGAATGGTGCAATATGTTGAGCCCGAATTTTAAAGTGTGGGTATTGGAAAGGGAATATTGCAGATCTTCCTTAAAATTAACATCGTTGATCTGCGATGTCGCTTTAAAATAATTGGAATTTTGAAGGTCTTCAATGGTGTAATTGTAATTGCTGAACACCAGCGAAGTGTTTGAAAAAAGGCGGTTATTAAATATGTGGTTAAACCTGAGGGTACCGGTTGAATTCCCCCACAACGTCCCAAAGATATCTTTGAGCTCCAGTACGTCTTTCCCAAAATACCCGGAAATATACAGCGCATTTTTATCATCAAAATGATAATTGGCTTTGGCATTAATGTCATAAAAATAAAGCGAGCTGCCTTTTAAGGTCGAATCGGACGATGCGTGTAAAAACAAGTCGATATAGGTTCTGCGGGCGCTGATCATGAATGAACCTTTATCTTTCACGATCGGCCCCTCAATTTTTAAGCGGGAAGAGATGAGGCCAAGCCCCCCTTCAACGGTATATTCTTTGTTATTACCTTCCAGCATTTTTATATCTAAAACGGACGACAAACGCCCGCCATATTCCGAAGGCATGCCGCCTTTATAAATACTTACATCCTTAATGGCATCGGAATTGAACGTGGAAAAAAAGCCAAAAAAGTGGGAAGCGTTGTACACCGTAGCTTCATCGAGTAAGATCAGGTTTTGATCGCTCGCGCCGCCGCGTACGTAATAGCCGGTATTGCCCTCGCCGGCAGACTGTATACCTGGCAGCAGCGTCAGTGTTTTTAAAATATCCCTTTCGCCCAGCAGGACGGGCACACTGTTAACCTGCGCCATGTTCAGTTTGTCCTGGCCCATCAATGGCGAAGCGACGTTATCGTTATTGGGTTTGTTTGATTTGATGACGACCTCGCTGAGTTCCTTTTGAGGCTGGAGTTGGATATCGATTACCTGGTCGGCGGTTGCTGAGATCGTTTTTTCAATGGTAATGTATCCCACGTAGGAATAAACCAGGGTAATATCCCCGGACTGGACTGAAAGGGAGTAAAATCCGTAATTGTTGGTGGTGGTGCCGTTTTTGCCGCTTTCCTTTATCCTGACGGTAGCGCCGATGAGCTTTTCGCCGCTCGATCTATCTTCGATGGTTCCGCTTATGATGAATCTTTTTTGAGCCGATAGGGTGGTGGAAATGCATAAAAAAGAAAAACAAAGTACGATCAGCCGCATGCAAAATATTTGCGGCAAAGGTACCCCTTTGCGATCAATGTTTAATAAGGATTAGCGGAATAAACATGGTTTAGTAGCGTTATTTTAAATGCTTTAAATCCAGACATCGGCATGCTTGTGGTCCAGCGGCTCATAATTGATGTACTGCACAAACCTGGGCAATGCTGTGGTATTAGGGCTGCTGCCATGCGGAAGCGCCTGGTGCCATAAAATAAAATCACCGGCATTCGCGGCAATCGGTTTTGGACCGAGGGCGTAAATGTCCTGCTGCCGGGGATTTGCACCTGCGGGGAGACTTCCGATCCATTCATCTATTTTATGTTGGAAACCCGGTACCAATGTAAATGCGCCCTGGTTTTCGGCGGTATCTGCAAGGTAAAGGATGCCCTGGGTTCCAAAAGGAATGGGTAATTGCAGGCTGACGTCCCAATGTAAATATGGCCCGTAAAAATGGAATGCTTCTGTTTGCGGAGGGTTAAACCCTACGCGGTCAGTATTAACCAAAACGTCTTTCCGCCGCCATATTTCCTGGTATGCCTTGCGTATCTTAGGGGCATTCCGGTTTCTGTCAAATACCGGGTGCTGGAACATCTGCACCATGATCCCATTTCTAGAAGGATGATCGCCGTACCAGGTCGACGGGTCGTGCCGGTCGATCCCTAAAAAATCACAAATAGCGGCAATGGCCAGGTCGCAGTCTTCTTTTGGCACGGCGTTCCGCACGATGACATATCCATTTTCGTCCCAAAAAGCGTGGTCTGCGGCATCCAGCACGTCAGGCTCGTCCGTCTCCTCGTCAGTTATTTTCTCTCCTATAAACGAAGCGTTGAATTGAGCCACTTTCACGCTATCAAGCCCACCAGTAGTTTCAACTATCCAGTTTTCAAACTGCTCGAATGAGTCGCCATTTTGATAAAGATATAACAGACATTGGTGTAATCCCAAACCTATGGCGCTCAGTAGCATAACATCTGTTTGCCATTCTTCCGCCAGGCTGCCTTGCTCTAGCCTGCCTTGCTTTTTTAACAATGTTTTGTTCCAGTAACGCTTTAAGTGCATCACCTGCAATTTTCCGGTTTCTTCGCTGGGCGCTATTTCGATAGTTAGTGTCGACACGTGTTTGATAGGGTGGTTTTAGGGTAAAAATAAATAAACATATCAAGAATACAAGCGGCAAGTTTTAAGGCATTTATCCCAAACCCGCGACTATCGCCTTCATTTTTGCCAATGAAGTTTTTGCGACGGTTAGTGCATCACGCTGATAGTACACCTCGTTAAACAGCTCGCATGAAAGCACCAAAGGCGTATTCCTGTTTCTGAGTAATATCTTCAGAGTTTGCTTTATCGGCGCAATGCCATCGCCAGGGTAAATGCGGTCGGCATCGGTGATGGTTTGATATGGAAAACCTGCAGAATAATCATTCATATGAAACATCTCGACCGCGTTGGGGTCCATCAATGAAAGTGTCTCAATCGAGGTATGGCCGCGATACAAATGGAAAACATCCAATAAAACCCTCGCCGACGGATGCCTGCTTTTCATAGCTATGTATAAAACCTCGGCAACATCCTGCAGGTTTTTCAGGAAACCCCACATCTCTATCTGGGGCACTACCCCATAGGCAGCACCCATGTCAAGTATGGTCCGGTAGCGTTCAGCGATCACATCCAACGCCGGCACGTCCATATCGGTTGTTCCCATCCCGGTGGCTGCCATTCGTTTGCAACCAAGCTGGGCCAGCATCTCCATTTCCTTTTTCATATCATCCAGGCCCTTTTGCCGGGTAGCTGTATCGTCAACTATCCATTTATTAAAACTGATGCAATCCTCTACCTTCAAACCAAGGTCATTAAGCCGCGTTTTCACGCCTTTTACGGAGCCCCCTTTGTCAAAATAGGCCTGCATCGAGTCCATCCAAATCTCAACCGAGCGAAAACCAGCCGCCGCTGCAACCTCCAATTCCTTGATAAATCCAAGATTGTGCCCACGGATGGTGGACATATTGAGGCAATAGGTGACTATTAGCCCCGCAGGCGGCGACTCGTGTTCGCCTGCCGCAGCTGTTTTTATTAAAGCAGTCCCAAGTGCGGTTGTTCCTATAAATTGGAGCATTTTACGGCGGGTCACGTTTTCTTTATGCATTAAAATATAAAATGAAGGTTAAGAACAATATGTTTATAATTGTTTAAATATAGCTCTTCCGCCCCTTACTGAAGGAAGATTTTTAAGGAGTATATTATTAACAACAATAAGCATTTGGGATGAAATGATCTTTTTATTGTTTCTTATTTTTCATCATTCGTACCATTGGGATATTCATCCCTCGCTAAAATAACCCTAAGGCTACAATAAAATTAATTGCAGATATTGCACATAAATATATTTGTGCCGCCAAACAACGCCTGGTTATAAAATAACGTACTTTAATCGTTGATGAGAACCACCAACCTGATACTCATTCTGTTTGTTTTAGGCACGGTAAAATTATTTGCCCAGCAAGCGTATTGCCCACCGCAAAATATTGGTTTCGAAGACGGCAGTTTTAATGGCTGGTCGTGCGATACAGGTGCCGTAGATTTTGCTGGCGCGATTAACGTAATTGCCAGTCCGCCGGTTCCAAACCGGCAAACCATGATCAACAGCGCTATAGGTGCACAGCTCGATCCATGGGGTAATTTTCCTACACTTTGCCCATTCGGCGGGTCATATTCCATCAGGCTGGGCAACCAGCAAACCGGAAAAGGAGCCGAGCGCGTATCGTATACTTTCAATGTTCCTTTCGGATCGAATGAGTATGATATGATATTTTATTATGCTGTGGTGTTGCAAAATCCACCGCATTTGAGTTACCAGCAGCCAAAATTCACGGTAAAAACTTTCGATGTGACTGACAACACTTACGTTGACTGCGCCTCATTTGATTTTATAGCCTCGTCCCAACTGCCAGGGTTTAAACCCTCGCCTTATGGGGATACGGTATTTTATAAAGACTGGGCGCCATCTACCATCCATTTGCGGGGCTACGCTGGCAAACAAATGCGACTTGAGTTTACGACCAACGACTGCACCCTTGGCCATCACTTTGGCTACGCATATCTGGATGTTAATGAGGATTGCAATTCGCCCGTTACCGGCAATATTTATTGCACCAACCAAAAATCAGTGACGCTGCTGGGGCCGGGGGGCTTTGGAAATTATGCATGGTATACGGCCGATCTGTCCAAACAGATCGGGGAGGGGCAGGGGTATACTATTTCGCCCCCGCCGCCCGACGGCACAAAGTATGCCGTTGTTTTAACACCATTTTTTGGGCTTGGCTGCGTAGATACTTTGTTTACCGTGGTGAATAAAAACGATGCGAATTTTGTTTTTAAAGCACATGATACGATATCGACATGCGCAGGCGCTTCGGTCGACTTAACGGCTGCATCGGTAACCGCCGGAAGTAGCAGTGATCTTAAATTAACTTATTCCACCGACCCTTTTGGTGTTACTTACGTTTATCAGCCAAACCATATCGACACCAGCGGCACTTATTATATCAAGGCGATTAGTCCAAAAGGGTGTGAAAATATTTTGCCGGTGCAGGTGATTATCGGCAACCCGGTTTTAACGGTATCAAACCCTGAACCGGTAATTTTCCCGGTAACCATCGACCTTTCTTTAACCTTTACGCACGACAACCGCTACACCTACACCTATTTTACCAATAGTGAAACAACAGATGCAGTGGCCGATTACCACCACGTGGCCCACACAGGCACCTACTATGTAAAAGCTACCAATAATGTAGGCTGCACCACTATTAAACCGGTGCATGTGGAGGTTACGCCGCCGCCGCCGCCGCAGATAAAAACGGTTAATGCCTTTACGCCCAACAATGATGGTGTTAACGATTATTTTTCACTTTCCGTCATCGGGTATGGTAAATTTAGTTCAATAAAAATTTATAATCGCTATGGGCACATCGTATACCAAAGCCTGTCTGAGGATTTTGCCTGGGACGGAAAGTATAACGACGATCCATTACCGCCGGGGACTTATTACTGGATATTTGACGGCATTAACACCTATTATAATTCAAAAGTTGTTGAATCCGGCTACATTACACTCATCAGGTAAGCAAGTTATTCAATGATCATCAGGGAAGCCTTAACAACCGACGTCGACGCCATTTGGGAGATATTTCATCACGTGGTAAAAACCGGGGATACTTATGCCTTTGACCCGGATACTTCAAAGGAAGCGTTTAAATCTTTGTGGTTTGCACCAAATATGAAGACCTATGTTTCCGAACAAGATGGTGTGATAACCGGCTCCTATTTTATAAAACCAAATCAACCTGGCCTGGGCGCCCATATTGCCAATTGCGGTTACATGGTTCACCTGGATGCGCGGGGGCAGGGGATAGGCGGTAAGCTATGTGAACATTCACTTAAAATAGCCAAAGCGCTTGGCTACCGGGGGATGCAATATAATATTATGGTGAGCACTAACACAAAAGCAGTTGAGCTGTGGAAGAAATTCGGCTTCAGTATCATCGGAACCATCCCTGGCGGCTTCAAGCACATTCAGCTAGGCTTTGTAGATGCCTATATTATGTTTAGAGAGATAGATTAGTCATTGGCCATGGGTTGCACTTGGGTGGCTGATTTAAGACGAGATTAATTTCCCGCCGGTTCAAACACTTAACGGACAGCGATGCAATGAACACAAAGCGTTCCATTTTTACACGCGGAACAGATGGAACACTATGAAACATGTTCATTATCAGCATGTTCCATTTTTAGTAAATCGACACATTTTTATAAGTAACTGATAATCAATTGTTACGAAATTTCAGTTTTTATATACATGCTTGTAAATAACTGATTAACACGTGTTTAGCTAAAAAACGGGGAATTCCTTCCACACACACTGTGTCTTGACGCTAGTCCTCGATATCCGAAAACCGGTGCATTGTAGCTTTAAGGTCAGTGTATAACTGCCTATATATTTTGAAATTACGGGCGTAAACTTCGCTATTTGATGGGTTCGGGTAAAACGTCTGCTGTCCCGGAGTCGAACTGGGGTAATCTTTTATCAGGCTGTTTATTTTCATCGCCATTAGTGCCGCACCCACGGCAGAAGCATCTTCCGGCTGTACAATCGCAAGCTTTGTGCAGGTTATATCGGCCAGCGTTTGCACCCAAACATAGCTTTTTACAAAACCGCCGCTGATGTTTATTTGCATTATTGGCTCCGAATTTTGCTGTACCGCTTCCAGCACATCTTTCAAAGCAAAACAAATTCCTTCGAGCACTGCCCTCGAGAAATGGCTGCGGCCGTGCAGCAACTTAACGCCGAAGAATGTGCCGCAGCTTTCGCTGTCCCAAATGGGCGCACGTTCGCCGGTAAGGTAGGGCAGAAACACCAAACTTTCACTACCGGCGGGCACGGCGGCAATTTCTTTAAAGGCTTTGTCATATTCTTTTTCCGTCAGATTGGCGCCGATGAAATTTTTTAACCACCACTGCATCGCTATGCCGCCGTTGTTGATGGGGCCGCCGCAGATGAATGTTTTTTCATCCAGGATATAGCTGAAAGTCATAGCTGTATCGTTGGGTAAAGGTTTATTGCTGGCCACCCGTACTGCGCCGCTGGTGCCGATGGTAATGGCTGCAATGCCGGGCTTATCGGCCATGCTGCCCAAATTCGCCAAACAGCCGTCGCTTGCGGATATGGTAACTGGAATGCCGGGATGGAGGAAGCCGGCGCCATTCTCCCCAATGTATTTTTGGGTATAATGGGTTGTCACCGGTTCTGAAAGTTTCTCTGTACCGATACCGGCCAGTTTTAAGGAAGCGGCATGCCATTGAAGGGTCGACAGGTTAAATAAACCCATACCAGAAGCGATGGAATGATCAACTTTAAACTCGTTAAAAAGCCGGTACCAGATGTATTCTTTTATCGAGATAAATTTATGCGTCCGTTTAAATAGCTCCGGGTCGTTTTCTTTTAACCAGATGATCTTGCACAGCGGCGACATGGCATGCAGCGGCGTACCGGTCGCTTTGTAAACTGCCATACCTTCCGGGATGGCCCTTAATTTTTTAGCGATGGCATAAGCGCGGCTATCTGCCCAGGTCATCATCGGCGCCAGGGCAACGCACTGTTCATCAACGGCGATGAGGCTGTGCATAGCACTACTAAGTCCAATTGCCTTGGGCTGCCCGGCTTTATGCCGAATACCTTTAATTGTTTTTTGAAATGCGGCCCAAATCTTTTCCGGTTCCTGCTCGTGATAACCCGGTTTCGGCGAACTGTAAGGGTACATTTCCTGGTATTCGGCAAAGGGTTTGCCCTTCAGATCAACCGCAACCGCTTTGGTGCTGCCGGTACCTATGTCGATGCCTAAAACGTGATCCATCATAATAACAGGGGTGCAAGATAAGGTTTTTGGGAAAGCATTGGGCCCTTACGCTAACGAGCAATTTTACCTGCACTGGTAAATAAACCAGGCAATATCCGGCTCCTGCTCGCCGCCTGTTGAAGCATACAAGGCCATAGCCGCTTTGTTGCGGGTACTGGTTCCCACATACATTTCCTCAATCCCTTTTTCAACCGATATTTCTTTCAGCATTTCAACCAGCGCTTTTGCAACGCCGACCTGCCGGAAATCGGGATGCACCGAAATTTCATATAAAAACATTTCCCTGATGGGCTTTTTGTACATGGGCAGTTCGTACCCGGTTAAACCGCCGATAAGTTTACCATCGTGGATAGCGACGATGACATGAAAATCGTCCTTCAAAAGCATTCCGAGCAGATAGTCATCCGATGGGATAACAGGCAGTGAAATGCCGTCATCTTCCTGGAAAAACAAAAAGAGTTGTTTGGCCAGGTCAACATCATCCGGCGTTAGCTTCTTTACTGTAAAATTCATTTTGTTATAGTTGACCTAACTATTTCTCTGCGAGTGGAAAGCCTTTGTTAATCCAATTAGTCTTTAAATTAACGGCAAGGTTAAGCACACTGATATTGATAAATCCGGCTGCCTTTAATGCGCTATATGCAGGTCTTACATTCGGGCATTTAGGCAGTGCGCAGCAACCACAATAAATCACCACCGCCGTATTTTTTGGCATCGCAGCTATCATCTCTTTAAACTTAGCCAATTTTTTTGCGTCGTTTACCGGCCCCACGTGTTTTGCCGTTTTAATATCTTCTACAGCACCGATGTTGTAGATCACCGGGGCATTGCCCGCTTTTAACATGCCAGCCAGTGTGGCAGGGTCTATCAGTTCAGTTGCCTTCCAGGGGTCAGCAACCGGCGCCTGGGCTGATACCGGCGTGCTTTGTGCCTTTATACCATTTGAAAAAAGCAAAAGGCCACTTATGACGAGATAGAAAACAATACAGGTTTTTTTCATGGTAAAAATTTATTGCTCAAAATGATCATTTTCCAAGCGGAATGAAAAATACACTTTTAAACCTTGCAGGCAAAAGATTATTTTTAGCATGAAAATATTTATTGAATCAACAAATATAGCCCGCTCATAAAATACGCAGGCGGGTTAATGTTAGACCCTGAGAAGAAAATGCATTTAAACCCATGATGAAAAAACCCGAAAATGTCGATGCTTACATCGCGTCGTTCCCGCCCGACATTCAAGTTTTACTGAAACAAATGCGCGCGGCCATTAAAGAAACTGCACCCCAGGCAGAAGAGATCATCAGCTATGGCATACCCGCCTTCCGCTATAAAGGCATGCTGGTTTGGTTTGCGGCGCACACCAATCATATCGGGCTTTACCCGCGCGGTTCAGGCATTGAGGAATTCGCTGAGCAGCTTAAGGGGTATAAAGTGTCAAAGGGCACTATTCAGTTCCCTTTGGACAAACCATTGCCGGTGGATTTGATCAGTAAGATCGTAGAGTTTAGGATAGAAGAGAATTTGGGGAAGGGGAGGAAATAGGAAAGCATAATTCGAACATTGTCGAATATTTTAGATTTGAAATAATTTCATACCTTGCTATGATAATATAACATAACTAAACCTAATGAACAATAAGATTATAAGCTCCAAAAAAGTATTTATTGCATCTTCACATATTGCTCATGAAAACGGACGAATCGAACCTATTATTTCGGTTCTTAGAAACAACGGCTATTCTGTTTTCCCATGGTATGAAGCTATCCAAAACAATGAATGGATCCTTGAAAGTATCTTAAACTTTGCGAGAAAAATAGATTTCGCGATTTGTTTTTTCGACGAAGATGTTGCCGTTAAACAGGAAGGAACGGAGTTTTATGGTACCGCATGGAATGTAGTACTGGAATACGGTGTTTTTCTTCAGGAGTTAGGACGGGATCGGGTAAAAATAATACAATATGGATCGTCGAAGGCGCCTTCAGATTTAGCCGGAATGAAATTGAACAATATTAAATCAAATAGCTTTTCAATCGATAATGAAATAAAAAAAAGGACGCTGGAGATTGTGAGGCAATGGGAAACTATTCCGGCAATCCACGATGACGGGTTGGGTATTATCAGCCCAATCGCAGACTATCGCGAAAAACTTAAAACCGATATTCACTTTATATCAACGTTGTCTGAGTCCAAATCTGTAACCAAGCCGTTAGAATTGGACGAAAGATTGATCGTTGATCTTTATACATCTGGTTTAAAGAACGTAGAAAAGAGGTTTTGGACGACAACCTATTTATCTTCTGGCTTTTGGGTACATAAATCATATCCGGTACTAAATGCAAACCGTGAATTGTTAAGTCGGTTATCAAATAGAAATGAAAGGGATGTCAAGCGATTGTTTATCATCCGTCATCCTTTTGAAGAAGAAAAGGAGATACTGAAAAGAAAGCTTGTCGATTACAAAAGCCGGAAAGACAATATTGTAAAACTGGAGCAACATTATAAAGAATTTCGAAGCTTGCGAGATAGTTGCGAAGAGATGATCAGAATGAATTGTGAGGTAAGGTACGCCTACCAAAATCCCTCACTTCCGCTCCCAATACATGATGAAAAAATAGATGCTGACACTGAAATAGCCATTTATGATAATTTTAGGGTTGATTTTTTTGGCGGAGCTATGACCAAGAAAATAGGTCGGATTAGGACTTATACAAACAAACATCATAATTTTGACGGTTTTCTTAATAATGCTGAAAATGTATTTACAGATCTTTGGGAAAGAGGGGAAAACATCGACTCTCTTTTAGCTGATTTTGATGAAATTCATAAAACTTTTGAGAGAAAGGTTGACTACACCTTTGAAAAGCTGTTGAAATTTGATAATAATTTTAATCATAGCGACAAATTAATAAAAGATGCGGAAATGACTTGCGTTAAAAATCATCTTTCATCAAAGGATTATTGGAACAACGTGTTCGTATATCTTGATATAGGCACCTGTACTGGTAGATATCCGTTTGAACTAAAAAATTTATTTTCGAGTAAAGACTGTCTGATTTGGGGATTCGATGCCAATCCCGATTGTATAGAATATCTACAGGTGAAAAAAAAAATTATAGAAGACGCACAGCAAACAGAATTTCCTAACTTAATTTTTAAAGAGGAGAATTTTTTGGCAAATCGGGATATGCTAATCGAGGACGGCAAAAAATTCAATTTAATTACCTGCATGCTCGGCACTATTTCCCATTTTGGGCGACAGTCACACGGCAATTTAAAAACGCATTTACAAACAGCGCTAGAAAAAATGAAGGCCATACTGGCAAAAAACGGATTACTTATTATTAGCAACTGGACAAGCGAGGGAATAAAGAATAACATGTTATCAATATACAACGAAAATGATCTGACAAATTTGAAGGAGGGGACAGAATCTACATTTAGTTTAAGGAAAAGATTGGAATTGATGGGAATGACTGTAACGCGTGAAACAGTTGGGCCAAAAGGGGAGTTAGATATTCTTTTTATAAGACTGAGTGACCAATAGATTTCTGTAGGGAATGTTAATTCAAGTCAAAAATATTGAAAGCTCATTGATTAAATAAGTAAATTTTGGTTTAGCAACTACATTTTTGCGTCATTATACTTAATGCTACATTATTGCGTTTAACTCACACCAACATTATTCGCAATGAAAAAAACCTTTATCGTTTTGCTGCTGATCATTTTTCAGCATGAAATAACCTTTTCCCAGTCCACCAAAACACAGATCCTTTGGGACAATTACGGCGTGCCGCACATTTACGCCAAAACCACCGCAGGCATGTATTATGCTTTCGGCTGGGCGCAAATGCGCAACCATGCAAACCTTTTACTTCAGCTGTATGGCCTTGCGCGCGGGAAAGGCGCGGAATATTGGAGCGGCCAGTGGTTGAGCGACGATGAAATTGAACAGCGGTTTGACGTAATGGGTCGCGCCGCAAAGCTTTATAACGAACAAAAGCCGGAATACAAAGCTTACCTGGACGCCTTTGTTAAAGGCATAAATGACTACGCCAAAGCCCACCCGGAAAGTATCGGCGCTGAATATAAACAAGTGTTGCCTGTTACGTCGCAGGACGTGATGGCGCATATGATCCACGTATTATACATTGCCTTTGTAGCCGGCGACAATATTTACACCGCCAAACGGGAGGAGCGGGGCTCCAATGCGTTGGCCATAGCGGCGAGCCGGTCGGCCTCGCATCATGCCATGTTAATGGCCAACCCGCATTTGCCCTGGTTTAATGGGATATTCACGTTTTTCGAAGCGCACTTAAACGGCCCTGGGTTTGATGCTTACGGGAGTACGCTGGCCGGGTTCCCTGTGCTGGCCATCGCTTTTAACCAAAACCTGGGCTGGACACATACGGTAAACACGATGGATGCGTCCACACGTTATGAGCTAAAATTGAAAGATAATGGCTACCTGCTGGATGGCGCGGTTGTTCCGTTTGAAACGCGTACCGTCACCCTGAAAATTAAACAGGCAGACGGCTCCATGAAGGAAGAGCACCTGGTTTGTAAAATATCACGGCAAGGTCCCGTGGTAGCCGAAAAGGGCGATAAAGCGATGGCGGTGCGCATAGCCGGGCTGGGTAATTCCGACTTTATCGAACAATACCACAAGATGTGTAAAGCCACCAATTTTGCACAGTTTGAATCAGCCGAAAAAATGCTGCAAATGCCGATGTTTAATACGGTTTATGCAGATAAGGCAGGTAATGTTTTTTATTTAGATGGCGGCGATATCCCTGATAAAGGCGAAGGCGATTTTATGTTTTGGCACGGAAAGGTTGATGGCACGCAGTCAAAATATATTTGGACAAAGACTTTGCCTTACAGCCAATTGCCAAAGTTATTTGATCCACCCTCCGGGTTTGTGCAAAACGCCAACGATGTTCCCTGGACCTGTACGTACCCCATGGTACTGGATTATAAAAAATTTCCGGCTTTTATTGCACCCGGCGCGCATTGGACCTCGGGCATCGACCGGAACCAACGTGCGGTGCACCTGGTTACTGAACATCAAACCATAACATTTGACCAATTGGTGGGCATTAAGTTGAATACAGGTTTAGAAACTGCCGACCGCTTGCTGGATGAATTATTGCAGGCGGCAGGGCAATCGGCCGATAGCCTTGTAAAGCAGTCGGTAATCGTGCTTAAAAAATGGGACAGGCGCACGGATACGGCCAGCCGCGGGGCGGTGTTATTTACGCAATGGGCCGACATGATGGCGATGGGCTCGCCTATGAAAAATGATTTTTCATGGGACGCGCCGTTTACCACGCCCAACGGCTTGCGCGAACCTAAAGTTGCGGTAGACAACCTGCAAAAAGCAGCCGCCATGGTTTTAAAAAAATACGGCTCGCTGGATATTCCCTGGGGAAGCGTATATCGTTTCAGGGGTGGTGGGTATGACCTGCCTGCAAACGGTGCGCCGGGTTATTATGGTTCCTACCGCTGCATTTACTACGGACCCAATAAAGACAAAAAATTTGTTGCCAGTTCGGGCGACTCGTATGTCGCGGTAACCGAATTTGGCCCAAAAGTGCAAGCAATGGTTTCCATGAGCTACGGCAACGCCTCGCAGCCGGGCAATAAACACGTTTATGACCAGCTGAAGCTGATGTCGGCAAAGAAGTTAAGGCCGGCATTGCTGGATAAAGCGGAGGTGCTGAAGAATTTGGAGGAGAAGGAGGAGGTGAGTAATTGAGAAAATGGCAGTTATCGATGAATTCGCAAACAAAATTTATGGAATTCGCTGGCCGATTGCATCTTAGTTTATATGAAATCAGACTTTATTCCTATTCGTAATGTCGTCTCGTGGCAAAAGCTTTTTGTCACAGTATTTGTATTGCTTTCATACCAGGCGGTCTTTGCTCAAACGGATTTCAAAAACGAAGGTGAACAGGAAAATTGGTGGGCAAAACAAGCCTTTACCGCTAACTATAAACAGCAAAGTTTTGAAAAATACAATGGAAGTATAACAGTAACTGATAGTACCTGTACCTTTGGAAATCAAGCCCTAAAAGTTTATGGTCAGCCTGAATTTAGGACACTTTTTAAGGATGGTGTGTTATATCCTTCGATATTACTTTTTGCAAATAACGGTATTGATACTTCGATAAAGATAAGGTTGATAAATAGCAACAATAAAACTGATGAATCGTCTCAAGTAACTAAAAACGGTATTAGATATCGATAGTTCAATCATAGGTCAGTTCGAAGAATTAAAATCATTAGAAACCTCTCCCGGGCAAAAAAGATTCCGGTTTTTGCTCAACATAAAAGGACTATTAAACCCGATTTTGTATTTTATCGAACTGACTAATGATAAAGCGACGCTTAAAACGGATTTGCCGACCTTTCTTAAAGGTGCAAGGGTTACATTTATCCGGCAAGGCTCGGTGCTTATTTAATCAGAGCCTGGTCCAGAAAATTAACGGTTACAAATACTTCAACCACTTCTTTTCCGGATGGCTCCGCTTATACCGCGAATTTCTGCGGCAGATGTTGCCGCAACGGACAAAATCGTTATAAGTATCTTAAAATCAGTTTAAAAAAGCCCGTCGTAATTGTCTGAAAAAAATGAATGGGCCGCCTACAAAAAAATCCCAGCAGCGACGCAATATTTTGTGTCTCCAACCCAAATAACCAGTATTTCCCGATAGCTGCCGGCATTGGTTTCGACACGCAAGATATTGCGTCGTTACATTTTTTACCTTTGCGCACTTTCGGTGAAAAAATTAATCAATACGTGACAGTGATGCAGCGCAGATTACCATATTATATTTGCTGACAGATGATAGATATTAAAAGAACCAACAGTAACGACCCGGATTTTCGAATATTGATAAACGAACTGGATGCCAACCTGCGCGAGATATATGACAAGCTGATGGATGTATACGACAATCATAATATTATTGAGCAGATAGATACCGTAGTTATTGCCTATGCAGATAGCCAACTTGCGGGCTGCGGGTGCTTTAAGCGATTTGACAGCGAGGCCGCCGAGATCAAAAGAATGTATGTGCGCAAATCCTGTCGCGGAAAAGGAGTAAGCAGGATGATCCTTGCCGAACTTGAAAATTGGGCAGCCCATAAAGGTTTTAGCGCTACGATCCTTGAAACCGGCGAAAAAAACATTGAAGCACTGGGCCTCTACCGTAAAGCCGGTTATTTACCTACATCAAATTACGGAGCATACGTTGACTTGCCGACAAGTTATTGTTTCAGAAAACTGCTATAAATTGGCAAACATTTTAAGGTTAATGCGCTTAGTATAGCAGCTCTATCAATGGACTCCATCACCCACTTAGCATTAGGCGCCTGCACGGGCGAGATCATCCTTGGGAAGAAACTAGGCAAGCGGGCTATGCTTTGGGGCGCTATTGCTGCTAATATCCCTGACGCTGACATTATACCCGGCTTTTTTATGGCCGGTGACAAATCGCTGATGTTTCACCGCGGAATAACGCATTCTTTCTTTTTTGCCCTCGTTTTCGGTGTTTTGCTTGCGTTGATCGCCAAACGGAACAGGCCCAAGATCGGGCTTGGCGTACTGATATTTTTCTTTTGCTTTCAACTTGCCCTGCACGACCTGCTGGATACCTGCACCAGCTATGGAACCGGTTTGTTTGAACCCTTTAGCCATGCACGAGTTTCATTTCACCTGCTGTACGTTGCGGACCCATTGTTCACCATCAGCCTGCTTATGGCTGCGATTTACCTGTTATGGGGATCAAAGTCGCGCATAAAATGGGCCACGGTGGCGGTAATTATCTCCGGCTTATACATTGGCCTTGCAACCTGGTGCAAAGTTTATACCGATAGGCGGGTAGGTGCATCGCTTACCACGCCGGCGCCGTTTACCACATTGCTCTGGTTCTGCATAAAAAAAACGGACAGCGGTTATTATACCGCCTACAGTTCGGTTTTTGATAAAACGGCGCCCGTAAACTATGGTTATCACCCAAAAAACGAATCGCTTTTAAAACAACCCGAACCCTATTTACAAACCTTTGCAAATGGTTATTATACCGTAAGCCAGGCAAACGGCCATTTGTATTTTAATGTGCTGCGGTTCGGCCAGATACATGGATGGTTGAACAATAACGCCGCCTTTGCCCTAACCTACCCGTTAGACGCGAGCGACAACCAAAACATGGTGGTGCAAAAGGGCAGGCTTGCCGGCTGGAACAAACATACCATTAAACAATACCTGGAAAGGATAGCCGGAAAATGAACTGGTATATTATTGCCATAGCAATTTATGTAGTGTTAACCATTTCGGTATGCCTGCGCATTTTGTATGATACCGACTCGACCAGTAAAACATTCGCCTATTTGCTGGTAACCCTGCTGCTACCCGGCATTGGCATGGGTATTTACTTTGCGGTAGGCGCCAATTACCGTAAAAACCGCCTGTACAGTAAAAAGATCGTCAATGACAATAAACTATTCAACGAGATAAGAAAACGGATTGTTATTGAATCTGAAAAAGCCTGGGATACTGGCGACCTGGAGATCCGGTCGCATAAAAAACTTGCCCGCCTGCTGCTTAACGACAACAGCCCGCTAAGCAGTAACAATGAGGTAAAACTGCTGGTGAATGGCGAAAACAAATTCCCGGAAGTGCTCGAGGCGTTAAATGCGGCTCAGCATCACATTCACATGGAATATTACATTTTTGAAAATGACAATATTGGCAACCAGGTAAAAGATATCCTGGTACAAAAGGCACAGGCGGGCGTACAAGTACGATTTATATACGACGACTTTGGCAGCCGCTCCATAAGGCATAACCTGGCAAAAGAATTAATAGCCGGTGGCGTGGAAGTATACCCATTTTTCAAAATACTTTTTGTTGCACTTTCAAACCGCACCAATTATCGCAACCACCGCAAGATCATTGTGATTGATGGCTGCACCGGCTTTGTTGGCGGAATAAATGTCAGCGACCGGTACATAAATGACCCCTTGAACAACAACCCGGTGTTTTGGCGCGACACGCATTTGCGCATAAATGGCCCCGGTGTATTTTACCTTCAATACTTGTTTATCTGCGACTGGAATTTCGCCGCCGGCCAGCACCTGAAGATACAACCCGATTTTTTTTGCCAGGCAAAAAGCAAAAACGGCAAAGCGGTAGTTCAAATAGCAGCCAGCGGGCCCGATTCAAAGACCCCCACGATCATGTTGTCGATGATTGAAGTGCTGGCAATGGCCGAGGAGGAAGTGCTGATCACCACGCCATATTTTATTCCGGGCGAAACCATGCTTGATGCCATCAATATGGCCTGTTTAAGCGGGGTGAAGATAAAACTGCTGGTCCCCATGCATTCCGACTCGTTTATTGTTAACGCCGCCGCCAAATCATACTATGCCGCGATACTGGATTGTGGCGTAGAGATATATCTTTATAAAAAAGGGTTTATTCACGCCAAAACAATTGTGGCCGATGGCAAACTGGCTGTTGTGGGCACTGCAAATATGGATCACAGGAGCTTTGAGCTGAATTTTGAGCTCAACGCAATGGTGTATGATACAAAACTCGCAGGGGAATTGAAGAAAGTGTTTTCGGCAGACCTGGAGGATGCAGAAATGATCGACAAAAAAACCTGGGAAAAAAGGACATTGTTTAAACAATTGCCTGAGAAGCTTTGCCGGTTATTTTCGCCATTATTGTAAACTGATGAAAAGCAGACTTCCTTTTGTTGTTGTGATTTGGCTGCTGGTCGACTGGTATTTTTTCCAGGCGATACAGACAGTTACCGCAAACAATATTTTATTATGGGCTTATTGGCTTTATGATGTGCTGGTAGGCCTCAGCGTTTTGTATTTTGCGTTTTCGCGCAATCTTACCCGCAAATATCCCAGCTTGTTTTCGGGGTTGGTAAGCATGGTGCTGATCTCCCTCATTCCAAAACTGGTTGGTATTCCGGTATTGCTGGTAGAGGATATTACGCGCCTTTTTCGGGGTTTTCCGGCCCGCAGCCTTTGGGTAAGTTACCTTGCAATGGGGATTGCAGCCATTCCCTTCCTCAGCCTCCTGTTTGGCTTAACGCGGGGTAGGCATTACTATAAAGTACATCGCGAAACATTGTATTTTGACGACTTGCCCGAAGCATTCGACGGGTTCACCATTACGCAATTATCGGATGTCCATTCGGGCAGCTTCACCAGCAGGAAAGGCGTTGAAAAAGGCCTGGAACTTGTAAACCAGCAGCACAGCGATATAATACTATTCACCGGCGACCTGGTAAACAACCTGGCTTCCGAGATGGACCCCTGGATCTCGGCTTTTGCACAATTGAAAGCACCATGTGGTAAATTTTCTGTGCTGGGTAATCATGATTACGGCGACTATGTGCAATGGAAAAGCAAGGGCGATAAAAAAGCGAACCTGGATCGCCTGAAAGTGGTGCACCGGGAGATCGGTTTCCGGCTATTGCTGGATGAATCGTTTACGATTGAAAGAAAGGGGCAGTCGATAAGCCTGATCGGGGTAGAAAATTGGGGAAAAGGCCGGTTTCATAAGTATGGCGATCTGAAAAAGGCTACCGCAACCGTCCCGGAGAATGCCTTTAAAATATTGATGTCGCACGATCCTTCGCATTGGGATGCCGTTACGCTCGATCACCAAAAACACATCCATTTAACGCTGGCCGGGCACACGCATGGTATGCAGTTCGGTATTGAACTGTTCGGCTTTAAATGGAGCCCGGTGAAATACATTTATAAGCAATGGGCCGGATTGTATGAAAAGGATGACAAGTATCTTTATGTAAACCGCGGTTTCGGATTTTTAGGGTTGAAGGGCAGGGTAGGGATATGGCCTGAGATAACGGTGATCACGTTGAAGAAAACGGTTAAACGCTAAAGGGTTTGTAGCGATTTACCGATAAAATGTTAATACCACCTTATTTTGTTAAGGTCATTTAATTATCTTCGGTCACCCTAAACAGGGAATCGTGATGTTGATCCGCAATTTACTACTGATCTTTTTTCTTGCTGTTTCTATCCGGGCTTTTTCCCAGCCGCAGGATGTTGAATTTCATTTAACCGCACATTTGCTCAACGGTCAAAAGATACTTAAGGTAAAAAGGGATTTTCATGATATTTATCTATGGGTGCTCGGTCAGAATAATACAGTTTACCGGGTAAACAGTATTACATTGGCAGTCGATGACTATACATCAAAATTTGCCGCATACAACAATTTCCCTTTTGTTGATATAATGGGGCACAGCGCCGATACCGTTTTTATTGCCACCAAATCGACCACCCTGATCGAATCAGCAAAAGGAAATATAAAAGTGTTTGGCAGTGCTGATGGTATTCCGGACACTTTAAATTCACTGGGCATTGACCTGGGTTGGAATCTTAACTCGGGGGTAACAAACGGGCAAATTATTATGGGAAGCAACCATGGCGTACGAACATTCAACGTTAGAGCGCAACGCATAGGTACCCTGCCGGATGCTGCTCCATGGGCGGGTAATTCGTCAATTGCAAACAGTAGGGTGTATGAGTCGACCTACCGGACAGAGGTTTATAAAGATAGTACAGCGGGTGATGTATCCGGCTGGGCTACAAGCGCTTTGCATTACTTACCCGTTGCATTTAATACCGATGGAATTTATCAAAGAGATGGAGCCTTCGATCTCGGTTATGTGTGGGAAGGCAACAGCACTTTTGGCAATAATGTATATACGGTGCTTGGGCTAAACAGCCCTGCCGATTTTAGCAGCGGATCGTTTGCCAATTACTTCTGGGGGACTGAAAACGGGATGTTTGAAACGGAATGGAATTATTCATTTAATGAAGCTATCGCTTCATATTCTCAGTATTTAAACGGGATAAAGGTGAATAAGATCACCAATATATTGGGGTTGACTTCGTTTAGTAATTATTACGATAATACGATCATAAAACAAAACCTGCTGATCGGCACTGATAACGGTTTTTATTTCAGCAGCAGCGTGTTCGACGCTTATGGATTTTACCCAAACAAATTTACAATGTTCCATGACCCTAATTTGGGTACTAAGATTATAAATGATATTTATGTAAACGCTATACCCGATGCCCATCCAGTGTGCGAAAACGGCGTTTGGCTTGCCGCTGAAGATGGCCTGTACCTGCTTAAGCCCGACTATGCCGCATTTTTTAGCAATCAACAGCAAAAGCTCATCTCATTTATCGGGCAACCTGACACGCTTTCCCAACTGCAGGTCTGCTCACTCAGCGCAGCCTCAGCTTTTGTAAGCGGCAATTATGCAAACATACAGTGGTATAAAGATGGGGTTGAATTACCGGGGCAAAGCAAAGATACCCTGAGAATAACCGCGGCCGGCGATTACAATGCTGTGATTTATGACCCATGTGAAGCCATCCACATAGAAAGTAATCATCTAAAAGTAAGTGTTATCGCGGGGCCTACTTTTACCTTTAATTATCCCCCTAAAATACAGTACTGCGATAGTACTTCCACTACGCTGCATGTAAGCTATAGCGCATCCTATCATTACCGATGGTACACCAACGGAACCCTAAACGGCGATACGACTAACTCCTTCACCGTTATCCAAAGCGGCAAATACAAAGTGGAGGTTAGCGCATGTACCAACAGTTGGGTGCCCTCAAAAGAAGTAGAAGTGGACCTGGTCAATCTGCCGGTACCTCAGGTGACGGCAGATAAAGCCGTTTATTGCGCCGAAGATGTGGCGACGCTCTCGGTTAATACGCCAGTGGATGCCTCGTACACCATCAATTGGTACCAGGACGGCAACTCATTGGCCGCTAAAAAAGATTCCGCATCCATTAAAGAAACAAAGCCGGGCTATTATACCGTAACCATTAGCAGTAATATTGCAAATTGTACCCAAACATCCGCGCCTTTATTGCTCAGCTTTACGCCCGCACCTGTTTTTTTGTTTGATTACCCGGACCAGTTGCAAATTTGTTCGGGTACCCCGCTCAGATTATTTGCCATCGGGAGCGGTAATTACCAATACCGGTGGTACAAAGATGATGTGCTGACCAATGTTACCATATCCGCACTGGACGTTACCGAAAACGGCAAATACAAAGTGGAGGTAAGTTCGTGCGCGGGGAGCTGGGTGGCTTCGACAGAAGTGCAGGTGAAGTTTATTACAATGGCCGTTCCGGTGATCATCACCGATAAAAGCGCCTATTGCAATGGCGACAACGCCATCTTGTCGTTAAACGGGTCGATCGACCCGGATTTTACGGTACAGTGGTATAAGGATAACGTGCCGGTGCCGGGTAGTACGGGTCAAAGTTCCATTACCACAAACCTGCCCGGCAGTTATACGGTAAGCCTGGTGAGTAATTCGCCAAATACCGATGGCACCTTTTGTATGCAAACCTCGGCAGTGGTACCGCTGGTTTTTAATCCGCCGCCAACCGTCAGCATAAAACAAACCATAAACACCAGCCTTTGCTCCGGCCAAACGGTTAGCCTGGCTGCCGTTTACACCGGCGGATCGGTTAAATGGTCGACAGGGGAAACAAGCGACCAGGTCAGCATAACGCAAAGCGGGCATTACACGGCAACGGTTACTACCGCGGCCGGTTGCCAGGCGGATGCAGGCATCGATGTTACTTTTTTGCCCGACCCGGTATTTAGTGTAAATGATACAACCATCTGCACGTATAAAAAGCAAGTAATAACCCTAACGGCCCCGGCCGGTTTTGCGGCCTATAGCTGGAACAACGGCGCCTCCACCAGCCAAACCTATACGGTGAGCCAGCCCCAAACCGTAAGCCTGACGATAACAGATGCCAACGGCTGCCAGGCAACCCAGCAGATAAAAGTCAGCGAGCAATGTGCCAATGTTTATATACCCAATACTTTTACCCCCAATGGCGACGGCATCAACGACACCTGGGTGATCGAGGGACTTGACGAAACCGCCACCGTAAAAGTTTTTACCCGCTGGGGAGCTGAGGTTTACCAAAGTGTTGGCTACGCTACGCCCTGGAATGGCGAGTATGGCGGTAAAAAACTGGCTCCGGGTGTTTATTACTATATCGTTACGGCGAAAAATGGAAGCCAGAAGTTTAGCGGATCACTGACGATAATTTACTGAGGTCGGCCAGCGCCATATAATAAATCGCTATCGATCCGGAAACCTTAATTTCCCCTGCTTTTATCAATTGAGGTATATCGTATGGCGATACCTCAACTGTTTCTATATCTTCCGTTTCGTCAAATTCGGTGTCGTGCAGCTTCTCCACATCGCGCGCCAGGAAAAAGAATATCTTGTTGGTGTCCTTTGTCGGATTATCGTAAACAACGCCGATCTGCTTAATATCAGCAGTAGTATAACCTGTCTCCTCCCTTAATTCGCGCATTGCTGCCGTTTGAACTGAATCTTCTTTTTCATCAACCACTCCACCCGGAAATTCCAGGAGAATTTCTTTTGCACCATGCTTATATTGCCGCACCATGATCACTTTTCCATCGGCAGTAACAGGGAATACAAGCACCACATCCGGCCGGATGCCAACAAAATAGTCGTCGATTACTTTACCTGACGGTAGTTCAACAGTTTCCTTATGAACGGTGTACCATTTGTTATCAAGCGCAACATCGGTTTTTAGTGTTTTCCATTTTTGGATGGTTTTCATAGGTTTTAAATGATCCCTCAAAGATCAAGGCGGGGAACGGCTAAAAATAGGTGATTCATTTGAATATAGCTATCGCGTTTTGCCCTGGCGTATCCGGGCATCGAAAATGCCGGTAATAAACTATACGATTTGAAAATTATACATTTGGATAAGCGATAACAGCAACAAAAACACCATGATCACAGGCGCACACTCCATCATTTACAGCCCCAACGCTGAGGCTGATATTGAATTTTTTAAAAACGTGCTCAAATTCCCAAATGTTGACGTTGGCCGCGGCTGGCTTATTTTTGGTTTGCCGCCATCTGAGATTGCGGTGCACCCGGCTGCAGAAAGCGGCCTGCAGGAGTTATACTTGCTGTGCGACGATATTGAAGCCTTTGTTAAGGAGATGGAATGGCATAACATTGCCTGCAGTGCAATAGACACACAGCGTTGGGGGTTGATCACTCATATCACCTTGCCGGGGGGAGGGAAGCTGGGTGTTTATGAGCCGAGACATGCCAGGCCGTAGTGTCAAGTCTGGATAATTAGGTTAAAAGAGTTAATATCGAACACCGAATGTTGAATGTTGAAGTTAAAACTTCGGCGTTCGAAATTCGAAATTCATTATTCGATATTCAAAATGGGGAGGTCCAATTATATCTCAAACTCGATAGTAAATACTGTTCCCTCATTTTCAATGCTTTGAACGCTGATTTTTCCGCCAATTGTTTCAACCTGTGTTTTTACCATAAACAATCCCATTCCTTTACCTTCAATATGGTGGTGAAACCGCTTGTATAAGCCAAAAATATCCCCGCCGCTTTTTTTGAGGTTTATGCCCATGCCATTATCGGTAAATATCAGTTCCATCTTATTTTTTTCCAGGCGGCTCTTAATTTCAATAGTGGTGTGCGTTTGCTGTCGGCGGTATTTAATACTGTTTGAAATAAGATTGTAAAAAATGCTGTACAAATAGGGCTTTAAGGTTACAAACTCATCAACTTCCGAAAAATCACAGCTAATTTCAACATGATGTTTATCGATCAAATTCTGAATGCTGATTTTTATGTCATCAATTAATACCGAAAAATGCACCGTTTCCTTAGGCTGGTTGATATTGCTTTTTACCTGCAAAATATGGTTAAGGTCTTTTACTATGTTGTCGAGCTTAATTACCGAAGTATTGATTCCCTTATTCAGTATGTCTTTATCTTCTGTGCTTAAGTCCGGCTCGTTCAATGCGCTCGAAGCTCCGATGATATTTGCCACAGGGGCGCGCAGGTTATGGGAAATAATATAACCAAATTGCTCAAGTTCTGTGTTCCGGAGCATCAGATCGTTAACCATTTTTGCACGCTCTAATGCGGCCAGTTTTTTTTCTGTTATATCCCTGAAATTATTTACAATACCATTAATAGAACTATCCAGCATCAAATTGGTCAATATACCTTCCATCCAGCGCCAGGTGCCATTCTTATGCCAGATGCGGCAGGTAATAACCGGGACCGGCGGCCCGCGGCCAGCTAACATCTGCAGCCATGCCGGTTCTACAGTTGCGACATCATCAGGGTGCATAATTGTAAACATATTCAAGTTCATTCCTTCTTCCTCAGTGTATCCCAATACTTTTTGGATCGAGGGCGAAACGTATGAGGCGCTACCGTCAGGCGATAAAATTGCCACCGCGTCGGCACTGTTTTCTACCAGTGCCCTGAACCGTTTTGCAATAACGATAACTTGTCGCTCAGCTTTTATTTTTTCCGTAATATCACGCGAATGGCAGGCAGCGCCGATTACTTCATCTCCTTTACGGATGGGGCAGTAAGAAATTTCGGACCAGGAGTCAACCGGCAACTCGTTGTATATGATCTCCGTAAAAGATTCGCCTGTGAATGCCCGTTGATACAATTTTTTATAAGGTTCGGCTTGTTGCGGTGAATAGACAGCATCAAGCACATTGTCGCCTTTTGCAACATCATGGCCCGCCGTAAATCTCAGAATGTCACTAAACGGCTGATTGGAAGTGATCAGGTTGAAATCCATATCAACGCTCCACATCAGGTCGTTTGTATTATTGATCAAAGCGTCCAGGTTATTCCTGTCAAATTCCTTTTGCTCCCCAGCTATTTTCTTTTGAGATACGTCCCTGAAGTTCGTTACAATGGCATTTATGCCAGGCTCGTCAAGTAGATTGGTGAAGGTGCCTTCGCACCATACCCAATTACCACTCTTATGCTTCCTCCGACGCTGGAAGTTAAAGGCCTCACCAGGATTTTTTATTAACATATTCCTGCTTTCCAGGAGTTCCGGGATATCGTCCGGATGGACGACATCAAAAAGGCTCATATTTATTAATTCCTTTGGCGAATAGCCTAATACAGTGGTAATGGAAGGGCTGCCATAAACTAACTTACCCTCTCGGTTTCCAAGCGTTATCATATCAGCGCTATTCTCAATCAGCGCCCTGTAAAGTTTTTCGTTTTGAAATACTAATTCTTCCGCTGCTTTATGTTTTTTTTCTTTTTCGAAGGTATCGAGTGCAAAAGAAATATCACCTGTTACTTCCAGCAATAATGCAATTTCTTCCTCGTCGTAAAAATTTAGCTTCCCTGAATACAAATTAAAGGTGCCGACAACGTTCCCGGATTTTTTAACAGGGAGGATGATACATGAATTAACGCCGTACCCGGCCGACATTACCTTCCAATCTTGCAGGCGCGGGTCATTCGCAATATCGTTACTGACGAAATATTTGCCGCTATTCAATACGTGCTGCTGGGGGCTATCCGTCTTTAAGGGGATATTCTTAAATCGATGAATGTCTTCTTCTGGTATGCCGTTTTGATCAACCATGGCAATTGCCTTATTCATTTTATCGAACAAGCCTATCCACGCCATTTTAAACATGCCAAATTCCAGTGCAATGTCACATACTGTGCGGAACAGTACTTTTTCGTCTTTTAAACGTACGATACTCTGGTTGATCTGGCTGATAATGGTATACAGGCGGTTGGCCTTGATTAATTTTTCTTCAGTCAACCTTTGCGAGGATATGTCCCAGTTTGCCCCAATCATGCGGTCGGGTTTCCCGGTATTATCCAGTTCAACAACCCCGGTAGCTTTGATGGTATGGATACTGCCATCATCCCATATCACCCTGAACTCCGTATCATATTTACGCCGGCCTGCAACGGCCATTTGTATATCCTCATTTACGCGACGCCGATCTTCATGGTGTACCTTTGAAATCCACCCTTCGTAAACTGATCCGAATTGAAGGATATCCATATGATATAGCCGGTACATACCTTCGTCCCAAAGCAAATGGTTTTTCTGAATATCCCACTCCCATATTCCTATCCCAGCGGCGCGGGTTGCCAGCTGCAGGCGGGTTGCCAGCTTTTTTTTCTCCTCGTCGTTTTTGTTTTGTTCAATATCTATTTCCGCTTTCAGGCGGGATTTTTCTATGGCGTTAACGACAGAGACCTGCAAACGGCTCATACGGTCTTTGATGATATAATCATAAGCCCCCTCCTTCATGATCTTTGCTGCAAACTCGTCCGTCATGGCAGCCGTAACCAGGATGAACGGAACAGTAATACCGGCTTTTTTTACCAGCCGGATAGCCTCGAGCGAATCAAAAGAAGCAAGCGAATGATCGGACAGGATGACGTCATATCGAAAATCAGTCAAAGCATGTACAAAAGCTGCTTTATTGGAAACTACCTGTATTTCGGGCAATAAATTTCCTTTTTTTAATTCCCACGCCACTAATTCCGCATCACTCGGCATATCTTCAAGATGAAGTACCTTTATTTTTTGTTTCATTTTAATTTATTGCTGTTCCTTTACACCGAACAATGATTAAACATCAACCAGTATATCCCAAGCTCATTTACCACTTTACGAAAATTCTCAAAATCAACAGGCTTAACAATATAACTATTGGCGCCCAGCGCATAAGCCTTTTCCACATCGGGGTGCTCTTTTGATGAAGTGAGCACCACCACCGGGATTTTTTGCGTAATCGGGTTCGAGGTCAGCTTTTCCAATACTTCAAGCCCGCTCACTTTTGGCATTTTAAGGTCGAGCAGTATTACTTTTGGCTTGTTTTCCGTATTTCTTCCTTTGTACTTGCCTTTGCCAAAAAGGAAATCAAGCGCAGCCTCACCATCTTTTAAATGAACAATGCGCTTTGCGACATTATTTTTTTGTAATGCCTCGATAGCCAGCTCTGCATCATTTGAGTTGTCTTCTATCAGCAAAATATCTATATCTATATTTTCCATTATAAATTATTTAACTAATGTTTTCCGGGTAAACTGAAATAAAAAGTAGCGCCTTTTCCAACCCTGGCTTCGGCCCATATCCTGCCGCCCTGTTTGGTTATTATACGGTGTACCAGCGCTAAGCCAACACCGGTCCCTTCAAAATCGTCGGCATCATGCAGCCGCTGAAACACGCCGAACAATTTATAGGCATACCGCATATTAAACCCAACGCCGTTATCAGCTACGGAATAGATCAATTCTCCATTTTTTTCTTCGGAGCTTACGGTAACAACCGGCAGCTTTTTGTTAGCAGAATATTTTATGGCATTTGATACTAAATTAACCCATACCTGCTTCATCAATGTAGTATCCGCCAATACATCGTGAAGGTCATTGATCTTTACCTCTGCTTTAAATTGCCTGGATAGGTTCAATTCGTGAAGCGCATTTTTTGCCAAAGCGGTCATATCGATCATTGACCGGTGAATTTCCTTTCTTCCCAATCTCGAAAACGAGAGCAGGTCATCTATCAGCACACCCATTTTATTTGCATTTTCCTGGATGATGTTCAGCAGGCGCTTTCCGTCCTTATCAAACAACTGGCTGTAACGCTCGCCAATTAACGTGGCGAAGCCGTTCACGGCCCGTAACGGGGCACGCAGATCATGTGATACCGAGTAGGAGAAGGCCTCGAGCTCTTTATTAACAATTTCCAGCTGCACGGTGCGCTCCGCCACTTTTTGTTCTAAGGCTTCGTTCAGCTTGCGGATGTCTTCCTCATTAAGTTTGCGAAGTTCATTTTCGGCCTTCTTGAGTTCCCGGTTTGCGATCATCAGCTCCGTAGCCCGCTTTTCCTTTTCTTTGTTCTGAAAAACAAGTTCCCTGTTTGCAATGCCCAGCTCTGCCGCGCGCTTTTCCTTCTCCTTATTCTGAAAAACGAGTTCTTTATTAGCGATGATCAACTCCGCGGCCCGTTTTTCTTTCTCTTCGTTTTGAAAAACAAGCTCTTTGTTGGCGATGGCTAACTCCGAAGCACGTTTTTCTTTTTCTTCATTTTGATAGGCAAGTTCAAGGTTGGCAATGACCAATTCCGACGCGCGTTTTTCTTTCTCCTCGTTTTGAAAAACAAGTTCTTTGTTAGCAATGATCAATTCTGAAGCACGCTTTTCTTTCTCCTCGTTTTGATAAGCAAGTTCTTTGTTCGCGATGATCAGCTCGGATGCACGCTTTTCCTTTTCTTCGTTTTGAAAAATCAGTTCGATATTGGCAATGGCCAGTTCTGATGCACGTCTTTCCTTTTCTTCATTTTGAAAGGCAAGTTCCAGATCAGCAATAACTAACTCGGAAGCACGCTTTTGCTTCTCCTCGTTTTGAAAAATCAGCTCTTTGTTGGCGATGATCAACTCTGAAGCACGTTTTTCCTTTTCCCGGTTTTGAAACGCAAGCTCTTTGTTGGCAATTATTAACTCGGATGCACGCTTTTCTTTTTCTTCATTTTGAAAAACGAGCTCATTGTTGGCGATGAGCAATTCATCGGATCTTTTTTGATCCGTAACAGCCGGGCCTGGTGCAACCAGCTGATGGGTCTTGTTCTCTTTTTCGAAAAAAGAACCAGTATCTTTTTGGTTTTCGTCCATATTAATCAGGGTATTTTAGAATTTACAGACACATAAAGCGTTTATGCTTTATGTTTTTTTTGCTATGCTATAAATTAATACAAGCGAAACGCCGGGTTCATGACAGTCGACAACGTTTAAAAAACGAATGTCGCTTAGTACAATAAAAGCAGTAAAAATAACAGTGGCTTAAAGGGAAGCGCTTATCGGTTAGTGGTTTTTAGAAGTACCAATAAGTTTTTCGATGGGTTAGTTTACCAATGTAACAATTAATTTACAATTAAAAGAATTTATAAAGGATTAATTATTTTATTTCCTGGTTTATGACGCCTCCATGCATGGTGGAAACGCCTGCCTGAACTTATCCGGGACAAACAGAAAATTATTCCGCTAAGCTATAGTTAAATAAATTGGCTTTTGCACCGTGAAAACACCCAATTTTCTTAATGTTGCAGAGATGTGCGAGAAGAGTCGTTCATATCGCCGGGATTGGCGATGATATCGTATATCGCCGCCTTGCATGCAATTTTGATACGCATCACAATTGCATGCAAAAAAACGTTCAACCGCTGAACAAAAATGAACGCTTTTTTGCCGCAGAATTTTTTTTTCGATGCCGTTTGTGCCCGTTTCGTATGCGTTTCGAAAGCGTTTGAGAGTGTTTCAGGGGCTGTTTAGCGGGTTATTTAACCACGAAGTTCACAAGGATTTTCACAAAGCGAAACAAAGCCTATCGTTTTAAAAGATGTCATTGAGGCGGTGATTTTTTTGCGGCGCGTTTAGTCTTTGCCGCTTTTGCGAAAATCCTGGCGCCCATTGTGGTTAATTTAAAAAGTGTAAACTAATAAAAGGATCATTCACCAAAAGTGTCAACTTTTTTCAGGGATAGACACAGACAAAGCGTTCATTTTGGTGTTCAAAAGCGTTCAAAAATGAACGCTTTTTGCCGTTTTAGCATTAAAGTAATACTTCACACTTTAAGCATATATCGCTTTTTATCACACAATTAAACCCATAACTATGAAGTGGAAAAAATGTTTAGGTGTTCAAAAATGAACACCCGGTGCTCAAGCCCTTACGCCCAGCACCCAGCGCCAGGCCCAGCGGGTGGCCCGGTTAAAGCCGCGCCAGCTGTCGACAAATTCGACAATGTCGGTAAGGCAGTTTTCACGGAACTTTTGTTTGAAATTTTTTGCGGCAATTTTAAATACTTTATCCGGGTTCTGCAGGCCAATGCGGTGGTAGATTTCCTTTTTTACATACATCGTCCGCACAAACAATATATTACTGAGGATAACATAGCTGTAAAGTGTCCGCTTAATATACCCGGCCTTCGATGCATAGGTTTTGAGGAGGCTTTTGGTGAAGATGATATGCCGGGCTTCTTCAATAGTATGCAGATCGAACATCTTTTTTAATACCGGGTAAATGTGCTCCGCCTTGCGGGCGTGGGTGCCATAAACGTCCGTTACCAGCTCAACGGAAACGCTGCCCATAAACAAATAATCTGCCGGCAGGTATTTATTGCTGAACATACCCAAAAACTTGTGCAGTCCGGATTGCGGCACCGGCTGACCGCCTAATTTGGCGATCGCTTGCCCAAACATTTCCTGGTGTTTGAATTCCTCTATGAGTTCTCTCAATAAAAAACGGTGCTCTATATTATCCAGCGGCAGGGTAAGGATATGTCTCGTCATAAATAAGCAAAACAAACATTCGCCCCATGCATAGGAGGCAATCACCTGTACCAGTTCGTGGCGGGCAAGTTCAGATTTTTGGATGGGGGTGAGGGTGTTGTAGATTTCCAGTCCATGTAGCGAGGTAAGGAATTCAGGCAGAAAGATATCCTCGGCAGTCGGCTCCAGTTCCCAGGGGATGAACGTCAGCGGGTCCATCGGCCTTTCCTTGCTGATCTTTATTAACCGTTCAACCTCTTTTACATCCATGTTCAATCTGTTACCTATCTGCAATACCTTCAGAAGCGTCTCCCGGTTGCCTATACTGCAAATAGCTGACCAAAGTCTTTAAACGATTTAAACTCCAGTGCATTGCCCGAAGGGTCAAGGAAAAACATGGTTGCCTGTTCGCCGGGCAGTCCTTTAAAGCGAATGTACGGTTCGATAACAAATTTTATCCCGTGTTCTTTCAATCTTTTTTCAAGTGCGTGCCAGTCATCCCATTCCAGCACCACACCGTAATGTGGTACAGGCACGTCATGGCCATCAACTGGGTTGGTATGCGTATCAATTGCTTTGGCCGGCCTGGGTTTTAGGTGGATCACAAATTGGTGGCCGTATAGGTTAAAATCTGTCCAGATGTCGGAACTACGGCCCTCGCCGCAGCCAAGTACCTCCCGGTAAAATTTCCTGGCTTCCTCAAGGTCGTAAACCGGTACGGCAACGTGGAAGGGGGTTAGTTTGTTCATTTTAAGTAGTAATGAGTGTGAAGGGGGTTGTAGTGAGTTTAACGGTCTTAAATCGGCGGAATAATGTGCAATTTGCCGATTGGATTTAATGTGGAAGATTATTGAAGTATGGTGGGATAAAACATGAAACCTCATTCTTATTCCTCAAAACAAGCATTCTCTAGGCAATATATCATTTTTTAATAACTACTTGTGACTAGCCATTACTTTGTTGGTTATAAAATTGAATATATCGAGCTAGACTATTAATTGGTCGCGAGTTGCCATCCGGTATCGAATTTCTTAAAAATAACATCTTCGGTTATGTCCGAAGTTAGCGGTTGAGAAATAAATTTAGTATTGTTTGCCAATAATTGGGCAAATGGGCTAACTTGTGTAGCTTTTTGAGAATATCGTACTGTGGCAGTTTGATTTTCCTTGTTAACTGATATGCCTACGATTTGATTAAAATCCATAGTGTAACCTTTAAACATATAGTTCTCAAACATGATACCTAGTTCACCTTGTTGTTGAGACTTACCGAGGAAAAAGCCTTTTCCTTTATCTGTAGGGTAAATATCACAGTCGAACGAATGACCATTATAGTCATTGCCCCACTTAAATTTCCACGTTATTAGACCATTTTGCTGAAGTAAATTCAAAATAGCTTCATTGTCTGAACTGTTCCTAATAATTACTGGGTAATCGTGTGGTAGTGACTTACTGCTTTTAACAAGAGTTTGAGCATCTTGTTCGCTTAAGTTTAAACCTCCGCAGCCGGTAAGAGCTATTAGAAAAAATAACATTACTAGAATTGTTGCTCGTTTCATTTTATTTAGTTTGTAAGTTGGTTTCGATACATTTTTTAAAACAGAACGCCTCGCTGGTATTATACGACAAACTTTTATAAATTCCTAGCAACCTAAGTATTTTAAAGGATAGTAAAATACTCCAAAAAAATCCTTGCTTCGTTTATTTAACTGGCGTGCGAGTCTAAGTTATAACGCTGTTTAATACTATAAAAATAAAAAAAAAATTACATTAAAATTTTTTAATGTAATTTTTACTTATGTAAGCTTTCTGTGTCACGACGTTTTTTTTTCTTGTGCGATTTACTCAATGTTTGAACAGAACCTTTCAAGAAAAAACTACTAAACTTTTATTTTAATACTTATTCCAACCTTAAATAAATCGTATGTAGAACTTTAAAACCCTCCATTATTTACTTAACTTCGCCGGTCGTTTAAAAACCATCATAAGGCGACGAAAGAAGAGAAGAATCTACATCTAAAGTAACATGGCCGAAGAAACAGAAAACGGAAATACCCCACCACCAGAAGACAGAATAATTTCGATAAATATTGACGAAGAAATGCGGGCCGCGTACATTGATTATTCAATGTCGGTTATCGTTTCGAGGGCTTTGCCCGATGTGCGCGACGGCTTAAAACCCGTGCATCGGCGTGTGCTTTACGGCATGCTCGACCTGGGCCTGGCCAGTAACAAACCCTATAAAAAATCAGCCCGTATAGTAGGAGAGGTGCTGGGTAAGTATCACCCGCACGGCGACCAGTCGGTTTACGATGCCATGGTGCGTATGGCGCAGGACTGGAGCTTACGATACCCTTTTGTTGAAGGGCAGGGTAACTACGGATCGATTGACGGGGATGACCCGGCGGCGATGCGGTATACCGAAGCCAGGCTGACCAAGATAGCTGAAGAAATGCTGGCGGATATTAATAAAGATACCATAGATTTCCAGCTCAACTTTGACGACTCGCTGGAAGAGCCGACCGTTTTGCCCGCTAAGTTCCCCAACTTACTGGTAAATGGCGCGTCTGGTATTGCAGTAGGTATGGCTACCAACATGGCCCCGCATAATTTAACCGAGGTAGTTAATGCTACGCTACATTATATTGATAACCGTCAATCGGAAATTGCCGACCTGATGGCTTTTATTAAAGGCCCGGATTTCCCAACCGGCGGCATCATTTACGGCTACGAGGGCGCTAAACTGGCTTTTGAGACCGGCAGGGGCAGGATAGTGATGCGTGCCCGGGCCGAAATTGAAACATATAATAACGACCGCGAGCGTATCATCGTAACTGAAGTTCCGTACCAGATCAATAAATCGCTGATGATTGAGCGTACTGCAGAGCTGGTTAACGAGAAAAAGCTGGAAGGCATATCTTCCATTCGTGATGAATCCAACAGGCTTGGCATCAGGGTGGTTTACGAGATAAAACGCGATGCCAATGCGGCTATCGTTCTAAATAATCTTTATAAATACACGGCGCTGCAAACATCTTTCAGTATCAACAACATCGCCCTGGTACATGGCCGGCCGATGATGCTGAATTTGAAGGACCTGATCCATCATTTTGTTGAGCACCGCCATGAGGTGGTTGTCCGCCGTACCAAATTCGAACTGGCTGAAGCTGAAAAGCGTGCACATATCCTGGAAGGTTTGCTTATCGCGCTTGATCATTTGGACGAAGTGATCAAACTGATCAGGGCGTCTAATACACCCGACGACGCCCGGGAAGGTTTGATAACTCAGTTTGGTTTGTCCGACATACAAGCCCGGGCAATCCTTGACATGACCCTCCGCCGTTTAACCGGACTGGAAAGGGATAAGATCAAGGATGAATATGCAGGTTTGATGGCTCAGATTGAATACTTAAAAGGCATTTTGGGCGATGAAGGCCTGAGAATGACCATCATTAAAGACGAACTGATCGAGATCAGGGATAAATATGGTGATGAGCGGAGAACGGAAATGGTGCACTCATCCGCTGAAATGCAGAGCGAGGACTTTATTGAGGATGAGGATGTTGTGATCACCATCTCGCGCGAGGGCTATATCAAGCGCACCCCGCTTACCGAATATCGTACACAGGGCAGGGGAGGCAAGGGCGCCATCGGCAGCAATAGCCGCGATGCGGACTTTATTGAGCACCTGCTCATCGCCTCGAACCACAACTACATGCTGTTCTTCACCGAGTCTGGGCAATGTTACTGGCTTAGGGTGTTTGAGATACCTGAAGGTACGCGAATTTCAAAGGGAAGGGCTATCCAAAATATTATAAATATCCCGAAAGAGGAAAATATAAAGGCTTACATTAAGCTAATCAGCCTGAAGGACAAAGAATACCTCGAAAACAACTTTATCATTATGGTTACCAAAAAAGGTACCATTAAAAAGACGTCGCTCGAGGCTTACTCACGCCCACGTGCCAATGGAATAAACGCCATCAATATCAATGAAGGTGACTCGTTGCTTGAAGCAAACTTGACCAGCGGCAGCAGCGAAATTGTAATGGCGCTTAAATCAGGTCGTGCAATTCGCTTTAATGAATCAACGGTAAGGCCGATGGGTCGTACTGCAACAGGGGTGAGGGGTATTACACTTGATGGTGACAATGATGAGGTTGTTGGCATGATCAGTATTGACGATCCGGAAATAACCGTGCTGGTAGTTTCGGAAAACGGCTACGGAAAACGTACAGATATCGACGACTACAGGGTAACCAACCGTGGCGGTAAAGGTGTAAAAACTTTAAATATTACCGAAAAAACCGGAAACCTTGTGGCCATAAAAGGTGTTACCGATAAGGACGACCTGATGATCATCAATAAATCGGGTATTATTATCCGGATTGCGATGAGTCAGTTGCGGACGATGGGCCGGGCTACACAAGGCGTAAGGCTGATCACTTTAAAGGAAAATGATGCCATTGCTTCTGTAGCAAAGGTTGAACATGATGAAGAGGAGGAGAATGAAGCAGATAGTAATGCCGCGAATAACGAAACCGACGCTTCTTCTGAAGAGCCTGAAGCGCCAAAAGAATAAAGGAAAGCCAATGCGTAAAGTATTGTTAACCTGCCTGGCCGTATTTCTGATCGGCCAGGCAGCCTTTTGCCAAACGGAGATTTTAAAAAGCGTAACGAATGACCTCGCTTTTTACAAGCAAAAAAAAGACCTCAAGTACTTAAGTGCAGCGCGCACCACGGTTGATAGTTTGCTGAAAGCAGCGCCTGATACCCTCGCTTTGGAACCAAACGTTTACAAGGTGGTGGTTTATTCGAGTATGCTGTATATCGATTCGCTAAACAAACTGAATGAACCTGCCGCAATGCTTCCGCAAACTGCGGCGCTGGTTGACCGGCTGGAGAATAATCGCAAGATATACCGGTTCCAGGCCGAAATAGATTATTCAAAACGGTGCCTGGCGAACGTTTATATCAGGAAAGCCTTCATTTATATCAAGACCTCAGATTTTACAAATGCCATGCCTTTTTTGCAGGGCGCGGAAAAATATGCGCCCTCGTTCAAACAATTGAACGCATACATTGCTTATGCAAACAATAAGCTGGGCAATTTACATGCTGCTGCCAAATATTACGAAAGCATGGTGGGAGGGGACAGCACAAAAGCTGAGTACGCCGAAACAGCATCAATAATTTATAAATCTTTCGGCGATACATTAGCCGCGCTCAATATCATCAAAAAGGCACGTAAAGTATTGCCTAACGACCGGTCGCTATTATTGGATGAAGCAAATATTTATACTAATAAGAAGGATTACCGCGCTTTACAAAATTTGTTGCCTGCGTTACTTGATATTAATACAAATAACGCTGATATTGCATTTGTTGCGGCTAACTGTTACGACCATTTAAACCAATACAATAAAGCGGAATCGCTTTATTTACGATCAATAGAATTAAATAGTGCAGCATACGATCCTATTTTCGATTTAGGATTATTGTATTTCAGGCAAAGCCAGTTCGGCTGGGATAAGGAAAAAACACAGGACGAGGCCCGGGCGGCGCAATGGCTTGAAAAGGCAAATGACATAAACCCCAATGATACCAATTGCCTGCAGGTGCTGAAACTGGTTTATGCCCAAATTGGCGACCAGAACCAGTTAAATAGAGTAAGTAATAAACTAAAACAGTTAATTAATCAATAAATAAACCATGAAAATTAAATTCTTGATGATAGGCCTTTTGGGTTTAGTTTCGGCCACGGCATTTGCTCAAAAGGGAGCATTGAAAGATGCGCAGGAGGCTTATGACAACTTCACCGTGGAAAATGGTCAAAAGATGCTTGCTGTTAAGGCAAACACCGACCTCAATGATGCAAAAACCAACATTGACAAAGCTTCCACAAATGATAAAACTGCCACGTTACCGCAAACCTATGCACTAAAAGGCGCAATATATTCCTCATTGGCGTTAAATGATAGTGTGGCCACAACGGCGGCACCTTTGCTTAGTACGGCGCAGGAGAATATAAAAAAGGCCAAGGACGCCGACACTAAAGGCGACTACAAGAAATTGATTGATGGCGCCAGCCGCAATATTGCCCAGTATTATCAAAACCTGGGGGTTAAAGCGTACCAGGCCAAAAAGTATGAAGAGGCATACACTAATTTTGAAAACTGGAACCAGAATTTTCCGGATACGACTGCAGTGTATTACGCAGCCCTTTCGGCAGGACTTGCCGGGAATGACAATGCAAAATATTACGCCAATGCGATAACTGAATACAACAAGCTGTTGGCAACAAACTATTCGCAAAACCAAAAGATATACAACTACTTGTCAACTTTGTACATGATCACCAAGGACACTGTAAATGCATTAAAAACGATAAACGCGGGAGTGGAGAAATATCCATCTAACTCATCACTTCGCGAAGTGCAACTAAGGACAGCGCTTGTAGCCGGTAAACAAAAGGAAATCCTGGGTCAGATAGATGCAGCCATTGTTGCCGATCCCAAAAACAAGCTGCTATATTATTACAAGGGCCTGGCTTTTTCGCGTATTGGAGATGATGCCGAAAGCAAGTCGTCAAAAGCTAAAGATAATGCGACAAAAGCAAGCCTGGAAAAAGAGTCGCTGGACGACTACGCCAAAGCGGCTGACGCTTACAAAAAAGCTGTGGAAATTGATCCCGACTATTTTGATGCTAATTTGAACCTGGGCAACGCGTTGATGAAACCGGCGATACAAACTTATAACGATGCACAAAACCTGCCAAGTACTGCGACAGTGAAGCAATACGCCGATTTGCGGCTGAAGGCAGATGCACAGTTTGACATTGCCAAACCATATTTGCAAAAAGCTGTGGAACTGGATCCAAAATCGACCAATGCTCTGAACAATTTGAGGAATTACTACAGGGGAAAATATGATCCTGCAAATAAAGACGCTAACAAAGCTAAAGGGGATGATCTGAAAAAACAAATGGACGCTTTGCCCGCAGGAAATTAAAAACGAATAGAGATGGGCTTTTTGATTAAAGCCCTTCTTTGTTCCGTTACTACTTAACATAATGTTAATTATGTAATAAATAAAAGGGAAGCATTCAAGTAACACAGTCAACCTTATTCCATCTTTTATAATTTCGGGACTAATGTTCGAAATCATGCGTAAACTTGTTTTCTACAGCAATTGTTAAAATAATAATGGATCTCAAAATAAAAAACAAAATAGCGCTGGTAACCGGATCGACGGCAGGTATCGGTTTCGCTATTGCAAAAGCATTGGCAAATGAAGGCGCTTCGGTAATTGTTAACGGCCGGACGGCAAGTCGCGTCGATTCAGCGGTTGAAACATTGAAAAAAGAAACCGGCAATAACAACATTAAAGGGATAATTGCGGATTTTGCGCAAAGTGCACAGGTTCAGCAATTGATCGATCAGTTACCCGAAGTTGATATCCTGGTTAACAATGTTGGTATTTTCGAGCCAAAGTCGTTCAGAGATATCCCCGATGAACACTGGTTTAAATTTTATGAAGTGAATGTTTTGAGCGGTGTAAGGCTTTCAAGGGCCTATTTTGATAAGATGATTGCGAAAAACTGGGGACGGATCATATTTATTTCGAGCGAATCGGCCTTACAGATACCTGAAGAAATGATACACTACGGGACGACCAAAACTGCACAGATCGCTGTTATGCGTGGCTTAGCCGAACTTACAAAAGGCACAGCGGTTACTGTAAACGCTGTTTTGCCCGGGCCCACGTTTTCAGAAGGTGCCGGCGCCTTTATAAAAGATTTGGCAGCAAAAAGCGGTAAAACAGAGCAGGAAATGGAGAGCCAGTTTTTTCAAAGCGGTCGCCCTACTTCTATTCTGCAACGCTTTATAACGCCTGATGAAATTGCCAGTACTGTTGCTTATATCGCCAGCGAACTCTCATCGGCAACAAACGGCGCCGCGGTCCGGGCGGACGGCGGCGTTGTCAAAAGCCCGTTTTAGTATTGGTTTATAAAGCGAAGGCTGTGCATGTTGCAGCCGGCAATGGCTCACATGTACAACCTTCGCTAACACCATCAATTTTAATGGTGTGTGGTATCCTTCTTTGCTGTATCAATTTTATGGGTTGAGGTATCAGCTGGCGGCGGCGGCGGTGCCATATGTGTCGTGTCCTTTTTTGAAGTGTCTGAATCGCTGCTTGCGTTTTTTTTCGAACTGCAGCCGCTGGCTATCGCGCCGATCATCGTGGCGCCTATTACCAGGCTTAAAATTTGCTTTTTCATAGGAATTTCGATTAGATGTTTTTTAATTTATTTCGTTTTATAACAGCATGTTGTAAATCATTGTTTTAAAAGTTCTGCATTTGCCGGTTATCAACCCTATTAACAGGAATTTTTCCGATATTTAGCCAGTATGTCATCCTCAGAAAATGCTGTAAAATGGGCTATGCGCCTATATCCGCCGCTTTTTTTTCAACGAATTTGGGTAGACGGCTTCAAAGCAGGGTTTCGCGGTGTGAGCGTGCATGTGAGGAAAAGTTTTTTGAACACCAATCACGATCATTCCATTTTTGGCGGTACAATTTATGCCGCGGCAGATCCCTTTCATCCAATTCTTTTTACGCATTTGTTAACCATAAAAGGCTATAAGGTAAAAGCCTGGTCACGCTCATCTGCCATTCGTTATTTTAAGCCGGCTAAGACGGACCTTCACTTTAATATTGACATAACTGACGCGGAAATAAATGCTTGTGAAACACAGTTGAAATTAAATGGTAAGTATCGCAAGTCGTACCAGGTTGAACTTTTTGACAAGGACGAAAGACTTTGTGCGTTGGTGATCAATGAAATGTACATACGCGACTTAACAAAACCTAATAACACTTAAAACAACAATTGATGCTTGTTTTTATGAATAGCGACAGTTTTTTAAAGAAAGGCTTTATCATTTCCACAGACAAGGCCCTGATCGACTTCGATACGGTGTATAAATACCTGAGTAATGAATCATACTGGGCCACGGGTATAACCGCCGACAGGCTAAAAAAAGCTATCAGCAATTCGATGTGCTTTGGTGTTTACAAAGATGGTGCACAAGCGGGATTCACACGGGTAATTACAGACCAGGCCACTTTCGCCTACGTTTGTGACGTTTTTATACTGCCGGAGTACCGCGGACTTGGTTTATCCAAATGGTTAATGCAAACGATCGTTGAGCACCCGTATCTGCAAGGGTTAAGACGCTGGTCGCTGGCTACGGCTGACGCGCACGGGCTTTACAGCCAGGTGGGTTTTGTACCGCTTAGCCGGCCAAATACATGGATGGAAATATTTAAACCTTATAAGTAAATTTTGTGCGGGGAAACAACATGAACATAAAGCGGATGATATTTGAGGGCGAAGGTGTTTCTCTCGACTTTAAAAAAACGATTACCAGCTGCGAAAAAATTGCCCGCACGATGGTGGCTTTTGCCAACAATAAAGGAGGGAAATTGCTTATCGGTATTTATGACGATGGCACCATCAAAGGTGTAAAATCCGAAGATGAAGAGCGCTATATGATCACCAAAGCGGCAACGGAATTTGCCAGCCCTCCCCTCTCGCCCCAGTTTGAAGAAGTTTACGTTGACGATAAGCTGGTTTTAGTGGTTGATATCCCTGAATCGGCCGAAAAACCCCATTATGCGCTGGCGGAAGACGGCAAATGGTGGGTATACGTGCGGGTGAAAGACAAAAGCGTGCTCGCCAGCAAAGTAGTGGTTGATGTATTAAAACGATCAGTAGAAAAGGAAGGAGTTTTGATCGAATATTCCGCCAAAGAAAAGGCCTTGCTCGAATACCTGGACAAGGCGGCCCGGATCACCATAAAAGAATGCTGCGACCTGCTCAAGATCGGCCGCCGCCGTGCCCAGCGCCTGCTGGTGGATTTGATACTCTCCGGAATTATCCGAATCAATACAACGGAGAAGGAGGAGTTTTATACTTGTGTCTGATTTTAGAGATTAGAGACTGGAGATTAGAGACTGGAGATTAGAGGTTAGAGGTTAGACTGTCTTGTGTTTCCCTGCAATTTCTCCACATCATCAAAATTGAGTTCATAAAATTCGATATTCGCGTGGCAACTAATCTCCAATTAAATAGTCTCTAATCCCAACTAATCTCTAATCTCCAGCCTCTGATCTCTAAATGAAATCCATCTACCATAAATATAAAGGCCATTACCGGGATAATTTGATTTTGGCTATCCCAGTGGTTTTTTCGCAGTTGGGGCACACTCTTGTTCAAACCGTCGATACGGTAATCGTTGGTCATTTTGCCGGAACCGTTTCCCTGGCTGCGGTATCCCTCGCCAATAGTATATTTATCATCATGCTGGTGATCGGGTTAGGCATTTCTTATGGCATAACCCCGTTGATTGCGCAGCTTAATGGTAAAGAGAATTATGCGGAATGCGGAAGGTTACTTTCCAACAGCCTTTTTATTAATATAATTACCGGCTTTATCTTATTTGGATTTACTATGACGGCATCGTTTTTTGTGCTGGATCACTTGCAACAAACTCCTGAGGTTGTGCAAAAAGCGCGGCCGTTTTTGATATTGCTGGGAATATCCATCATACCGATGATCATCTTTAATACTTTTAAACAGTTTACAGAGGGGTTAGGTTTTACGCTGCAAGCGATGATCATATCAATGGCAGGCAACCTGTTTAATATGTTTGTAGGGGTTACGCTGGTTAAGGGATTATTCGGCATAAGCCCTATGGGCATTCGCGGAGTAGGTTACAGTACGCTAGCCGATCGTTGTTTGATGGCAGTGGTGATGGGAATTTATGTGTTCCGATCAAAAAATTTCAAAAAATACCTTTCATCTTTTTCCCTCATGTCGTTTGAAAGGTCCCGTTGCTTTCAGTTACTGAAGATCGGCGGCCACGTAGCGATGCAATATACTTTTGAGATCAGCGCATTCAGTGCAGCTGCGATTCTGATCGGTACCATTGGATATCACGAGCAAGCTGCTCACCAGGTGGCTATAAGCCTCGCATCAATGACTTACATGATGGCCAGCGGCCTATCGGCTGCCGCTGCAATCAGGTCGGGCAATTATTTTGGAAGTAAGGAACATCAAAAATTGCGGCATTCAGCCATTTCCAGTTATCACATCGTGGTTGTATTTATGTGTTTTACTGCGTTCATCCTCACTATTTTCAACCATGCTTTACCGTGGTTGTATACCTCAGATGGAATTGTTATTGGTATTGCTGCGCAACTGATTATCATTGCAGCCATATTCCAGTTATTCGACGGCACGCAGGTTGTTGGCCTGGGTATCCTTCGCGGGATGGGCGATGTAAATATCCCAACACTTATTACTTTCCTGGCGTATTGGGTGGTTGGTTTACCAGTAGGCTACGTTTTAGGTTTAAAGCTGGGTTTTGGTGTTCAGGGCGTTTGGTACGGCTTAGTACTTGGCCTTGCTGTATCCTCCCTCCTGCTGTTTTTAAGGTTCCAGTTTATCAGCAGGAAGACAGAATCAAGAGTCAAGAACCAAGAGCCAGGATAGGAGGATTATGCCTTTTTATCTTGATTCCTGGCTCTTGACTCTTGGTTCTCCTCCCCTTATTTCAAAGCGCTCTGATAAAATGCTTCTTCATCCGCTTTTAGCTTTTCATCCGTTTCCTTGCTTACATAAACCATGTGGCCTGCTTTATAATAATTCAAGATGATGTTTTTGCGGACGTCGGGCCTTAAGCCCATATGGCTAACCACATACTCTGCATTGTAAACGGGCGTGGCCAGATCGTAATAGCCGCAAACCACGTTTACGTGTAGATGCGGGTTTTGGGTCATGGCACTTCTTAATGTTTCTGATACGTCGAGGTAACTATTCTCAGCGGGTTTAAAATCCCAGGGCCAAACGCTGGTAACGGCTTCGTAAGGAATGTCGTTTACGTAGCCCAGGTCTTTCCTCACGTATTGATTGAATGCACCAATAAACAGACCATTCAAATTGGCATCGCTTGGATCGTATGTGGGGTATTCGCCGGCATCATCAATATCTTCGCCGGTGAAGCGGCTGTCGTAGCGCCCGACAATCTTGCCCTCATCTTTTAAAACCTCTTTAAAAAACCTGAAATCGGTTATCCGCTCATTGGCTTTGCGGATATAATCTTTAGGGATACCTGTAAAATAATTAAGCGTATCCACCATTTTGTTCACCAGGTCGGCAGGCGCCTGGTCGCCCAGCGTTAAAAAGTAGGAATAAGTGCCGTTGGCAAATAGCTCCGCTTTTTTGGTTAGTTCAGCAGGAGTTAAATGCTCCAGGTCGGAGCTTAACTTATTGAAATACTGGGCTGTATTAGCGTAAGTCGGCAGGAAATATACATAGGGCATTTCGTTGCCGTTTTTAAAGTCAATCAGCTGGAAATTAAGTACCGAAGAAATTAATGTAATGCCATTGAGGTACATGCCGTACCGGTCCTGCAGGTAACCTGACAGTCCGGCCGCGCGTGTTGTGCCGTAACTTTCGCCTGCGATAAACTTAGGGCTTTCCCAGCGTTCATTTTTAGTAATGTAAAGCCTGATAAAGTCGCCTACCGATTCAATATCCTCGGTATAGCCATGGAAAAGCTTTGCCTCCACCCCTTTTTGCGGGCGGCTATAGCCGGTTGAAACCGGATCGATGAAAACAAGATCCGTAAACCCAAGCCAGGTATTTGGGTTATTTTCGTACTGGTACGGCGGCGCCGGCGCATCGCCTTTATCATCGGCAAATTTAACCCGCACCGGGCTGAAAGAGCCCATGTGCAGCCAGATTGATGCCGAACCCGGGCCGCCGTTAAACACAAAGGTAACCGGGCGTTTGCCTTTGCTGCCGGTATTATCACCTGTGTAGGCTACGTAAAATATCTTGGCGATTAGTTTGTCATCCTTGTCCTTCATGGGCATGTACCCGGCTGATGCGGTATAGCTGATGGCTTTACCATCCACCGTTAGCTGGTGATGCGTGATTGAAGGCTTGCTAATCGATGTGTCTTTTTTTACTGCATCGCTGTCTTTCACAGTTACGGAGACGCGCTGCGATTTCTCGGTGGCGTTTTGCGCGGACAGTTTGTTGGATAATGTTGCCAATGCCAGGACAATGACAACCGGCAGGATTTTCTGGGTCATAAATTTGATATTAATAAGGAAAGTTACTCCCCCAATATTCGTTAAAAAAATCAATAAAACAATACGTAATTTGGGTTTGAAGAACCGGTGTCATTTGAAACGTCGTAGAGACGCGATGCATCGCGTCTTTTACCATGTGTTAGCTTTTTTGATCGATTTGCGTTGATCGGACATTGTCCCCCATCAACTACCGTCTGTCGGTTGATGGCGATTGTTTATAGCCAAAATAGTTCTTTGATTCAGGTACAGAGACGCGATGCATCGCGTCTCTGCGGCGTTTATTATAAACACGGTACAAATATCTGATTGATCAAAAATACAATTCATTCGCCACCCTATAGGTATTACAATGCGCATCCACAATATCCCTGACATCCAGCGAGTACCCCCCTCCCATACTTACCTGGACCGGTATTTTATTTGCTATACATTGCTGAAATACAAACAGATCGCGCGCTTTACATGCAGCTTTACTTAAGGCCATTTTACCCAGTTTATCGGTTGCCAAAACATCAACACCAGATTGGTAAAAAATAAAATCCGGCTTTTGCTGATCGATCAATCCCGGCAAGGTTGTAGTCAAAAGATCCAGGTATTCGTCATCACCGATTCCATCTGCCAGAGGAATGTCCAGGTCGGATTTTTCTTTTCGAAACGGAAAATTATTAGCGCCGTGCATCGAAAAAGTAAACACCCACGGGTTATTTTCGAATATCTGCGCGGTGCCGTTCCCCTGGTGCACGTCTAAATCAATAATTAAGATGGACGAGGCTAAACCTTTGTGCAATAAATAATTCGCGGCCACGGCCTGGTCGTTCAATAAACAAAAACCTTCACCCCAATTGGTGCCTGCATGGTGGGTTCCGCCGGCTACGTTAAAGGCCACGCCGTATTCCAGCGCGTAATGGCAGCCGTCGATGGTTCCTTGTGCGATTTTTTTTTCTCGCTCAACCAGTTGTGCCGATAAGGGGAAGCCCGTGCGGCGCTGTTCCTTTGGCGGCAGGGTTAAATCGCGTAATTGCGCCCAATAGTTTTTATCATGCGTCCATAAGATTACTTCTTCGGAAAGGTCGCCGGGGGAAAATAAGTTTTCGGGATTGATTAGCCCTTCATGCAGTAATTGGGCCGGTATCAACTCATATTTCGACATCGGGAAACGGTGGTTTAGCGGCAATGGATGAATGTAGGTGGGATCGTAGGCGATTTTGAGCATGTGGTATATTAAAAAATTGAACCAGACTTACGAAGTTTTTAAAACTTCGTAAGTCTTTCCTCTCTTTCCGAAGCCATTTTATGTATTTAAATCAATTCTCCCCCACCGATGTCGCAATGATCCGCCCGGCTTCAAAAACTTGCTTAAAGCTGTTATAAAGCGGTACAGGGCTTAAACGGATAACGTTAGGCTCCCGCCAATCGCCGATAACGCCGTTTTCGGTAAGCTGGTTAAAGGTTTCCTTGCCGTTTTGCTTGCAAACAATGGAAAGTTGGCAGCCGCGCGCATCAGGATCTTTTGGGGTGATGATCTTAAACAATTCGTCGCCATGTTTTTCATTGATCTGGTTGATCAGGAATTCCAGGTAGCCGGTCAGCAGCAGGCTTTTTTTACGCAAAGGTTCCAAACCGCTGGCTTGTTCAAATACTTCCAGCCCTGCTTTGTGCAGTGCCAGTAGCATGGCAGGGCTGGTGCTGATCTGCCAGGCTGCAGCACCGTTGTCAGCTTCAAAAACGGATGGCATCAAAAAGCGGCGTTCTTGTTTAAAACCCCACCAGCCTTCAAAACGCTGCAGTTCAGGATCATTAAAATATTTTTCGTGCACAAAAATACCGCTGATACCGCCGGGTCCGGAGTTCATGTATTTGTACGAGCACCAGGTAGCAAAATCCGCATCCCAGTCGTGCAGCTTTACGATTACGTTGCCTGCTGCATGCGCTAAATCAAAACCTACCATTGCCCCTGCGTTGTGTCCTGCCTCGGTAATGGCTTTCATATCGAAACACTGGCCGGTATAATAATTTACCCCGCCGAACAGTACCAGTGCAAGTTCGTCGCCGTGGTCTGCAATGGTTTGAAGAATATCTTCTGTCCTCAGCGTGAATTCTCCTTCGCGGGGAAATAGCTCGATGATCGCCTCTTTGGGATCATGACCATGGAACCGCGCCTGGCTGGCTACCGCGTATTGATCGGATGGGAATGCACCCCCTTCTATCAGTATTTTAAATCTATTACCTGCTGGCTTATAGAAGCTTACCATTAAAAGGTGGAGGTTTACCGTCAGGGAGTTCATGATACTGATCTCTTCTTCCTCTGCCCCTAAAATCCCTGAAAGTGTGAGGCGAAGCCTTTTGTGAAAACCCAGCCATGGTTCGCTGCCTTTAAAAAAGCCTTCGATGGCCAGGTTTTTCCAGGTGTCAAACTGGTCGTTAACGTATTGCTGCGCGGTAACAGGTTGCAGACCCAGCGAATTACCACATAGGTATATCGCATCTTTGCCGTTGTGTTTTGGGATGAGAAATTTGGATTGAAATTCTTTTAAGGGATCTTGTTCATCCAGTTGCGTTGCAAATTCGAGGGTGTTTTGATAGATCATAATTTCGTCCGTTGTAGAGACGCAACATTTTGCGTCTTCGCCCATGCATTCGCGAGACGCAAAATGTTGCGTCTCTACATGGTTTTGAACGCTAAAATTAATTATTTATTCGGCTTGCTCACATAGGGATTACCCTTCACATAAAAACGATACGGCAATAAAGCATCGTCCCCGGCGTAATCCACCCCTACCCTGGGCACCGCAGCAACACTTTCATCATTGTAGGTTAATCCCCTGTCTTCTATCCAGATAACATCGCTTTGAAGGCTATGCGCATTGATCACCCGGGATATCCCCAGCGCCTTTGCAACAGAACCCGGCCCCATGGTAATATTGGGCTTTAAAGCTAACATTTTCCGGCGTTCCAGCATTACGTCTATGCCATCGGTTGGGTCGATGGCCCTGATCAGGATGGCTTGTGCATGCCCCTCTGTAGAGGTAACGATGTTCAGCATCTCGTGAATGCCATAGCAAAGGTAAACGTAAATGATACCGCCCTGCCTGAACATCACCTCTGTGCGGTCGGTTTTCCGGTTACCATAAGCATGTGATGCTTTGTCGACCGCGCCGTTATATGCTTCCGTTTCAACGATATAGCCGCCTGTGGTTACACCATCCAGATGGGTAAAAAGATATTTGCCAATTAAATCACGGCTCAGGGCTACAACATCAGTATTGTGGTAATAGGTTTCAGGCAGCTTCATGTGCTTAAAATGCGCTTTAATATTTTGTTGATCTGTTTTGCTTTGTCGAATATCATAATATGTGTGCCGCCGTTTACAATTTCGGCGGCTTTTAGCTTTTTGTAAGGAAAAACCTTGTCCTTATCCCCGGTGATTTGGTATACATTCGGCGGAATCGTTCGGTTATCCCAGCGCAGCACCGCCCCCATCGACCATTTTAAAAACTTTGGCGATGTGTTTTTGAGCATATCCTTAAAAAGCCAGTCGTCCTCTTTAGACATTTTCCCAAACACCGCCCTGATCATAAACCCGAGCTTTGTCATCAATTTTCCGGGTATCAACTTGTAAAAAGGCATCACCTTCATAAGCGGAAAATATCCCGGCGCCTCGTCAACAGTCCGGATACTCGAGATCAAAATGACTTTTTTCACAAGTATAAATTTGGCGATCTCGATCGCCAGCATTCCACCCAGGGAGTTGCCAATTATGATTGAATTTGGTTGAATATGATATTGGAATACAAGTTTTTGAGCATATGAAGCTAAAGTATCGCTTTCATGTGGTTCTATCCAATCGATACAGGTTACATCATCGCTTTCCTTCAGGTCTATATGGTTGTAAATGCGCGTATCGGCGCCCATGCCGGGGATCAGGTATATTTTACGCATTAAAATTTACCAGCTTAACAATTTGCTCCAGGTAATGTGCGTCCGTTTCATCAAATTGATCCAATTCTTCACTGTCCACGTCCAGCAAAGCAACAATATTGCCCTCATTAAAAATGGGTACCACAATTTCCGACCTGGAAAGCGAGCTGCAGGCGATATGGCCGGGGAATGCTTCCACATCAGGTACAACCAAGGTTTTCTGTTGCTGCCAGGCGGCACCGCAAACACCCTTTCCGGATGCAATTCGTGTACAGGCCACCGGCCCCTGGAACGGGCCAAGCACCAGTTCGTTATCCTTTACCAGGTAAAAACCAACCCAAAACCATTTAAATTGTTCTTTTAAAGCTGCGCTTACATTCGCCAGGTTGGCCACCAGGTCCAGTTCGCCCCTAACAAGCGCTTCAATTTGTGGAATGAGCGATTGATATTGTTCAGCCTTATCGGCTGATGCGATGATGTTTAAATCCTCTGCCATAAAAGCAAAGGTAGTGATGGCGTATTAAAAGTAAATAAGGCAAATCTCATATTTAATTTTTTATTTAGACGCGACATTTGTCATCCTGAGCGCAGCTAAGGATCTTGAAGCGGTATTACCGACTGAAGAGTTCGTATGCGTGGCGTTGAAGATCCTTCGCTGCGCTCAGGATGACAAACAAAAAAAACCATCATGAGAATCATCGCCGAACTACCCCACCCCGAATTCAAAATATCCATCCTGAATATGAATGATAAATTCATCGTAAAGATTGAGCAGGGGAGCCTCGAACAGACTTACAAAATCGCCGGCATCGATCTGCTCGATGGCGTGAACAGTATTTTTGAAATACTCGACGAGGAGTTTTTAAAGACGGTTGCAGCACGTTTTACCGAAATGCGGCGCGATTGGGTAGACACCTTTAAACGGTATAATTTTTAGTCATAAAATAGGTATAAGTAATTGCAGATTAGCTACTTATTTCTATAAATTACTAATTACCAAATTTTATTTGGCTATTTTTTTCATTGGTATCAGGCAAAACCAACAATATCTATGAATAGTTAGTTTATACTTTGATGCTTAATTAACTGGTAAATAATATTATATATATAGGTACAAAATTATATTCTGACCCATTAAAAAACCAAATAAATGAAACTGATCACAGATTTTTACTGATTTATTTGATTGCACAGGTTTATGCGAAGGAAGACCATAATGATATTTCTAATTTTAAAAATGACCTTATCTTAAAATTAAATTCAATTTATTTGGTCACAGAAATGATATAATCTTAACAAAATCAAAATCTGTGAAATCAAATAAATCATTTTAAATCTGTGATCATATCAGGTCGCAAAACCAAAAACCGGGTTGGGGAAGCGCGGGCACTGCGTGCGGGTCGTTGTCAGTATTTTTAGGGGCTGCATATTGTTTGTAAACCTTCTCCCCTGTTTTAAATTTTATCTCGCTGGAGAAGATCGGCCCCTTAAAAGCAAAGGTATGAAACTCGCCATTCTCGCCGCAAACATCCACATCTTCGGGCAGTGACAGAAGCAGTTCAGGGGTGATCTCCTTCCCTACTATCCGTTCCAAACGTTCCTGCACGCAGGCGATCACTGTGCCAAAGCCCAGCTCAAAAAACTCATCCATCAAGGCTTGGCTCTCCCGTTTCCAAAGCGGGTAAATGCCGCTCATTCCTATTTCGGCCAGGCGCTCGTCGCGATACTTTTTTAAATCTTCTAAAAATATGTCGCCAAAAATAGAATGGGTAATGCCCTCACTTCTGAAAAATTCCAGGTGTTGACGCATGGTACGATCGTAAGTTTCCATGTCGGGCATTTCGGGCAAGCGGATTTGATATAGCGGTATGCCGATACTTTCGGCCTGCTTTACGAGAAGTTCGACGCGTACGCCATGCATGGATATTCTGTCGGCGGCATCGTTTATGGTGGTGACGAGGTATTTGATCTGGATGTCAGGGTCTTTAAGGCAATGATGCAAGGCCAGGGCACTGTCCTTGCCACCGCTCCAATTGAAGATGCAATTCTTAATCACAGATTTAGTCTGATTTGTTTGATTTCACAGATTTATGCGAAGGAAAACTCCAGTAAATTTCAAGTTTCAAAAATAGACATTCACGATTAAGTCTTGATTTATCAGATTTCACAAACTCTGAAGGAATCGAACTTTAAATCTGTGTCATCATGCAAATCAGTCTAAATCAGCGATCACAAATCAGTCTTAATCTGTGATCATTAAATCTGCGACTATCTTTTCTACCCCTATCGTTGCCTTTTCTTCAATCTTAATAAAACTATCATTATCGCTCATATACGGAATCTTTGGATCGACAATATACTTTGGGGTTTGCCGTGGCACATAATTTACCAGCCCCGCGGCAGGATACACCGCCAGTGACGATCCCACCAAAATAAAAATATCCGCCTCCTGGCAAATGCGGGCGGCAGTGCTGATCATCGGCACATCCTCGCCAAACCAAACCACGTGGGCGCGTAATTGGGAGCCTAATTCGCATAGTTCACCCATTTTTATTTCCCAGCCGTCTATCGGATAGCTTAGTTCCGGGTTTTTGCTCGACTGTGAACGGGTGATGACGCCATGCAGGTGGACAACTTTGGTTGAACCTCCCCTTTCGTGCAGATCGTCGATGTTTTGGGTAATGATGGTAACATCGTACTTTTCTCCCAGTTTGGCCAGGGCAATATGGGCGGCATTGGGTTTTGCTTCCAAAACGGATTTGCGGCGTTCGTTATAAAACTGGTGCACAAGTTCGGGGTTGCGGCGCCAGGCATCGGGCGTGGCCACGTCTTCGATGTTGTAGCCTTCCCACAGGCCATCGCTGTCCCTGAAGGTTTTCAGGCCGCTCTCAGCGCTGATGCCGGCGCCTGTAAGTACGACGATCTTTTTCATGATGTTACCTCTTAAATCTGGCAGAGACGCGATGCATCGCGTCTCCACGACATTTCGTCAAAAATTATCAGTTCATAAAAAAAGCGGCCCGTAAACAGAACCGCCTTGTTAAAAAATATTATGATATTAAACTGCGAGTCCTTGTTGATTGCGTAAAACGGTGAATTTGCTCTTGGCCAACTCAAAGCCGCCAAACAGTATTGCACAGAATACAATATCGCCAAAAAGCATGTTGCGCTCAAATGGTATGGCCGCGACCAACGATTCACCATAGCCTGCCAAAGTACGCGGATATAGCGCTCCAGCGCCGCTTTCCCAGGGAATATCGGTTATCAGCCAGTGTATCGCAACAGCAACCAAAGAGGCTATTCCGACATTGGCAACATTTGCTTTTTTGATCAGGCTTCCAACAAAAACAATCAGCGCAAACGCAATGTACACCCCGTAAGAAGCGGCATCCCATAGAAACCATTTCGAAGTATACAAATAGTTTATTAACACGTCGCTGGCAAACAAGGTGATCAGCACAACGGCATAGCTCTTCCATTTATCGGTAAAATAAGCACCGCCAAACAGCGCAATGGCCCCTACGGGCGTAAAATTGCTGAGCACATACGGGAACTTATAGGAAACAAACCGCATGGCCGTGGCACAAATAATCATTGATATGAGTACGATAGTGCGGGTATTAGACTTTTGTAATGACATGACGAAAATTTATTGAGTAAAATTAGGCATTATCAACCTAAATAAAAACTGTTAATTAATTTGATACTTAATACCGGCCATAAAGTTAAACCTGGCAGTATTATAACCCACCCAATCGGTATATTTTTCGTCAAGCAGGTTTTTCAAGTCAGCAAACAGGCTGATGCGGCTGTTCAAGGTATATTGAAGATGTGCATCCAGCAAGCTGTAGGCCTTCAACGTGACGACAGATGAGGTGAAAGTTACATTATTAAATTCCTCGTCAGGCCTGGCACCGGTGAGCTTGTAGTTCAGCCCGGCGGTAAAATGACTGGTAACATCGTAATATGCATTTATACCAAAGGTGTTTTTTGGGCGACGGAACAGGTTGCCCGTAGTAACGCCGTTGTTGGTTAAGGCCCCGGTAACGTATGCCCAATAAGCCGAAGCGTTAAATTTATCCTGTTTAAACTTCAGCTCGCTTTCAAAACCTTTATCTTTTTGCAAGTCGCCATTGGCGTACACGCCAAAAGGCGGTTCGGCAATACCCATAAAATAGATAACATTTTTGGTGCTGTACCTGAAAAATGTGGTATTGAATGACAGTGCGTTTCTGACAATCTCCCAATCAAAACCGGCTTCGTACGACGTGGTAGTCTCCGGTTTTAGCAGCAGGTTGCCGTATTGCGAAAACAACTGGTACAGCGATGGCGATTTATAAGCCGATGTAGCAGTGGCGAATATTTTAAGCTGATCAAACAACAACACGGATGGGTTAACGGTGTAGGTAAAGTTGTTGCCGTAATTATGATCGTGGTTATAACGGCCGCCCAGTTCCATGTGGAATATGCCGGATTTAAAATATAACGAGGTATAAATGCTGCCGATGTTATTGTTCGCCTTGCCTGAGCGGATGGTATCATATGTGCTGAACTGGTCGGTATTAAAGTATTTATAGTCGATACCGCTGGTTATGTCCAGGTGTTTGCAGAGTTCGTAGGTAAAAACCGCTTCGGCATCAGTGATCCTGCCTGTATTTTTTTGGTAGGAGCCAAATCCACCGTTTGCAGTGCCTGAAGGATCGTTATAGCTGTTCCAAACATCGTTGTGGCTTAAATTGATGCGCAAACTGCCTTTATCCAGTTGAAGGTTGCCGCCGATCCCACCAAATAAAAAAGTGTTGCCGTAGGTGTAGGCCGGGTCATCAGTAAAAGCGCCGTATGGCAGGTTGCCGGTGTTGCGTGTGGCCTGGAAATTGCCTGTCAGTGCAAACTTATCAGTTACCGCCTGGTTTAAATTTACGCTAACTGCGCGCTGGTGAAAATCGTCGTTCCTGAAATGGGCCTTGCCGGTTGTGTCAGTGGCAGCGGGAAAGCCCTTTGAATCGGTATTGGATAAACTTATGGCGATGCCAGTTTTGTTTAAGTTTCCATTAATTCCTGCCGACTCCTTAAAGGTGTTGTAAGTGCCGCCGCTTAATGCCAGGTTGGTTTTAAGCCCCTGCCCTTTTGCATGTTTGGTAATGATGTTGATCACACCCGCAACTGCATCTGAACCATACAAAGTTGAACCGCTTCCTTTTAAAATTTCGATGTGGTCGATCTGATCAAGCGGGAAAGCGTTCAGATCGTAACTGTTGTCAATAGCCGAAGCATTATTTACCGGGAAACCGTCGATCAGGATAAGCGTATTACCGGTTGAGGCGCCGCGCAAATACAGCGTTGAGCTAATGCCTGGCGCATTGTTAGCGCCCGAAAACGTGATGCCTGCTACACTGTTGAGTAATTGCGGCAGCGTTTCGCCCTGTGCGCGTTCAATGTCTTTAGCCGAAATGATGGTGACGACGCGGCCGGTTTCAGATAATTTTTTTGGTGACCGTGTGGCGGTTACCTCCACATCGTTCAGCACCCTGGTGGTGTCCTGGGCGCGCGCTGCCGTACTCAACAGCGCAAGTTGCACAAGCCCCAGGCCTGCAGCAACAAAAACACAATTTTTTTTCATGTTGTTGTGAGTTTTAACCCACAGCATACAGAAATGAAAAGAATGGAAACAAATAGCGAGTTTCACATTCAAGCTTCAATCCCCGAAAGCTATGAATAATATATGTGCTGAGGCAGGTCTTCTGACTTACTCCCCTTTTGCCCGGCCTTCCCGTCGCGATGAAGCAAACAGTGGCTAAGAATGGGCAATGGTTACGGAGCTTACAGCTGCGGGACAGTTACGGAATTACGCCGTATTCCCTTTTAATCTTTCCCGTTTTATCGGGCAAGAACCTAAAGCGAAGCAAATGTAGGGTATGGATTTGTATTTGGCAACAGAGTTTGTACTTTAGTTGATTAAGTGGCTCCAAAGACTCCATCATCATAACTTAAAGCATTTTGTATTGACTGAAATGAAACGTTACTTCTATCTAATTTTGATATTTATGACCAGTTTGTCTGCCTCAGCCCAGCAAACAGACACCACATTCCTCAAAAACCTGCTTGAGTCGCACCCGGAGTTGTTCAGCCACGTGCTGAATCACCCTACCCATAACGAGGTGCAGATATTGTACACGCAAATAGATCGTGATGAAAATAATGTACCGCATTTTACTTCGTACAGCTACAGGCTTAATGCTAACCACTATTTCTATCCCGCAAGCACCGTAAAACTGCCAACGGCCATTTTTGCGCTGGAGAAACTGAATGAGTTGAATATCCCGAGGCTTACCATCAAATCCACCATGAAGACCGATAGCTCCTACTCCGGTGAAAGCAAAAAGGAACAGGATACGCTGGCAGCTAATGGCCTGCCGAGCATTGAGCAGTACATTAAGGAGATTTTGCTGGTGAGCGATAACTTCGCTTATAACCGGCTTTATGAATTTGTGGGCCGGGGCGAAATAAACGACAAACTGAAAAAATACAACCTAAACCATACCCGCATCATCAACCGGCTGGCAATCGGCGATGGCGGCGAGGCATCCAAACATACCAATGCCATCGATTTTTATAAAGGTGATCAACTGATCTACCACCAGCCTGCGCAATACGATCCCCGCGAATACCCGATGCACCTGGAAAACATGGTAATGGGCAAAGGCTATATGGACCGTAACGATAAACTGGTGATGCAGCCTATGGATTTCAGCAACAATAATGTTTATACCATTGAAGACCAGCAGTCAGTGTTAAAACGCCTGATCTTCCCCGAGGCTTATCCTAAAGACCAGCAGTTTAACCTTACCGATGATCAGTACAAGCTCATTTACAAGTACATGAGCATGTACCCCACCGAAAGCAAGTACCCAACTTACAGCCCGCCGGAATATTACCCGGCTTATTGCAAATGGCTGTTTTACGGCGGCGATAGTTTGGCAACGATCGAGCCGCATGTCCGGATATTTGACAAGATCGGCGACTCATACGGTTTCAATATCGATAACGCTTACATCGTCGATTTTAAAAATAAGGTTGAGTTTATGCTTACCGTAGTGGCACAATCGAACGATGCGCAGATTTACAACACCAACAAGTACGAATACAAAACTGTAACCCTGCCCTTTATGAAGAATTCGGGGCGGGTGATTTATGAGTATGAGTTAAAACGATCACGGAAGTATGTGCCAAATCTGAAAAAGTTCAAATTTCATTACTGATCACATATTTTGATCACAGATTTAGGCTGATTTATAATCACAGATTTTAGGGTGATTTTTATGATTTCACTGATTTACGCCCGGGAAAAAATAATTCATTTGCCCATTGTAAAAATCTACGGGAGCAGCTTAGAATTGATTTGTTTGATTGTACGTGTGACGTGAGAGAAACCAAATAAAAATCTGTGTAATCAAATAAATCAGTAAAAATCTGTGATCATAAATCTGTGTAATCAAATAAATCAGTCTAAATCTGTGATCGAAATAATTATAAATCAAAACTAATCTACCTTCCCTATTGTTGTCAAACTATACCTACTTGTAAAAACTATGGCAACAACAGCATTACAGCGCATGAACGGTTACCATACCGGTACGCCTGCAGAAATAAACTTAACCTGGCCCGAACGTTATATCTCCGTCGCGGCGGGTGTTAAACTGAGCTTTTCAGGCATCCGTCATTTATTTAAGAGCCCTTTTTCGAGCCTGCTCAAATTGGGGGCCGGCGGCTATTTGTTAAATCGCGGCATCACCGGCCATTGCGAGTTGTACTCGCAGGCGGGGAAGCACAGCCTTTCGCCGGTTAATGTGAATATCAAATCGTCGTTCACGGTAAACAAACCCCGGCACGAGGTATATAACTTTTGGCGCAAGCTGGATAACCTGCCCTTATTTATGAACCACCTGCAGCAGGTTGACGTGATCGATGACGAACGCTCGCACTGGGTGCTCAAACTACCCACCGGTGTGGCCAACGTTAGCTGGGATGCCGAAATTGTGATGGACGTGCCCCACGAACTGCTTGGCTGGAGCTCGCTGCCCGACTCGATCATCGACAATGCCGGTAAGGTCCGTTTCCGCGATACAGCTGATGGCGGTACATTAATAGATTTGGTGATCACCTACCAGCCCCCGGCCGGCGGCCTTGGCGCAAGCGTGGCGCATATCTTAAACCCGGTGTTTAAGAATATGGTGGATACCGATGTACAGAACTTTAAACAGTACATGGACCTGGCGGATATGGAGGATGTGGTGATCATCGTCGAATAAGGCAGGCATTACCGCCAGCAAAGTTCGCGATTGCTTCACTCGTTCCTCGTTCGCAATAACGTGATTGATTGTAACCAAAAAACCCGCATTAAGCGGGTTTTTTGTTATCGAATTGTAATCCTACAATCCAAAAAATCTTAAAAATCCTAGTTTATTTTACCGCATCAACCACTGCTTTAAAAGCATCGGGGTGGTTCATGGCTAAATCGGCAAGCACCTTGCGGTTTAGGCCGATCTCTTTTGTGGCCAGCTTACCCATTAATTGCGAGTAAGAGATACCATGCTGGCGTGCGCCGGCATTGATACGCTGGATCCACAATGCGCGGAATTCCCTTTTCTTGGTTTTACGGTCGCGATAAGCGTATTGCAAACCTTTTTCAACTGTGTTTTTTGCAACGGTATAAACCTTGCTGCGTGAACCCCAATAGCCTTTGGCTAGGTTCATGATCTTTTTCCGGCGTCTTCTCGACGCGACTGCGTTAACTGAACGTGGCATTTTTTTGTTTTTTGGCGGTGGGTGTTCTTCTTTCGCTGAGGAAGGAAGAAACTTGTAAACCCGAAGGCCTGGTTAATTAATTTGTTAATTACTTACCTATGCAAAGCATACGTTTTACATTACCTGTATCAGCATCTGATACTAAGCTGGTGTGGGTTAAATTACGCTTTTGTTTAGTCGTTTTCTTGGTTAAGATGTGACTTTTAAAAGCGTTTCCCCTGGTGATTTTACCGGTTCCAGTAAGCTTAAAACGCTTTTTAGCACTGGAATTGGTTTTCATTTTTGGCATGGAATCTATATTTACTATTTAGAAATTACAATTTATTATTTCGGATTTCGGATGTTCGTCCCGATAGCTATCGGGATCGGATTTATTTTATTTCGGATTTCGGATGTTCGCTTTCGGATTTATTTTTTGTCTAATCTCTAATCACTAATCTCTAATCTCTACTTCTTACTCCCCTTCGGCGCTACGGTTAAAAACATCCGTTTGCCTTCCAGTTTTGGTAATTGCTCTACTTTACCCACTTCTTCCAGCGCCTGTGCAAAACGGAGCAAAAGGATTTCGCCCTGTTCCTTGTAAACTATTGCACGGCCTTTAAAGTGGACGTAAGCCCTTACCTTTTCGCCGGCTTCCAAAAAGTTGATGGCATGTTTCAGTTTGAAATTGAAGTCATGGTCATCGGTATTGGGGCCGAACCGTATTTCCTTAATAACGGTTTGCTTGGCATTGTGCTTTATTTCCTTCAGCTTTTTCTTCTGCTCGTAAATAAACTTGTTATAGTCAGTTACTTTACAAACCGGCGGTACAGCGTTAGGCGATATCTCAACAAGGTCCAACTCCTGTTCTACCGCAATAGCAAGGGCGTCTTTAAGCTGGTATATACCAGGCTCCACGTTATCGCCCACCAGGCGAACTTCCGCAGCCCTGATAAATTGATTGATGTTGTGTTCGGCTTCCTTTTTCTTAAATGGTAGCCTGGGTCCTCTGTTGAAAGGTTTATTTAATGCCAAGTTATACTGTTATTTCTTTAATTATCTGTGTTTTAAAATCTTCAATGCTCATGCTCCCCAAATCACCCTGCCCATGTTTGCGAACCGAAACCAACCCTTCAGCAGCTTCTTTTTCGCCCACAATCAGCATGTAGGGAATTTTTTTGACTTCAGCGTCACGTATCTTTCGACCTATTTTCTCGTCCCTGGCGTCAATAAGCCCGCAAATATCGGAATCTTTTAACGATTCTGAAAGTTTTTTTGCATAATCTTCATATTTCTCCGAGATAGGCAAAATGATAAATTGCTCGGGCGAAAGCCACAGCGGGAAATTGCCTGCGCAGTGCTCTATCAGTACCGCAATAAACCGCTCCAGCGAACCAAATGGCGCGCGGTGGATCATCACCGGCCGGTGTTTCTGGTTGTCGCTGCCGGTGTATTCCAGTTCGAAGCGCTCGGGCAGGTTATAGTCAACCTGTATGGTGCCCAGCTGCCATTTGCGGCCCAGGGCGTCCCTTACCATAAAGTCCAGCTTGGGGCCATAAAATGCCGCCTCGCCAAGCTCAACAACGGTAGTAAGGCCTTTTTCTTCAGCGGCTTCAATAATGGATGCTTCGGCCAGGGCCCAGTTCTCGTCGCTGCCGATATATTTGGCTTTGTTGTTTGGGTCGCGAAGGGAAATTTGTGCTGTGTAGCTTTCAAACCCTAAAGCCGAAAACACGTACAGCACCAGGTCGATCACCTTTTTAAATTCTTCCTTCACCTGGTCGGGGCGGCAAAATAAGTGAGCATCGTCCTGCGTAAAGCCGCGTACACGGGTTAAGCCGTGCAACTCGCCGCTTTGCTCGTAACGGTACACAGTGCCGAATTCGGCATAGCGCACCGGCAAATCCTTATAACTGCGCGGCTTGGTTTTATACATTTCACAGTGGTGCGGGCAGTTCATCGGTTTTAAGAAGAACTCCTCCCCTTCCTGCGGTGTTTTTATGGGTTGAAAAGAATCGGCGCCATATTTTTCATAGTGGCCCGAAGTTACATACAAGCTTTTGCTGCCAATATGCGGCGAGATCACCTGCTCATAGCCCGACTTTACCTGGGCCTTTTGCATAAAATCGATCAAACGCTGGCGCACCTTGGTTCCTTTGGGCAGCCACAACGGCAAACCCATCCCTACCTTCTCGCTAAAAGCGAAAAGTTCCATTTCCTTGCCCAGCTTGCGGTGGTCGCGTTTTTTGGCTTCCTCCAGCAGGTGCAGGTAGTCGGTCAGTTCGCTTTGCTTAGGGTAAGTAACCGCGTAAATACGGGTAAGCTGTTTGCGGGTTTCGTCGCCGCGCCAGTAGGCCCCGGCAACGCTCATCAATTTAACGGCTTTTATAAAACCGGTATTGGGGATATGCGGCCCGCGGCACAGGTCGGTAAAGTTGCCCTGGGTATAAAAAGTGATGGAGCCATCAGGCAGGTCTTTTATTAAGTCCAGCTTGTACTCGTCGCCTTTTTCGGTAAAGTAATCAATGGCATCGGCTTTGCTCACCGGCTTGCGCACGAATTCTTCTTTGGTGCGTGCCAGCTCCAGTATTTTGTCCTCGATCTTTTTAAAATCGTCCGACGAAAAAACCCGGTCGCCAAAGTCTACGTCGTAATAAAAGCCGGTCTCAATCGCCGGGCCTATGCCGAATTTGGTGCCGGGGTATAAATCCTCCAGCGCCTCGGCCATCAGGTGAGCTGATGAATGCCAAAAGGTAGCTTTGCCTTTCAGGTCGTTCCAGGTCAGCAGCTTTACAAGCGCGTCCTGCTCAATGGGGCGACTGGCGTCCCAAACCTGGCCGTCAATTTCGGCCGCCAAAACGTTTCGTGCTAATCCTTCGGAGATCGACATCGCGATCTGCATGGAAGAGGTTCCCCGTTCGTACTGACGAAGGGAACCATCGGGAAGTGTAATATTAATCATTTACAACTATGATTTTTGGCCTCGCGACCGTTTATAATTTAAAAAAGTTCATTCAATCACGTACGGGGTGATTTATGTCTTGTGGGGGCAAATATAGGGAATGAGGGGGAGAAAACCTATGTTTTGATGCGAAAACGCATGAAACGGTTAAAATACTGAAACGTTCCACACGAGTTAGTTCAAAGCAATTCCTGTCGCCGAATCAAGCGGCTAAAACTGTTTTTTAATACTTGTCGTCGTATTTGCCACTATTCTAATAACTTTTTTATTTCATTGTTCATGTCTTTTATCAACATTAATAAATAAGGGTAATTTATTTTGATATAGGGATTTAAGTTTCTATTATTGTTTAACTAAACTCTTACTGTTATGAAAAGATGCTCGTTTTTCTATCACTTTTTTTTCTTTGTTGTAGTTGTTTTTATTTCCTGTTCTAAAAGTAACCCAACCCCGACCCCACCAGTTACACAACCCGCGAAGCCAACGATAACTTCAATTGATATTTCAGAAGGCATTACTGGAACTATAGTGACAATAACAGGTACTAACTTTAGCACGACACCAAACGATGATCTGGTGAGCTTCAACGGTGTTCTGGCGACCGTTTCATCCGCCACCTCCACCCAGCTTACCGTTACCGTACCGAACAACGCCGGGACAGGAGCAGTCACTGTTAAGGTCAATGGGAATGAAGCAAACGGCCCGACATTCACCTACCTGGCTCAGCTCACCGTAACCGCTCTGAATGTTTTGCAAGGGCCGTTAAATACGCCGGTCACAATCACCGGAACGGGTTTCAGTACTACTGGCGCGCATGATCAGGTAACCTTTAACGGAAAGCCTGCAACCGTAACTGCGGCTACGAGCACCACTTTAAATGTCACAGTGCCAGCATCGGCGGGGACAGGGAAGGTGATGGTAAAGGTCGACGGACACACCGCTACAGGTCCGATATTCACCTATCAGTTTTCAACAATAGTAAGCACCTTTGCTGGCAATGGTGATTCGTTTTATGCTGATGGTACCGGCACAGCATCATCATTTGATCAACCTCAAGGAATCGCAATAGACAAGGTGGGCAATCTTTATGTTGCAGACGAAGTGTACAATCTTATTCGGAAAATCACTCCACAAGCTGTTGTTACTACAATTGCGGGAAACACAGGTGTTTCGCACGGAAATCAAAACGGCAATGGAACGGCGGCAACGTTTTTTGGGCCAACAAGTATCGCGATCGATAAAGATGGCACTCTTTTTATTGTTGATGCAGGAAACAGACTCATTCGAAAAATGACCACGGATGGAACTGTTTCCACCTTTGCGGGTAATGCCTCGGCCACTTCAACCGATGGTCAAGGAGCCGCTGCAAGTTTCAAATCTCCACATGGTATTTGCATCGGACCTTCCGGCAATATGTACATTACTGACAATGATTACATTCGCAAAATCTCGCCAACCGGAGTGGTTACAACCATCGCTGGCACAGGAACCGATGGCTCGGCGGACGGAAATGGTTTGAGCGCATCCTTTAATACTCCCTGGGATATTACCGCAGACAGTTTAGAGAACTTATACGTCTCCGATAACAGAAGCAGAATTAGAAAAATTAGCACCACTTACCAAGTTAGTACGTTTGCAGGCAGTGCTTCGCAAGGAGCGAAGGATGGAACTGGCACCGCCGCAACATTTAATTATCCTTATGGATTAGCATTTGGGCCTGATGGTAACTTGTATGTAACAGACGGGTTAAATAATAAAATAAGAAAGATAACCCCGGCCGGGGTTGTGACTACGTTTGCAGGCACTGGAGCAGTCGGAGAAAATAATGGGAGTGCAAATACTGCTACTTTCAATACTCCATCGAGTCTTGTCTTTGATTCGACCGGCGCTCTGTATGTCACTGACCTCAATATAATTCGAAAAATTATTTCACAATAACTACCCGGTATTTAATGGAATTGATCCGTTTAAAAAATATGACACTTATCGGATGGTTGGAGTAGCGTACATATGATTAAGTTGTACATATAATAATAAACCAACTGGAAGTATTCTTAACAATTCTTATTCAAAAGAACCGAATTATTTGTAAAAAGCAACATATTGAGCGATGTCATCATATAGTCCAGAAGGGATTGGTATTCTAATTAAAAGTCAGCGGATACCTCTGATTGTTTATGCCGTTATTGCTGTGATTGACATTTCTTTGGGGTTTATCGTTTTTTTTCGGACGGACTCTTTAGCCGGAAGTGACGCTCTCGCAAAAAATGCAGTGCATTATGGTTCTGCTTTCCTTACCACCTTATCGGCTTTACCAATAAAAAACTTTTTATTATATAATTCCCGAATAGCCATATTAAGATTTAATCAAAATAGATTACGGAACATTTCGTCCTTAAATACTGAAGAAATCCGGGAAGAAACAAAAGATATAGAAAAGCAGTTGCATGAAATTATTTCTAAAATCCTTCAAAAGTAACTACACATCATGGATGATTTTCACGATACTATAAATCAAATTAAAAAAATAGAGAAAAGAAAACTGAGATATACAATTATATCAGTAGCGTTACCATTAATGGCAGGATTGCTGTTTTTAAGCTTTACTTTGGTTGAAATAAATAAATTGAACAAAGCACACAAAGATTTGGAATTGGAAAATCTAAACGTTTCGAAGTTAAAGCTGAAAAAAAACGCTTGCAATTTTCTAATGACTCTCTCAAAAAGAATGTCACAGCAAAAAATTCGAGTAGATTAACTATAAATATTACTTCAGCGGACACCGTTTGGCAAAAAGGGGAATTAGTTTCTACAGATAGTCGATCCGAGGAAATCAGTAAAAGCGCTAATAACTCTTTAAATTTATTAAAGCCTAAACCAGGTCAATTCAATTATTTTACAGTCAGATATTATCCAAGAAAGAAAGAAAAAAAGAAAATGTTAATGGCTTTTGCGACCGCAGGATTTCCCTGGATTTTGATTATTGATAATAACTATGACGATGATAATTTGTCCAGTTGTATTCACTATAGTCCCGGTATAAATGAAAATGCCATAAAACTGGCAGCATTATCCATGTTAAAAGTGGGATTGAAAGTGAAAGTTATAGCTCCCTACGGACCTGGCAGTGATTCGAAAGAGTATTCAATTGAGGTAGGCGGACCTGCTCCGTTTGATAATATAAAAAATAAAAAGGATATTACCATTGATTCAATTCTCCGTTTCAAAAAACCTTTGTCCAATCGAACTCCGCCTGTTTAAACCTCGGCTGTCCGTAGACTTTGTCTACGGATTGGCTATGCTGGTTGTCTCTAATTACACAACGAAGCGCCAGGGATTATCCTCGCCAAATCGAATGAAAGGGATTGCGAATTAAATTTATATATATTTGACAATAACTTATCATGAAACCCATTCTTACATCGACAACTTGGATCGAACTAAAGCACCAAATAGAATTAACCGCTAATGAATGTAAAGATATAGCGCTGGTTTTAACGAGGCGCGCATTTAAATTAAAAAAAAGAAAAAAAATTATTCGTGGATTAAATGTCGGCTTAGGAGGGATTGCTTTTATTGTTGGGGTAATTATTCCAGGCGCTTTACATGAAAATATAGTTAAAGGCTTTACAGCATTGGCGTCAATTGCTCTTTTTATAGATGGATTACTACCAAATCTATTTGATGAAGATCCGCCCGAAAGATTCACAGATTATGCCTATTATATTAGAAATTATTCCAATAAATTTTCAAATGCTTTGTTGGAAGAAACCAGCGATGAAATTAGAAAGGTTAAAATTTTGATCCTGCTTGATTTAGCCAATAATAATATTAATAATGTCAAAACATTATGGCATTGGGTAGATGATGATTTACGTAAAATTCACATTGCTAACGACAATATTCGCGAGGCAGCTAAGGATTAAAAAAAGATATATCGCGCTGTAATCTCGCGCGATCGGTCCGGGCGGAGCGTTGTAATTCCTCGTGCGCCTCAGCAAGCGCATGCTTATCCCCCACTTATGTATTCCGAGCATTTTCCCTGCTGAACTACACCAATTCTAAAATCAACTTTGAGTAATTCCTGAAAGTTAAAACCCGCCATTTTATCAGTACTTGTTCTATCGGCTTCTTACTTTCGGACGCGAAACCGATATAGCGCTCTGCGGGATCGTCATTTTTTAGTTCCTGGTCGTGCTCCTCGTGTTGTATACCCTCGCTGCATTTTTTGCAAAGCCAACGAACAGTCGACCAGTCTTCCGCCTCAACGCTGGCATCATCACAAAGCTTAAGGAGTTTATCGATATGTTTTGGTTTGCAGTTTTTCACGCGGACAGACCATGTATGCAAGCCCGACGGCTGCAATAATTGCAGCTCATTAAATACCGGATATTCGTTTCCCTCGCTCACGCG
>OLLK01000302.1_pt1 | contig 78504 bp, 55 predicted proteins | sample 1604531 | NCBI WGS metagenome assembly OLLK01 (sample SAMEA104055722, study PRJEB20765) | soil metagenome | isolation source: soil | reverse complement strand
AAATATTCGAATATGATTCGCTGTTTTTGTGTTTCTATTCTCACGATTCGGTTCTCCTTGTGTCAACCCTAATCAGTACGACACACCGTGTATAAAAATGGAACGCTTTGGAACGTTTGCAGCACTGCCCGTTCCTGCTCTTTAAATGCCCGTTTTTCCCTAAATTGACCTCAGTAAGTTTAAATCTATTTTAATGCGTTTGCGCTACCGTATTTCATTTTGCAACCCGCTGGGCAGCTTTTTTCTTATATATTTGCGCGATTTTTGGCTTAGTTCATGGTTAATAGTTCATGGTTCATGGCTATTGTCGGGAGTTAAAATCTTTTCTGCCATGAACTATCAACCATGAACTATGAACTAAAAAAAATATGGGTTTACAATGTGGTATAGTTGGTTTGCCGAATGTAGGGAAATCGACACTTTTCAATTGCTTATCAAACGCTAAAGCGCAGGCGGCCAATTTTCCGTTTTGCACGATCGAGCCAAACATAGGTGTGATCACCGTTCCGGATGAACGATTAAACAAACTGGTTGAGATCGTCGTTCCCAAAAACACGGTGCCGAACACGATTGAAATTGTGGATATAGCGGGGCTGGTAAAGGGCGCAAGCAAAGGCGAAGGGCTGGGCAACCAGTTTTTAGCGAATATTCGCTCAACAAACGCCATCATCCATGTGTTGCGCTGCTTTGATAACGACAACGTGATCCACGTCGACGGTTCGGTTGACCCGGTGCGCGATAAGGAGATCATTGATACCGAACTGCAGCTGAAAGATCTGGATTCGATAGAAAAAAAGATATCCAAAGTGGAGAAAATCGCCAAAACGGGTGGCGATAAAGAAGCTAAAAAAACTTTTGACGTTTTGACCATCTATAGAAATCATTTGCTGGCTGGAAAGTCAGCCCGGACAGCACCTGTGGTCGAGGAGGATAAGGAACATATTGCCGATATATGGCTGCTTACTGCTAAGCCGGTGATGTATGTATGCAACGTTGACGAAGCGTCGGTAAATACCGGTAATGCTTATGTAGAAAAGGTACGGGCTGTTGTTAAAGAAGAAAACGCTGAAGTGCTGATCATATCGGCACAAATAGAATCGGAAATTGCCCAGCTGGAAACTTACGAAGAGCGCCAGATGTTTTTGGACGATCTGGGCCTGGCTGAATCAGGCGTAAATAAATTGATCAAAGCTGCCTATAAACTGCTTAACCTGGCTACTTATTTCACTGCAGGCGTACAGGAAGTCAGGGCATGGACCATCACCAAAGGGTTTACCGCACCGCAGGCTGCAGGCGTTATCCATACCGACTTTGAAAAAGGCTTTATCCGCGCCGAGGTGATCAAATACGAGGATTTTGTAAAATTCAACGGATCAGAGGCGCTTATTAAAGAAAACGGCAAACTAGGCGTAGAAGGCAAAACCTATATCGTGCAGGATGGCGACATTATGCATTTCAGGTTTAATGTGTGAGGAAAGAGTCAAGAATCAAGAGCCAGGAATCAAGATTTAATTCGGGGTCATTCTTTTTTGGTTCTTAGCTCTTGATTCTTGGCTCCTGGCTCTTCCTCATGTTCCGAATTCAAAAGCCGGCAGCCCTTTAACCCCAATATTTCTAATCACAAATAACGATCCTGCTAAAGGTTGACCGGCTAATTGATCTTCCGTCAGTCCGGTCCTGGCTGATGTGATATACAGATCACCCAAATCATCGCCGCCAAAAGTGCATGAAGTTATCCTGGCGGCGGGCATCTTTATACCGGAAAGCTTCTCCCCTGTTGTTGGGCTCCACCTGGTAATTTGCCATCCGTCCCAATGGGCTATCCATAGCATACCTTCGCTGTCAATCGTCATACCATCCGGCGAACCATCTTCTTTTGGGATACTGATTACTACCCGTTTGCCGCTGATGTCACCGCTAACCAGGTCGAAATCATACGCTACTACTTCGTAAGTTGGTGTGTCGATATAATACCACGTCCTATTGTCCAGGCTCCAGGCCATGCCATTGGAGATTGAGACCTTGCTGATCTTTTTCGTAACCGAATGATCTGTATCGAAAACATACAGACTTCCCTTTTCCGGCTCATCCGTATGCGACATGGTGCCTGCCCAAAACCTGCCGTCGGGGCCAACCTTACCGTCATTAAACCGGTTGCCGGTGATATCGCTTTCCGGGTTGGCGATCATGCTTACCACCTCATTTTCTCGGTTTACAAATGCAAAGCCTAATGACAAAGCGGTTAAAAAATTACCGTCCGTACACAGTACCGCCGCGCCAATCATCAGGCCGATGGAAATGACATGATGCTTTTTTGTTGCAGGGGAATATTGATGAATCTCTCCATTCAGTATATCCACCCAGCAAATCACTTTTCGCCTAAAGTCCCAAACAGGGCCTTCGCCTAAAAGATAACGCTGCGGCAGAACTACGTCAATTTGCATGAAATGGTAAATAAAGAAGAAAAAAGATTTGCGTACTAAATTAGCTGATTTTTGTTAACCAGCGGTCTAAAAATAATAGGAGTTCTTCATCGCAGCAGACAGAAAAAAACTGCTTGTAATCAGAAAAAGTGTTGACAATACCGTGCCAGTGACAAAATTCTGTCAGTATTTAAATTATTGGTAATCAAAGTGTTTCATTTTGTTCCAGGTGTTCCATGTGTAAAAACGGAACGCTTGTTACACTACATTCCATACTCAATCGGCTAAGCCAAATGCCAGGTATTTTGTTCAGAAATTTTTAAATAGATTTCTCTTCCTTCAAAAATTCCTTTTTCACGCCATCAAGTAAATCAGCATGCAATAAAAGGCCGTCATTGCGCGAAAAGCTTTGCAGGGCTGCGTAATGGATGGCATTAAGGATGGAGGCGCCCGAAAGTTCGTACTGGTCGGCAAGGTCCATCAGGTCGACAGATTTATCGATAATGAGGCTCGCCGGCAGCGTTTTCTTCCACAAGTCAAACCGTTCCTGCGCATTGGGCATTGGAAAATGAACCACGCTATGAAAACGGCGCAAAAAAGCTTCATCAAGGTTGCTTTTAAAATTGGATGCAAGGATCATTAAGCCCGGGTAATCTTCCACGCGCTGCAACAGGTAGCTTACTTCCTGGTTGGCATATTTATCATGGGCGCTTTGCACATTGGTACGCTTGCCAAAAAGCGCGTCTGCCTCGTCAAAAAACAATATCCAGTCCTTCGTCTCCGCCTTTTTAAAGATGTTCTCGAGGTTTTTTTCCGTTTCCCCGATGAATTTACTTACAATTTGCGACAGATCGATGCGGTAAACATCTTTGTCATGCTGCTTGCCCAGCAAGGCGGCTGTTAATGTCTTCCCGGTGCCCGGCGGTCCGTAAAAAAGTACCCGGTAACCTGGTTTTATTTTTACGCCCAGGTTCGCGTCCTCCCTGATCTTATCCTGGTACAATAACCAAACGGCAATATCATTTACCTGGTTCATGGTGCGGGGATGCAGCACCACATCGCTCCAGTCAAAACCTGTCGTGATTTTTTTTGCAGGAAAGTCCAGCCCGAAGCGCGGCGCAGTTTCCTTGCCCAGCAATATTTTGTCAACCCATTCCTGGCTGATCACCAGGCGACCGCTCATCACGGGTTCGCCCTCCTTAACAGGCTCCAACCAGATGATATTTTGCCGGTAAAAAAAATGGTCTTCGCCAAATAGCTGCAGCAATTGCAGCCGCCGGGAAATATCACTCCCGGCCAGGATAAACTGCAGCGTCTCGCCTGTGGGTAGCATGCCGCGATGATTGGCCGCTTTTACGCCGCCGATCTCGGGGAAGTCGCCGCCGTTTGGCAGGTGCTCCATAATAATCGATTCAAAAAAGCTGGGGTATACATGCGGCATCAGCGTAAGCATGACAATGAACCAGGTGTCATACGCTTCAATTTCCGGAATACAGGCCAGGGGATCATTGGCAGAAAGCGCATTTTCATCGTACCACCCGGCTACATCGAATAAGGTGCCGTTAAAATGCGCCTGCATACGCTCTGCCACCAGTCGCCGGCAAAGCTCGATAGCGGCGTCGAGTCCGGATGGTGCAATTTTTCGTAGCTTGTGAATCATCAAATAAAGATAAATAATTTATGCTTATGAGAGTCAACAATCAAGAACCAAGAGTCAAGATAAAAAGTAAGGCAACACGACAGATCTTTCCTGGCTCTTGATTCCTGGCTCTTGGTTCTCTTTTCCTCACTTATGGTGCGGCGGCCTGGTAACATGCGGCTCGGTGCAATTTATATCGATCTTGCCATTAAACGGATCAAGGGCATCGCTTAGCTTGTTTGCTGCATCGGCGCGTTGTTTTTCAATAGTATCATGGAAAGGTTGCAGGTATTCATTTAAAGCCTGTGGCGTTTGGCAGCCGGTATAATCAAACTTGGTTCGCACCACGCCATTATAGGTATTAAAGGCCAGCACATGCCGGTACTCATGCGGCGCCAGTACTGTGGTAATAAAGGTTTGCACCCTTTGCTGCTGGCAGGGTGTTAACCCGGCAGGTATCTCCGGCAGCGTCACCGTGGGGTTTGCTTTGAAAACGGAGATCATATCGCCTGTTGCGTTTACACAAGCAGCCGGGCCGCAGTCGTTACAACCGGTAGCCCTTTTGGTGCGCATATTCGCAGTAGAAAAGTTGCCATGATCGTAATTGGCATCGGTAGCGCCCTGTACTTCAACCGATGTGCCGAAGTTGCGCTTGTTTTCTTTAGATGAACCATGCCCCGTTATCGTGCCCATCCCGTGTTCCAACTCATTTTCGGGCAGCATAGAGTTGGGGGTCGCCGGCTTGCGCATCACCCCTCCGGATTGCTGCAAAACGTGGGTAAGCTCATGCGCCAGCAGTTTTTTGCCTTCAGGCGTTTCGGTATTAAACTGGTTAGCCGCAAATACAATATTATTATCCACGGTATAGGCCTTTGCATTAATGGCTGCTGCTGATTGTTCTGCCTGGGTTCCGGTGTGGATACGCACATCGCTAAAATCCGCACCCATACTATCCTGGAAGAATTGCCTGGCCGTGGGCGGCAATTGGCCGCCTTTGCCGCTTAACGAAGAAATGTACGACGATACGGTGGCAACGGAGTGAGTACCCGCAGCTTCCGCTTTCCTGTGGGCTTCTTTGTCGTCTTTTTTATCCTCCATCCGATGAACATCTTTTTCTTCTTTCTTGTCCTCCTTGCGGTGCACGTCCTTCTCTTCTTTTTTATCCTCCATGCGGTGCACGTCTTTCTCTTCTTTTTTATCCTCCATCCGGTGTACAGCCTTATCGTCCTTTTTATCCTCCATCGGGTGTACAGCCTTATCGTCCTTTTTATCCTCCGTAGGTTGGGCCTGTTTGTCTTCCTGCCCGCAATGGTCGCACTTGCGGTTTACCGCCTGACTTTGAAAAAAAGTCTCGTGCGACGAACCGCCAAAAAACGCATTCTCGATCCCGCTTTCTTTTTTAAAAAATTTACCGTCATGTGCCGGGAGTATCCGGCGCCGGCGGCGGTATATGGTTTGTTTTGCCATGGCTTATTTGTTTTGATTACAATTCATAATTGATATTAAACTCCCTGAAAGCGAATTTCAGCCAAAAAATATTGGTCTCCCCGGGCATTTTTTCAAGCTCCTTTAAAAATAATTTGCATTGGAGCATCGTATCGTCCGTCCGGGGCAAGAAGTCAGTATTCTGAAAAGGCTCCCAAATATTCTTTAGCAAACTGATTAGATTATTCAATTGATGCTCGTCACGCGCGATTAGTATAAACTTCGAATCAACAGCATCATGGACGTAAATACCATGTTTGTCCGAATTCAGTTTGACAATAGGATCCATTTCGTTAATAGAACCGATTACGGTTTTTACAGCATGCTGCAACCCGAATGCCTTTATATAGCCGAGAAAGCAGTCACCTTCGCTTTCTGCTTCCTGATCAAAAATTTGGATAAATCTGAGCGTTCCTAACTTGATCGTTTCCATGTTATGTGATATCAGTCTTAAAAACATTATAAACTGGATTATATACTGCCACCGAAGTTGGAAGCGTATGCGGGATCACCGCCGTTTTATCTGAGCCCGGCACAGGCACCCACTGCGACGTTGGGATATCATATTGCAATTGCGACCAACTACAATTGAAACCTGTCGTCAAGCTGCTGTTTTCATATGACAAAAGCGCGTTAATATTAATTGCTGCTTCGTCCAACCGTTTATATTGTGCCAATTTAACAGGATCTGGTGCTGGCTTCGCTTTTTCCGCAGCATGATCGCGCCTTGCTTTCCACATATCATCGGTATATTTCGAAACTAGTGAGTCTCTGACCGGGTGGCCGCCATATTGCACATCTACAGTATAGTTAGCAACCTTTTTTGGTGTTTTTTTATCCTTGGAGCTTGATTGCCCCAAAACCAGTTTTTTCACATTCTTTTCCACCCTGTTCAAATGATCTTTGTTCATCTCTTGGGTGATTGGCGTTAAATTGGTAACATTTGCCGGGCCACCCAACTTGTCGTTCAATAAATGACCCTTCACGTATATAGGTGTAGGATTGCCGGCGGCAGACATTTTTTGAAACGAGCGTGCATAGTCCCAACCCAAAACGGATTTCGACTCTTCTTCAGCTGGTTCGCCTTTGACGACGTTATCCGACAACCGCTCAGCAACCATTATCGTTCCGAAGCCCTGGCTGTTCGGAGCGCCCCAACGAATCGCCGAGGCAGGATCAGGAACATTTGGATTAAGTTTTAGTTTTGCAGTTAGATCGACCAGGTCGTCTATTAATTTTGTTACATCCTCGCCCCATTTAGCACGATCGTCCTGTTTAACACTTCCATATCCGGCAAGTTTTGTATCCACCTCAGTCGCCTTCGCTAACGCGCGCTCCTCGTCAGAACCTGGGGTTACCGTAAGTCCGTTTCGTGTTAAATTATCCTGAATAAATTGCGCGTAAGTCTGCGGAGTACTTTGTATCATCAGCCTATAGTTATCCCCCGAACCTTCTAGATAAATAGTGTGTGACTCTCCGTCTTTTGTCGTAACGGGCTTTCGGGTTTTCCACCAATCCGTTATTGCTGCTACGGCGCTCCTACCCATTTCCAACAACCGGCTGCCCAGTTCAACCGCTTTGTTCACCAACCAGCCAATGGCCTCGTCAACCATTTGACGGGCGCTGACTATCAGTTCGCCTATGCGGTGGCCGATGCCGCCAAGGCCCACCTGGTCGGCCAGGAAGCCGATAACTATAGGCATTGCGGTATGCAGCGCACCTTCAAGGAAGTCGGCGGCCTTCTGTGTATTCCCGCTGGCTATTTCAACCAGGCCTTCAACAAACGAGTTAACCACCTGCAGCATTTCGCGGATATACTTGATGAACGAGCGTATTGCGTTGTACAAGGCTATGGCGCTGTTGATCACCGCCATAATACCGGTAGGATCAAGCATCGAAAGCAGTTTTTCCGTAACTTTGGTAACTATCTGGTCCATCACCCATTTTTGCACACTGGCAATCACGGTATCCCAAAGATTGGTCAGTTGTTCCTGTATCTTGTCCCAAATAGCCGCTACTCCGCGTTCCTGCACATCTTTGATAAATGTCCAAACGCCTTCAAGCGTATTGATCATGCTGCGGATACGGGCTACCCGTTCCGGCCCGATACGCGGGTGCTCAGCCAGCTTGCGCCAGATGGTTTCCATCGAAATATCCAGGATTTGCAATACCCAGGTAATTACGCCGCGCAGCGAAGTATCATTAAGCACAGGCACGCCCGCATCCTTCAGCTCGCTCATCAGCCAGCCGGTAAGGCCAAAAATCAGGTGTTGCACAATATTATTAAAGAATTGCACAAAACCCTGTTTAATGGCCCTTAACAAGTTTTTCAGGAAGCCGATCGGGTCGCGTTTGATGAGGTCAAAGGCCAGTATCGCCTTGGCAATGATATTATTGACCAGGTCGATCGGGAAATTCATGATTTGCAGGATCACCTCTATCACAATCTTGATGATCTCGATCACGAAATTGATGAGGCGCATGATAGGCGCCGCAAAGGTATTGATGATACGCTCGAAGGCGGCGATCGGGTGTACCAGGTCCTTAAGGCTGAAGGAGTGCCACAGGTCTGTAAATAGTTTGGCGATGGAAGCACGCGTTAAATTCAATGTGTCAACAGCTTTATTAATTCGTTGCGTGGTGCGTTCAATCGCGCCCGATTGCTTCATCTGGTTAAACTGTTCTTCGCCACCTTCCATCAGGCTCATAAAGCCATGGATCACGTTTTCAACATTGCGCGGCACCGAAACGTTGGTAAACGGATCCTCGCCGATGATAACCGTAACCAGGAAGTAGCCCCTTACTCCCCTTGCCCAGGCTGAAAGGCGCGCCTTCAGTACCAGCTTGATCAGGCGTAATATTTCGGCGCCCACTTCCAGTACAAAATCCAATATGTCCCGTACAGGCTGTGCAAATGTGTTGTATATCAGCTCAAATGTAGCTATAGGGTGCATCAGGCTGGTGATGGACACCTGGTCCCAAACAGTGGCTATGCCCGCTTTTATCTGATCGTAAGCATGGTCAAACTTCTTAAGTTCGTTGTCGATAAAAAGGGCTGTTTTTTGAAAGCTGCCGGTGTCCTGCATTTGCTTGCGCTGCTCGCGGCCAGTGTCGCCGCCCAGCTCCAATAAAGCGTTGAGGATATTGGTGCCGTTGCGGTCAACATGTTCATCGGTTATCGGATCCTTACCCAAAATAACGGTGAGCAGCGGATAGGCGTTAGTATGATTTTTTACGAACGAAGCCAACTGGCCGAGCAGAAAATCCTTGACCATGGTGAGTAGTTCGCCTGCGGCATCAGTAACAAAAGTGACGATGCGCATAACGGTATCAGAGATGAGCCGACCTATGCGCTCAAACACATCCATCGGATGCGCCAGGTCAGAGAGTGACAGGCTATCCCAAAACGTTTGAACATCGGCTTCAATGGCGTGAACCATCGATACAAAGTTGTTGATCTCCTTGTCTATCCATGCCTCGGCTTTCGTTAATGCCCCAAGTTCTTCCAGTTTATCATGCAGCATCTGGCCAAACGGCATGATAGTCATTGCCGCTTCAAGGAAGTTATGCCCGTTACGTTCAACGGCCTCGCCGGTTATCGGGTCCGAGCCAAGTACCACACGCAACGCTTTATAGCCCGGTATGTTCATGGCAAAGTCTCGTGCTTTACCAAGCAGCAGGCGTTTGCCGGCTTCAAGGCCTTCTTCTACAAAATCGACCGCTGAGTCTATGAGCGACAATGCGCCGTCATACCAATGTCTCTGGATGCCCTTTTTATTAATTTTTAGCTGCACTTCCGGCCTGCCGCCTGCTTCGCCAGAAGCTTCATCTCCTTCCGTTTTTCTTTGTATGTCGTGTCCTTTCGGATCGTGTTGTTTTTCGTCCTTTTGCTGTTCGTCCTCCTGATGTACAGCCTCTTCTTTGGCCTGTACTGCCGGCACAGGCGCATGGGATTGCGTGAGCGAACCATCAGCATTTACGCCCCAACTGCTCAATTCGGATTTGGCCTGTACAGGGGTTTCCGCATGGCTCTCTGCGCTGTCATGTTCGGCTGCATCCGGGTCCTCCTTGCGGTTTACGTGGAAGAGTTCCTGTCGCAGTTCCCTCAATGTCTTTGGCTTTTCTTCCGCCGCCGCTTCACCACTGCCCAACTGGCCGGTCATCATCATCAGTGGATCAAAGAACGCTGTCCAGCTTTTCAGCGGGTGATCTTTAACCTGTATCTGTGCGCCAAGGTTGTTTTCGCCGGAGGTATTGCCATTTACGGTGGTTACGGTATCGCCGCTGGCTTTTTCAACCAAAGCATAGTGCGAGAAGGCGTTGCGATAAGCAATATCCCCGGCTTTGGGCGTATAGCCCGGCGGGTAGGCGGCTTTGAGGTCGACCGCAGGCGGGCCGCCTATTATCCATTTATTCATTGGCACGCCGCCTTTATGCAGCGCCCAGAACGCAAAAATGCCGCACCAGCTTGGCATCGCGTCACGCGAGTAAGGCCCGGCAGCGGGGCGCGGATTTGCGGGCGGAAGGGCGTTGTCAATGCTCCGCTTCTTTTTAATGTCACCCTCTGAAATGGAGCCTTTCGTGCCTGCCTGGCCCTCGGCCACAACCTTGTCCGGTCCTAAAGTCGTTTTAAAATACTCAACCAGTCTTTGCCAGCCAGTGCGAAAACCGTCGGGGCCGGCCTCGTTGGCATTTACTTTGCCGACTTCGCCTTTGGCTTTGGCAACTGCATTATTGAGTTGGGTGGGCACAGGCCGGTCTGAGGCCATGCGCTGGATGATGGATTTGCGGGAGACGCTGCTTCCCTGTGAGGGCTGGGCTACGCTGCCCTGCTGTATAGTGTGGGTAAGTTCGTGAGCGAGCAATAAACTGCCGCTCTCACTACCGGGCTGAAACTTGCCGGTATTGAAATAAATGTCGCTCCCATGCGTAAAGGCCTGGGCGCTTATGCTATTGCTGAGTGATTCGGCCGCCGAACCGGTATGAATGCGCACATTGCTGAAATCAGCACCAAAGCGCGAATTCATGGTTTCCATGGTGGATGATGGCAATGCGCTGCCATTCCCCTTACTGGAAGATAGTGATGATTCGAAATTGGAGCTTGTTGCCGGCGGGCCGCGGTTGGTCATTTGCATGCCAGGGCTGCGGCATAAAGGCATGATCTTGGGTGATATGATCGTTTCGCTGTGCCCGGAACTTGCGGCATCGCCGTTATCCATCATCGTGTCATCACCATTGCTTCGCTGAACCGTCATCAAACTGGGCTGAATAGCCCTGCGCTGCAATTTGCACTGCAAGGCTGTTATCTGCGGTGTTTCCAGCTTGGGCTGTATTTCTTTTTCTTCGTCTTCCTTGCGTTGTAATTCTTCGCCTTGCTGTGCATTGCTCTCAACCGGGGCTGCGACAGGTTCAGGCATACGCATTACCTGGTCGGCAACCCGATCGGCTTCTTTCTCGTGCGGGTCATCCGGTGTGCTTACGGATAGTTTTGGCTGGATGACAGCCGCGCTGAAAAACGCCGGCTTATCGTGGGAGCCGAAAAATGAAGGATCTTCTGTCTTCCTGAAAAAGGTGGCCCCATTCGCCTGTTTGGTGGCGACATGGTTGGTTTTGGCCGTTTTTTCAGTGGTTGAAATCATATCCTATAGCCAGTCAACAGTTAACAGGTTAGTCATCCAGGGCAGCTTTATCATGCTGATATTCCAGGGTATTTGATCCAGTAAAACATCTATAGAATTTCTTTGGACTTTCAGGCGGCTACCTTCAGCCATAAAAGTTAGCTTCCCCTCGCGCAGCAAAAAAGCCTCCCGCAAACCAGCTACAGAAGTATTTTTTAAAATGGTCCAGTTGCTGATGACCGCTTTGAGCATTTCATCAACCAGTTCAATATCATCGGGTGTAATTTCATACGGTGCCGGAATAGCAAAATCAGGCTCAAAGCCGCAAAGCAGCTTTGGCAGCACAACTTCAAACTCGGCAAAGGTTTCCTTAGCTGTCGCGATGTAGTGCAATAGCGTTATCGCCTTTGAGTGGTTAATTATCTTATTGTCAGCAACAACCTCCATCCGTTTGAAAAACATATTAAGATAGGGCGCCACAATAACCAACCCGCTATTATTAACATATATCGGTTCTTCCGACGGCTTTTTCGGTATTTCGTCAGGGTTAGTTTTCATTTCGATGCGAGGTTTATCCCCATCCACAGTATTTGGCACATCCGGCTTGCTCACAGTTTTTAACTGTTCAGCCAGTACTTCATTCCGCAGCCTGGTTGTAGAACGGGCAGCTATTAACTGCTCCACAATTTCGGGTGATTTAATTTCACTAACAAATTCCGTCGCGAACAATTTTGCAAAAAACAGGTTTATCGCTGTCATCGCCTGCGCCGAACCTGCCGCGCCATAATCGGCTATGCTTTTTAAAAGTGATTTTTTATAAGATTGCGTTATAACACGTGTCCCTATGGTTGTATGGATAGCGGAGATTATTACTTCGTAATCGTCGCGCCAGGTATCCAATACCTTTTTGCCCTTACTCCCGATAAGCAGCGCAATAAACGCCCAAATCAGTGGTTCGTCAAAATCGTTGCAAATACGTAAAATAACGGCATCTAGTCGTAGCAATTGAATTAATGCTCTTATGCTTTCCTCTGGAATTCCCTGTTCAATCGATGCTGCCAGCAGTTCGTTGAGTTGCGCACGGGAACTGATGTTTGCATACCAGGGCATGAAGCCATTTTTTAAGTAGAAAAAAAGTATTTCTACAAAGCGTGCTTCACCGCTAACTGATGTTATCCCACCATCAGGCGAATTACCCTTTTCAATCAATTGCTTTTCCAGCTCTGCGATGATCTTTCCCGCCACCGCTTCATTAAATTCGCGCTCATTTACATGAATATCACAAACAATTTTATCGATCGTCAACAATGACCCTGCCGGACTGTATTTATCCAGCAGCGTTTGTAGGGCGGGTAAAAACCCACGATCAACCAAATTTTCCGTTGCTTTTTTGATAGCAAGCCCGTCACTTTTGCCTTTATAAAGCAATTGAAACGAAAGGTGGTTTATATTATCCTTGCTCTCAAAAATCATTTTTTCACCACTGTGCGCGTTATCCCGCTATTTGAATACCGCTACTATCCTCTTTAACAATGCCAGGTATGCGGGTTTCGTTGTGCTTTCATTATTTGAGTTGACCCTATTCTCTTCATCGGTCAAAAGTGCCTTTACCTGGGTCATCGTACCTACACCTGCCCCCAGCGCTGTAGGTGGCAGACTGTAAAATGCCGAACAGAATTTTCCAAGCGCATTTAAAGGTTCCGCCATGGAAACTTTAGCCTTATTGATATCATCCGGCTGTATACAGGCAATGTATTCTATCAATTCTGTCAGTATAGCGATCAGCAGGGTTATTACAGGAGCTAACTCAGGATGCTTCGTAAGTATAGCAGTAAGTTGGTTTATCCAGTTCGTTAGCAGTTGCACTGCGTTTAGCTTTAAGAGTGTCTGTATCTGGGCGTCTACGCTCAAGGAGTCCATTCCATTGATATCCTTAAAGAAGCCTAAAACCTGGCTGTTGTAGGCGGCAAACAGGTTATTGAACTCAGTTGCAGTTTCTTTATTCTTGCTATTTTTTAAGTATGCGTTTACCGTGTCTAAGGTGATCTGCGCGAATGGGAAGCAGGTTTTGGTCGAGAACTGCTGCTGCCCGATAACCGGCACCTGGTGAATTGCACCATTGCCGCATCCACCCAAGTTTGAACCGCTCAGGATCACGTTATAGCCATCTAAATTGGGCGTTTTATAGGTGACCGTAGGGTTGGGATCGCCGGAACTTTGGCCGTCACCAAAATCCCAATGATACATACCGGTATCTACATAACTTGTTGCGCTCGTAAAGCTAACTACCAATGGATTGTCCGTATGAATAGCCCAGGTAAAATCGATAATCGGCACATTGTAAACAGCTACCGGAACCGCTGCATCGGGGAATGTCGGGATTGAGTTGGTTATCACCACTTGTTTCGATTCCTGATCGCCAACAGTTACGAGGCTGGGCTGAAAAACAAAACTTCCTGTGCCTAAATCTACAACGCCCTCACCAGTCACATTACCGCCTGAGGTGCCGATCTGGATCGGTACCTGATCACTTTGGGTAACGCAGAAGATTTTAGGATTAATGTCGACTGTCGGCGGCTGCGGTAATTGAATAACAACTGCTTGTTGATATTGCGCACTGCAGCTTTCGGTGTTGAATACTGTTAGTGTTACTACATATTCCCCGCTTTCTGTAAAGGTATGCGGGTCGGGCGTAGACCCAGCAAATGTACTTCCATCGCCAAAATCCCATTGGGGATTGGCAGCAAATGATGATGATAAATTAGTGAAACTGATTATGCCCGGGTTGTCATCATATGCATAGGTAAATAAGGCCGTTGGCATTTGATTGACCGTTACGTTCAGCGTACCATGCTTGGCACCTTTGGTAGCGGTTAACACAACAACCTGGTTGGGATCACTGCCTGGGCTAACCTGGTTAGGCTGAAACCCGAAAGCACCAAGATAAGGAACAACGCCTGGGCCTGTTACCGTAGCGTCGGTCGGGTTTGGACTGAGCTGGTAGATTGTATCGTCGTTACCGCAAAAGGCAAGTTTCGACATGTTAAGGGTTACATCCGGTGTACTAACCGTTACCGGTTTTGTAACCGGCGTACTTACCGCAATATTATTTGACACGGTAAGGCCCACAATGTAGTCACCATCTGCCCGATAACCGTGCGTCCCCGGGTTCTGGTCGGATGATGTCTGACCGTCGCCAAAATCCCACGCGTATTTATCGGCATACGCGGATGAGTTATTTACCAGGGTTGCTGTGTCCTCATTGGCAACAGGTGTAACGTCAAAATCAGCGATTGGCACCTGGTAAACGGTCACTTTGGTTGACGCGCTTTGACCAAAAGCCTGGTAAACAAGTGTTATATCTTTTGACTTATCGGTAGCAGCAAATTTTACAGCTGAAGGGATAAAAACAAACTTTCCATTCGTATCCGTCGACGATCCCTCGCCGGTTACCTGGCCGTCGCCGTCAGGGAGAGCTATGATATTGTACGGCCCATTATCGTTGCCCGAAAAAACCATTGGTGAAATAGAAATACTAATAGGCGGTATAGCTTCCTGAACGGTAACCTGTATTGGCGGACAATCCGAGCAGCAAAGATAAGGCAGGTAAAAATCGGCTATTACAGTTCCGCCGGCAATTTGAGGAATGATATTGGTAAAGCCGTTGCCCCCGGTGCCCATCTGCTGGAACAATATGCCGAGATCGTTAAATTCCTTTTGATTGGTGGCTTTAAATAGTTCCAGGTCATTTATATCCAATATTGATTTACTGTTGCCTGCAGGTGTATTCAGTAATACGCTACCGGCAGTTTGCTGCGTACCGCCTATGTTCACCTCCGCCATACCTTGTTTTACTTTAGCCTGCGCAGCCCTTGGTTTGGCGCTTTCAACAACTATCTTGTTTGCCGCCGTACTGCTCGCCGCCGTTGCGCCAGCACTTTGTTCGGCCACTATATTTTTGTCGATGTTCTCAGCCGCTGCAAAAAGATTATTGGATACTGTCGGATTTTGCGATGTTTCATGATAAACGATGATAAAAGTACCACCCATAGGCACGCCGGCCTTGTGTTGAATACCCGGATGCTTCCTTGCAAAAAAACCAAACTTTTGCAGCATCATTACATTTACCCAGCGCAACAGGTAATCGCGGTAAAGGGCCTCCATCGGTTTTTGAAAGCACAGATCGATAATTTTGGTCAGCGCGGCAAGGGTATCCAACACCCCCTGGCTGCCGTCATCCTGGGTTTCCAGGTTACCCCACAAGTCAGTGGCCGTGCGCACCATCGCCACGCCGGCCTCCAGGAATGCGAATAGGTCAAAGTCGCCCAACGTGTCCGCAAATGTCTCATAAAAGCTTTCCATGTTGAGCAGCAAAAAGTAGTATGCGTTGGTGCCCACCTCATTTACAAACATCCGTTGAAACGAACCGTACATACTGCCGATACTATTGACGCCTTTATATTCCTGGTAAAACTGTTCAAATCGATACCCAAAGGTGTGGGCCTGAACGTAGTAATTAGGGTTGCACTTTTGCATCAGCGGCACAACGGACAAGGCAGCGTCTACATCGTCCGTCTCGGCGCTGAGCTCATAAAAATATAGCATCACCTTGCACATCCGGCAGGTCAACTCAGCTATAAAAGTATCATACTGGGCATCCAGATCCTGGAACTGGCAGGGGGCCTTCAATTGCGCGGCATACTTTTCAACCAGCGCACCAACTGTTCTGTTACGACCCAACGCGCCGAGCGCGGTCTTCACCGATTCAAGATCAGAGCTAAGGGCCACTACGTCAAACGGCAGTCGGTTTCTGTCCCGAATACCGATAATGTTTTTCAGGGCTGTGGTGTAGCGCATACCAATATGCCCTTCGATGCGCAAAAAGTTATACGGCTCAAGATCATAGGTCAGGGGGTTCAGCACGTTATCATCTACCGCGTATTGGTTGGCATTGTACGACAGGTTTTGATCAGCCTCGCCAACTGCGGTTTTATCGGCGTCCCAATTATCCAGTAAAGTTGGGGCGCCCGCGATCGGCTGGTAATAAAATGGGATGGCTTTTTTAGCCAGCGGGTCTTTACCCAGGCTGCTCGGCGTAATGCGTATAACGTTATCCTGAAGCCTGCGGCGAAAATCCACAGACTGAAAAAAATTCCCAAAGTTGCCGGTTGTTCCATAATCTACATAAAAATTACCCAGCATCAGTTGCAGGCGTATGAATAGCCAGCGCACTTTTTCAGTTTGCTTGCAGTGGCAGCCCATCACCGGCGAAGGAATAAAATACTGGCGGTTGGCCAGCTGCCCGGAGCTGTCATCGGCTATAGCGTTGCCCAACAATAGGTGCAAGCGAAAGAGATTGACATCCGGGCAGCACATGCCCAGTGCCTCGATACCAGCTTCGCGTAACTCGCGATAGGCTATTTCAATATCGCTGAAAAGATCATAATAGTATTGGAGATTGATCGCTTCCCTTTCCGTAATCGTCCCGTCATTCAGGAACGCCATACTTTGACTTAACTGCGAGAAGGGGTTAGTTGGGTAAATATCCTGTATCAGCGGCAGTAGTATATTGTAGGTTTTGGTCAGGTTGTCCTGTATGCTGCTGATAAATGAAGTGCTTAAAATTTGGTTATAAACATTAAATATGGCCGAAGTTGAGGGTAATATGGTTGCCGGCACATTAAACCTGGGCATCCGCAATATGGGCAATGTTTGAAAAGCGGTGCCATTATACCCCGAGGTTACAGTTTGCAGCTTAGCTGCATCACTGATGCTGATGAGCAATGGTCTAAAGGTGATATCGATATTTTTCCCCTTATCGTCGCAACTGCTGGGGTCGCAGTTCATGGCATTTTGCTCAAGCAACTCAACATACAGCAACACCACCTTGTCGCTGAGGTAAGCGCTCGTCAAATTTGTGGTGCCATCAGTAACGCTGCTTTCAAAAAGTTCATCCAGGGGATATATCTGGCTCTTGTTGGGTATGTCCACAAATTTCTCGTAGTACAACGGGTTAACGGCGTTATAGCTTTTGTACTCGGTAAACGTGGTACCGGGGAAGGTGATCAGGTATCCCCCCGTAGTTATACCGCAGCCCTGCGAAATGGTGAGTTGCGAGCCATCTGTGCTGACGCTGACTTCCAGACCGCAAACAATGCCTACGCCTATCAGGTTGGCGCGTGTTAACCGGTCTTGCTCGTCAAGATAGTTAAACAGATCATTCAGGTTACTGCTGGTTAGTACCTGGTCGGGTACAAACTCAGGGTAGTTAAATTGCGAGGGCTGCATAACAAATTATTTTAAATTAAATAACAGTTTGATTTAAATAAACACGGTTCTGGTCGTCTCCGTCCACACAATCGTGCAGGGTGGCTTTCGGGTATATATTCTTCAATTGGCTGAATACCGTTATCAGGTTTTGAAGCTTGTTGCTTAGCAACACCACATCGGGCGGTAGCTTTGCCAACTCATTTTCCCAGGTGCAATACAGCGATTCAAATTGCTGCAACTGCGCGTCGGACACCCAGCAGATTTTAACGCCCAGGTGAGCGGGCACTTCCATCCGGATGGTATTTTCGGCGAACCGGCGGAATTGTATGCCTGAGTTAGCGAGGCCTTTCTCGCCATTCATCACAACAGTTAAGCGGAAACTGTAGGGGTCTTCGTCGCCGCAAACATTACAATCGGCGCTTATACATATCGGCAGCAAGGCGTCGCCGTTCGGGATCAGCACCCCCGGCCGGTTGCGCGGCCTTAATAACAGGTGCTCAACAACAAATATCTTATTAGCGGTTATCAGCCCATTGATAAACGTTATAATGGTATTGATATAAGCAGTTGCTGCAGCACTGCTGTTAAAAGTGTTTGGGTATTGGGCGATAACCTGGCTTGCAGGATTGTTTATGACAATGATCCACTTGCCGTTACTTTTTTTCACCTTGTATTTGGTGGCATCAGTAAGGTAAGGTAAGGCGCTGTTTGCGACGGCCTTTGCCATTATCCGGGCATCTTCGGGGCTGTAATTCAGATAATCTGCCGCGCTCACCAACCAGGTAGTCCCGTCGTCGCCGGTTAAATACCAGGGGCGCTTAATGGCGTTGCCCAATGTGTCGTCCACATCAAAAACATCAATGTAATCGTCAAATTGCTTCAGGCCTAATATCTGTTCAATACGCCTTTTAAGCCCGGCTATATTGTTGTCGTTACAGATGTTTGCTGCGTCTTTGTAGTTGTAAGCGCGGGCCCGGTTACAGCTGGCGAACGGGATATCCTTTATAAAGGCAATTTTGTCCTTTATTAAAATCTCATCGGCTATCTTTTGGCTGTCGGTATAGCTGTACAACATCAGCGCATAATCGCTGAAGGATTCGGCAAAGCGTGCCATCAGGTGATCCAAAAACCGGTTCCTCCTGTCTAAAAAAGTATTTTGGTCCTCGCTTAGCGCCTGCAGTTCGGCTGCGTCAATATCATATACATCGCTAATGTCCTTAATGTCGCTATCAGTGAACAGGTAGTTGTAATAAGTTTGCTCGACGGAGCTGTCTAAGGAAACCAGGTCTTTAAAGTGGCTTAGCTGCTGCAGGTAGTTTGCCAATAGCTGCTCGTAAAATACCAGGTAAGCTTTTAGCTGTTTAGCCTGCGCTCTACGTTCATCGCTCACATTATTTGGCAGGCCGTAGTAGCCAACGCCATAGGTTTGCGGCAGCGAATACTGCACCGGGTAATAATCGGTAAGCGGCTGGTAAGTGCCTGCGGGCACTGGCAAGTCATTTTCGCCGGGGGCGAATTTGGGGCGCATGTGGTTCCCCTCGATCACGTTTAAAGTGTCCGCCAGTTCCTCCTTATCCGGCAAAAAAGGCAACCCGTTTTTAAACACCAGGAACTTACTGCCATTTATGTATAGCCGCGCCTGTTTACCCGCGTCAACCGGTAAAACCCAGGGCTGTCCGGCGAGCCGTTTACCGCTGCTGTCATAGGGCGACATCACCAGGCTGCGAACTGCTAGCACACCGGGAATATTCATCAATATGGCGTAAATGTCGGATGCATGCAGCTCGGTTTTCAGCTGCGCCGCCTGCAGTTCGTTGTCCTTTACAAATCCACTTGTTAACTGCGGGCCATTAAATATTTCATCACTGGTGAACCCGGCTTTCTGCATATCGCTCAGTGAATAAAAGCTGATGTCGGGGCTAAAATATTGATCAATCAGGTAATAGGCCTGTGCCAATACCTGTTCTATGTCGCTGTCGGCAGTAAGGTCTATGTCAGCGCAAATGGCCACGTCTTCGGTCTCGACCGCGGTAATGGTGCAGTAATCCTCGCAAAGGTTGCGGTGCGCCATTAAGGTGCTTCCTACCTGGGTGATAATCCCTTTTGCTGTTTTTATCTTGTCAAAATAATTGGGGATGATACCCTGGTCTGTAATATCACTTATTGCTGTTTTTAAATCAACCAACTGCAGGGCCTTTCGGTCGGCATCACTATTAAACCAAACCGTAAACGGAACACGGGTCATCAATTGGTTACTGGCGCCTGATGATGTCATTTTCGCCGGATCAAGCGTAATGTCAAAGGTTACATACATCGGGCTGCGCAATGCCCCTCCAAGGTCGGCTTGAGGTATGTCGACAATATCTATCGTATTTCCTGACACATATTGGATATTTACCAGCGCCAACGCCTTTTCGGGGTTGCTAAAGAAGGCCATGAGGTCCGGGTTATCCTGAAGGGTTTTATAAGATGGCAGGCGCATTTCTATTACTGCCGAAGAGGTAATATTATTTGGTACATCGCTGATAAAATAAAACGTATGCAATATTTTCCCGCTGTTCAGGTCACCCTCCCTGATGTCGTCGTCAAACTCAACTTTCACGTCATACATGCCTTTTATGATGACCGTATGCTCTGTATGATAGTATTGCAGTGCGCTTTTTTTGCAGTTGGCATACAGGAAAATATCGCATGGGCATTGCAAACAGTTGATCCATGCGTTCCTCACCCCTTCCACATCGATCATCAGTTTGCGGAAATCGAGGGTGGTCCACGGATTAACCGTCAAGATATTCCGGGCAGTATAAAGCGCCTGCATATCCGGATCCGGCGCCTGTTTTGGTGGCAGCGCGATAATATCGTTTACATCGAACGCAGTGCGGTAAGCAAGGTCGGTGATGGCATAGCACAGCGCTTCCATCATGGTGATCCCGGGATCGTGAATGTTATAATCCGTCCAAATGGTGTCACCTAAGGCCTGTATGTATTCCTGCCCCTGCGCACGCAGGTAGTTATAGTCCTGCGCGTGCGGTATTGTCGGGTTTTTCGATATGGTTACATTGTCTGCCATCGGTGACTATTAAAAATTCTTTATATAGTTAGGGTCAATGCATACAGTTATAGTGGCCGACGGATCGGTGTCAGCGATCTCGGTGATCAGGTGCTTATCAGGCGGCACGGAAACAAGTATCGAAATGGATGTGGTGGCTGTTATTTCATCCTGGTCCACAGGAGGTGGCGCCGCAGGGTCATTGCTGAGCAAAAACAGTTGTACATCGGTGATATAATCCACATAAGGCTGCGCCTCGATAAAATTGATCAAGACCGATTTTTCGATCATACCGCCAAACTGAACATCATCGGCCTTGCCATAGGCCCAGGGGCTCAAAAACTGTGTAATGCTATTTTGCAGCAACTGGCTGTAATAGCTATAATCACGCCCGGCCATCAGCTTCAGGTCAAACACCATTTGAACTTCTTCGAAAATGGGGTTGTTCACATTCAGGTTTACCTGGCAGGATATTCGCTGCTGCAAATAAGCCTGTATCTGATCAATGGTATCGGCATTGGTATACGGCCGAAGCGGGTTAATTTCGTTGTGATTGGTTAAGTCGGGTATGGTTATTACGGTTACATAGCCCGGCGCGTCTTCATATACCTTACCATTTTCGTATTTGGTATGATTAAGGCATTTAACACGATGTATCTCCGGGAAAGCTTCCAATACCAGCCGCTCATAATCCCAAATGGTGATGGCGCGGTCCTTATGACGCAGCCTTTCGCTGGCGCGTACGTAAAAATGGCTGTTATCCTCGATAGGCTTACCTCCGAAGGAAGGATATGGCTGTGTAATGCTTTTGATGGCACTTTGTGAAACCACCATTTTGCTGATGGTTTTTGCCGGCAGTGCGTTGGTTAAAAATGCCGGATCGTTACCGTTGTCGGCAAAAGTTACCTGCGCTGCCTGAGCCAGCACATTCAGCAGTTTACAAACAGCCCCCGGTTTATTTGATCCGGAAGGAGCTTTCGGATCAGTTGGCGTTGAAATAGCTGCTTTTATCCATAAATAATTGGCAGGCATTATGGTATTAGCCGTGGTAGCGAGTTCTGGTATCTGGAAGCTGATGATATCCGACTGCCTCAAAAAATTTGTATTATCTACCACCTGCTGATCGGTAAACGGCTTCCATCTGTTATCAGACAAATAGTTCCAGGTGATGAGGTTTTTGAAGATAGAAACCACCGGATCACTGGTACCTTCCAAAACCTGGAACAGGATATTTACGCTTTGTTGCGCAGTTAGATTTTGAAGACCGATCAAAAATTCAGCTATATCCGGAACCAAGCTGGTGCTCCCATCCTCTGCATGGCTGAATTGCGGGAGCAGGTATACACTTTGATCAGTGTTTAAGGTCTTAGCCTGTTCCGCTTCACCAAATGGCGATAGGTGATAAAATTGAATGTCACGATTGGCAAAGTCGGCATCTATTGTATTTATGCCGACGTTTGTGACGGCGGTATAGCTTATCGAGATAGCGTTTATTACCGGCGTATAGGGTTTGTAAGGCTGCGCAGGTAAATCTGTGCCGGTTTTACCCAATGCTAATTTAATAAGGTAATTGATCTGATCATTTTGATAAGTATCAAAACCCAGATCATTATGCATAATAACCTTAAAAAAGCCCCGGTTGCTTGAAGCAGTAAACGGCCCGTAAGCGTCGCTGTAGTCTACATCAACCCCATCGCCAAGCACAATAGCTGAATTGTGATTTATCGTAAGAATAGGGGTAAATGAAGGGTTAGTTTGGCCGAATAAATAAACATCATCGTCTGCTGGCTGGGTCCATATCCCATTTGACAACTGTTCAACTATACCAACTATTGGAGTTGATGAAGCCGGGTAAGGTATATTACCGGACGAGACCGGTAAATTGGCCCAGGCGATATTAATAGAAACAACGGCCCCTTTTTTGCTCATCAGTTCCTTGTTACCGATGACAAATGCCGAGTCGCCTTTGGGCGTAGCGCCAAAGGGTTGGAAGGGCTTTGATACATCAAACGCGCCGCTATCGCCCGATGCTAATAACTGTTTCAGGCCATTCTTGCTGTAAACCGTTGGGTCGCTATCGCCTACCGCAACACTCACCTCAACCGAGTTTAGTGTGTAGGTGCTCAAGCTATCATAAGGGTAAGTTATTGCATCATCATTTCTTAAGTAAACCTTAACAGTTGGCACAGCGCTGGTAAAAGTTCCTCCGTGAACAGCAGCGCTGTAATCTGCGGTAGGCGGGTCATTGCCCAACAGGCTTAAAACTATTGCCGAACACGGCTTTGATTTGCTGTTGTTTTGTTGAACGATGCTTACCTGTGCGTCGGGTATTTTAAACCAGCCCTTGGCAGTTGTGATATAACAGTCAACAACCGTAGATTTAGGAATCGTCATGCTGCCGCCTGTAAAGTCAAGGTTTAGGTTAACGGTCCTCGCGCCTTCATTCAAATATAGATAGTGGCTGGCAATGGCAAAGCCGATCTGTGCTTTCGGCATATCAATCTTCGATACCGCGTTGTCCTGATATTCATCATGGAAAAACGGATGCCATTCGCCATTTGCCGAGGTTAATTTGGCGCCAAGGCCATCGTCGCTATTGGCCACAGGCGAGGCAAACCATCGGCCTTCATTTTTTACCGCGCCAATGTTATCGGTCTTATCCCCGCGGTAAATACTCATCAATTGGCCAACGGTGGCTTTGTTAAACACTGAATCACTGTCCAGCGTGAAAGTCACGTCTTTGCCCAGTGCGTCTTTCCCCGCCTTAAATGCGGTGCCGGCGGGCAGCATAAATTCATCAACCTGTTTTGCAAGCTCAAATACCAGGTCGGCGTGGCTGGGCACCGGTTTTTTTAATACCAGCTTTAGTACCCGTTTATAGTAGAAATCAAGATGACGGAGCGTCAGGGTATTCAGGCTTTGCCTGGCATGCTTAAAAAGCTTTAAAAAAGTCAGGAAGAGCGCATAGTGCGGGGTGTGGGTATTGTCGTTGTTTAAAGTAGCCAGCAGTTGGCTTTCGGCTTCATTGATAATTCTCGTATAGCTTTGCAGATATGTGTCGAAAATGCCAGTAAACAGATTATGGTTCGACGCATGAATGATTTGCTTCTCTGTTGCGTTCGGGGCAGTTGGGTTGCCATATATCGTCGGATCGGCCAGGAGCGATTGATAATAAACCTGTAACGAAGTTGGGCTGCCTGTCCATATGGGTGAAAGTATATTGCCCGATATAATAACCCTGGGATTTTGTACGCTGGTATTTAATATGGTCCATCCGCTGTTATCATCCTCTTCCACCAGGATTCTGTTGACTGCAGCCTTGTAATATCGAAGCAGCGATTTGAACGGCCCCTGCAACTTTGTTTTAACCAAGTTTGCAATGATGGATTTAAGGGCATTGTTATCCGGTAGTTTAATGTAGTAGCCATCAAGCGCAACCGTTAAAGTAAGCAGTGCGCCGAACAATGTGTTCAGGTCCTCTTTTAACAGTGAATTATTGGTTTGATTTGCCGGGTTGCGTATTGCGTCGAAAATGGCCTTTACCGCCAGCCGGTAATCATTAATATTTTGTATGGCGATAGTACCCAGTACGGCAGATATGTCCGAATTAAAAAATGGCTGCCAGGTATTTACATCCTGGTTTGTTTCGTCATAGTACCTTATATAAGCCGCAAACTGATTTGCAAAAACTATCCATTCCTTAAAGTCGTGCTCGTCAACCAATACATAATTGCCTCCAAGTGCGGCAAGCGCGCGCTGCTGCTGGTCGGTACCGCCGCGTTGAAGAGGGTTTTTATAATCGTTGCAGGCCATATTGTTTTTGTTATCCTACCTGGGTATTTGTCGTTAATATTTGCAGCTCCGTCCCCTCGTCAATGTAGTAAGGGAACACGAAGTTGAACCTGGAATTGGTGCTGCGCACCACGTAATCTACCACCACAAGCACTACTCCCTCCGTTTCGGATGTCGTATCAAGCGTAATATTCTTTGCATCAATTCGTGGTTCAAAGTAGAGTATGGCTGTTTTTATCATGTCGGCCATTAACGTTTTGATAGTAGTGTTAAGCGGCTCAAAAACAAGGTTGCCCATGTTGCATCCATACTTTGGCTCCATAACCCTTTCGCCCACAGTAGTGGTTAGTAATATTTCAAGGCTTTTTTGTATGTCATCCTCCTTTGCAGTCAGCTCCACACTTTTACTCTGAATGCTAAACGTGGGAGGAAAACTCCATCCCTGGCCCAAAAAATCGTTGTTTTTAAATGTTTGCTGTGCCAATTTCTGTCTGTTATTAAAATTAACCACCTATTATTACCGTCGGCGCTCCCAAAATGATCACGCCTCCATGTGCCGTCGGGTCACCCACCCTTGCTGCTGGCATACCACCGATCATCACTGTCGATGAGCCTTGCAGGATAACGTCCGGCGGGCCTGCGCAGGTAAGCATATCACCCACCCTGGCTGCCGGCATTCCGCCGATCAATACTGTCGGGCATCCCGGCGGCAATACCGGCCCACCCACGTGTGGTACGGGGCCCGTAAACATCGGGCATGTGTGCATATCTCCTGCTCTGGCCGCCGGTGGCATATTTTTTTTATTTAATTTATTTGTACTACACTTCCTTTAACTGCCGTGCTTCCGCCCGATGATACCTCTGCTCCTGATCCTCCCTTGAAAGTTGCCTGCGAATCCGCTTTAAGCGTTGCGTTCATCCCCGATGCATTAAATTCATTCGGCGATTTTAAGGTCAGATCCTTTATGCTTTCTATTTTTATCCCGTCCTTGTCCATCGTGATCTTGTTGCCGTTCTGGTCAGTCAACTGGATGGTTTTCTGGTCCTCCGATATCAAAACCTTGTTTCCTGCCGGCGTTTCAATATCAATCGATTTTTTGTCGTCGTCGAAGATCATCTTCATGCCGCTGCGGCTGGTATAACCCTTTTGGTCGTTCTTGTCGGCAGCAGTAAGGGCTGCCGGGTTTTTGCTGCTGTTCAGCATGCCCAGTATCACTGCATGCCTAGGGTCATTATTTATAAATCCTACGATCACCTCATCGCCAATTTCAGGCAGAAAGAAGGTACCCCTGTTGTTGCCGGCATCAAGTGTGCAAACCCGGCTCCAAATTCCATCGTCATTGGTATCAATTACCGGAACACGCACCTGTATCCTATTTTCGCCGTCAGGGTCGCTTTCCAGTTTGGTAACGATGCCAATTTGCAGGCCTTGTATAGCTGGCAGCAGGGCGCCGGCCATAGGTTGCTGCACTTCGTAGCTTTGCGCAAACCATTCGGGGTCGACGCCAAATTGCATGGTGGTTAACCAGTTACCCTTTTGTATCTCCTGGCGCACGGCGGTAACGTAAACATCGCCGACAAAACGGTCGCCAACACCGTCAATATGGATCATTTTTCCGGGCGTAACAGCCGAGGTCCCGTCGGCAGTAACACGTCCGCGTATTTTTGCCATTCTTTGCCTTAATAGCTTTGCGTCGGCCCATTGCTGCAATTCCTGCTGATCAAGGCTACCGCTATGTATCAGCTGGAACTCATCGGTCCCGATCACATTCGAGAGCGTTGAAGCCGAGAGGTTGCCTGTTTCAGGCACACCGGGATCAGCCGCGTCGAGCGTATCTACGGCCTGATCGCTTTGGCTCCATGCCACGGCCTTAACCCCGCTGAACTGAAGACGTGCATCTATCTCGGCATCAAAATCATGAACAGTACTGCCGAATTGAACGGTTAAAACAGAGCCAGAGGAAAAATCCGGTTTGGCTACCGTCACTTTCCCGTCACTCGGCATACACAACAAGCCGTTGGCGTCCACGCGGCACATCAGGAAATCCCAGTCAGTGGTATTAAACTGCACCAATTCCTTTTGTTGAACCTGTGTGGCTGCAACATCCTTGTCGAGACTGTATTGGTCAATCAATTGTTCGATCACGTCACTGTCCTTCACGTCTTTATAATATTTGTTTTTGCAGATCACGCTCATCTTCACCGCTTTATCTTTGCATTCAACAATAAGCGCGCTGGTTTTATCCCTTATCTTGATACCGTGTTTAATTACGATCCCTTTAAATATAGTTTCCTCAGTTCCCTTGTAGCCCGCCTTTATCTCGATCTCCTTGCCCGGTTCAAAATCGCCGGTGCTGCTGATGGCGAAGGTTTGCTTGCTTGCCTCTCCGTCAACCACGATGATGGTAGCCGAGGGGATGCGGTTAACCTCTTTGTTCACCGTTATGGACAGCACCTGGTAGGTGCGGCTCAATTCCGTGCCGTTGGAAAGCAGGGTGTAAGTACATACACTTTTTGATGCTTCCGATGGTATGGTTCCTGCATTAGGCATTCGTGCTGGTGTTAGTTACCGGTGGAAACGACAATTGCTGACCTTGCTTCAGGTTCCTGAAATCGGTTAGTTTGTTCACTTTTGCTATTTGCAGGTAGTACTTGCTGTCGCCATACACCTGGTAACAAAGCCAGGGAAGCGTTTCGCCGCTTTTTACCACGCGGTAATGGGTAATATCAGGGCTATGAGGGTCGTCCTGTGCAACCCGTAACTGCTCATCGATACTGCCTTTAAACGTGGCCTTACATACAGCCCTTATCGGCGTTCCATCCGGATCAAACAGTTTATAGTTTATGGTCAGCGCGTTGCATCGTCCTTTAAAAATAAAACTGCCCCATGCTACGATAAAATGCCTCGGCTCATGGCTGTCGCTATCGAGTTCAAGCAGCAACTTTTTAAAGCCCTCTATCTTGTCATTCAGGTCAGCGGCCTCAAGCGGTTCGTTGTCGATGATGCCTGTATTGTCAAACAGGAACTCAAAGCTCATTTCGTCCGGTTTCTTGAAATTAAATCGTTGGTGTGCCGAACTGGTGCCGTGCCCCTGCCCTTCGGTAAACTCTACTTTATAATCGAGCGAATACGTTTCGGGATTGATCATCGCCGTAAACGGATTGGCCGGATCATTCACAAAATTGGCATCGGCAAAGCTCTGGTCGTTATATGCTTTTATGATTACCTTTTCCATTTAGCAAAATTTTAAGGGCTTATCTTTCCTTTTTATTATTCAAAATGGTTAATACCTGTTCAACACATTGTGCCAGCACAGCATCCTTGTCGTGGCCGCCACCGCCCTGGTCGCCGCCCCCGGCAGGCTGTGCCTGTGGGCTGGGCTGATCGACGGTTACTTTTATGGTTAATTCCCTGATCTCGATAGGCATAATTCAAATCACATTACGGTAAAATAACTATAGCTTAAGTCCATACTTTCAACCACCACGTTGTTTTCCTGGGCATTAAAATCGGATACCGACAACTTTTTAGGCCATGCGCCAAACACCTTCCAGGTTTTTAGCGGCTGGTGCTGCTCATTCAAAAGCGTTACGTTTATTTGAGCGACTGAAAATTGACGGTCCTGGAATGCGCTGGTACACCAACTGATGACATCGCTGTCCACAAGCATACCCCGCTTCAGGCTCAGATCAGGATATTTGGTGCGCACCGGGAGCTTATGCTCGTACCTGTTTTCGCCGCCCTCCTTGTACGATTCGACATCATACTCCACGCTCAGGCCACTAACCGATTGAAAACGCGTATCGTTATCACTGCCTATGCCTACAAATTCCACTTTAAAGTGAAATCCTACCGGCGGGTAATATCCCCCGGCTGAAGTTGAACCATCAGTCCCAGCCATAATAAAATAGATGATTGATTAACCGCGATCGTTATAAAATAACCTCCAGGCCTTCATGGGCCAGCTCAAGCGTCTCAATGGCCACCTCGTTGCCGTCTGCTTTCAGATCACTTGCCTGCACCTTAACGGGCCACGCATTGATCACTTTCCACGAGATGACAGGCGAGTGTGTTTCGTCCAGCAGGTGAATGGTAACATTGCGCCGTTCAACTTGGTTCAAATTGATGGTATTAACCCAGGTGTAGTAATCAACATCGCCATCAATGGTGCCCCGTTTAAGCGTAATGTTGCTGTATTTTTGAAGACCGGGCATTTTTATTTTGCTGAAATGAGGGCTGTTGCCTTCACGGTATTCTATTACTTCTGTTTGTTTATCAAGACCGGTAGCCTCGGTAAATCCAACACGTGTTCCACCCCAATCAATGGAGAAGTGGAACTTGGGTAGAGGATAGATTGCCATTTTTTAGAATTTTTAAGAAATGTGAAATTTTTCGTTTTAAAAAAGTTCCGATAGCCATTAACTCTGGGCCATCATTTGGCTGAAGCGCAGGATAATAAATTCAGCCGGGTGAACTATTGCCATACCGATCTCAACTATCATGCGTCCTTCCAAAATATCCACCGCGCTCATGGTTTTGTTAAGGCCTACCGACACGTAAAAAGCATCGCTGGCTTTGGCGCCCTGAAGCGCTCCTGCCCGCCATTGCAGCGTGAGGAAGTTTTCGATCATACCCTGCACTTTTGCCCAGGTATTGCCGTCGTTCGGTTCAAATACAAATGAGCCGGCTGCATTTTTACAGCTTTGCTCAACCATGATGGCAAAGCGGCGAACGCTTATATAACGCCAATCGTTATCATTACCGGTCAAAGTGCGTGCACCCCAAACCAAAACGCCCCTTCCGGTAAATGCCCTGATAGCGTTAATAGACTTGCCGGCCAGGGTGTCGACATTCAGGCTACCCTGCTCATCGTTATTGATGCCGTAGATCGGGCCTGTTACCGAGCTAACACTTTCATTAGCCGGCGCCTTCCACACACCGCGTGCTGCATCAACACGGGCATAAATACCTGCAACTGCTCCGCTTGGGGGAAGTGTGTTCATCTCCAATGCTATAGTTGAAACAATGTTGTTGATAACCGGGTGGTTATTATACAAATTGGTTTCGGCTAAATCGGCGTAAGTAGTGGCGGCATTCAGAACCGTGTTAATAAAAGCAGATATCTTGTTATATGCTTTGGTAAGATCATTCAATATCAACATCCCCTGGTCTTTATCTGCAGCAGGTACACCATACGGAGCGCCGTTAGATACAATTGTTGTGACATTCACACCCAGCCACGGGTCGCTTAAAAAATCCGTGTTGATGATGGCATCAGTCAACCCGGTAAGGGTTTGTGTGGTAGAATTTCGCGCTATGCCGATATAATCTGTTGCCCCGCCCCGCCATAAGCTGGTCGACGCGCTATATGATTTTACATCATTGGTAAGCTGCGTGCCCTGGAAGAAATTGGCCGCATTCCAGCTGGTCTCCACCGTGTGCATAACGTAATACACAAAGGTTGTTAACCCGGTAATGGCCGCTTTAGCCGGCACATCCCCTGTCGCGATCACTAATGCATTCATGTAAAATTTGTAGCCATCATCTACCGACTTAAAGTTATTGCCACCATTGGTTAAAATAGTGTGGATGGTAGCGTTAACTTTAGCAACATCGCTGAGGGCGTTTTCAAGGGTGGTTACCAGGCCGTTTAAATTGCTGTCCGAGGTGAGTGTTGCCAGGTTGTCAATTCTCGTTACGCCATCTGAAAAAAACACCCCATGAGTGGCGTCCCCACCAGGGAAATGAAACAAGGAATAAGCGACATCCCGGTCATAACTGGCATTGAGCCAGGGTGTGTAAGCGGTTCCATAATTTAAGTTGGTTATACCAATATTGGTCCGGAAGGCGAAGGCAGCGTCCATTGGGTTGATGTAAGCCCAGTCATTTGACGTAGCACTGGCTTGAGCATATTCATATAAGTCGAATATGGCAACCCTGTCCTGCAGTTTTCCGCACTGCATCAATGCTTCCTGCTGCACGCTGTAAAAATCAGGCTGGCTGCTCAAGGCTGTAGCATCAGGGAAAAGTAAAATGGTCGGCTCATCCTCCCTTTCCACAGCGTTTAAACCCGTTTCCAGGCTTGTACGCGAGATCCCATTGACCGTAGATCCTGTAGTGTACCCACCCACCGAAACGATATAGCAATCGCCGCCGCCATTATCGTAAAATATGCGTACGCTATCGTATAAATAAAACCGCTTGCCGTGATCGAGCGTGATCGTCTTAACGGCGAAGTTATTGTTCTCATCCAAAACTACCCTCGCCGCCACAGGAGCAAAACCAACACCAAAATACAATTCGTACTCCAGCAGGGACGCAATTTTGGTTGGGACATTGGTTAAGTCGCTCCCGTTTTGAACTGCCATCTGCGTGTACCCGATAAACGCGGGTATCGCTGTTTCGACCTGCGCGATTGATGGCGGAAATTTTGATATCTCTTCGATATAGACACCAGGTGTGTTGTAAGATGCTGCCATTTTATTTAAGTTTTATTTTTTAATAATTTAAGTGCTTCTCGGTATAGTAGTGATATTCGCCGGCCTGGAAAACCAGCGTAAGGCGGTTTGAACCCGGATTACCAATTTGTGTAACCTTGCCAAGCGTTGTGCTATGAATAGAAATGGTGGTTATCGGCTGATCGCTGAAAGGTATAGGCACGCTTGATGTAAACGTGTTGGTGCCCGCCGCATTAAACGTGTAAACCGATGCTGTATCTTTTACAGCTGTTACATCATTTGTGCGGGCAATATATTTCCATATAGCGCTGCGATTGGCAAAACGGATGGTGAAAGTGCTTTCTTTCGGCACACCCGACACGTCGAATAATGAGAAATCGTTTGCAGCTGGCAAATGATTAAAGACCTCCATCACGCCGAGAATATTTTTGTTGATCACCGCGTCGTCCAGGTAGATGTAGGAGTCGGTTCCATTGATGGAAACCCTGTATTTTCCAACGGTTAAGCCTGACAGGTCAATCGACGCCGGTGTTTGAGCGCTCACGAAAGTCTGCGTTTGGCTAAGCTGAAGGCTGTTATAAACGTTCGTTGCAGTATTGAGGCCGTAAATATTTATAACAAAGCCTGTTGCTGCCGCAGCCGCCGGCGCATAGCTGCTTCCGGTAAGCGATATGGTGTCCTTGCCGTTTACGTATTGGGCAACACCTTTTTTTAGCCAAAATGCTTTCTCGCCCAAACCATGTTTGTTTGCGTTGCTGCTTCCTGATATTGCCTCGTAAACATTATTGCTGCCGTCGACTACCAGGTCGCCGATTGAATAGGTGTTGGTGTTTTTATACAATGCAAGCGCGCCGCTGAGATATAGTACGGTGTTTTGTTTGTTTTGATTAATGTTGGAGAAGTAGTATTTACCGGCTTTTAGGGGAGCATAATTGATATTGGTATAGTTGATAAAATCGGGATTGTTCACCGATATGTAAAACCGCAGTCGTGTGGCAGCGTCCAGAGTGATCAGGGGTTGGCCTGAGTCAGGGTCGATCTTAACCAGGATAACCAATTTGTTATCCACAGTTTTACAAAGCATTTGATGTCCCCTTAGTATTTTGGCGGTATCGTCGGACGGGATAATGTTCAGATCAGCGCAAAGCATATCACCGAAGTAGTCGTTCAATACTTCCGTTATAAACAATATCTCGTAATTTAAATTCATGAAACTGCGTTAATTAGTGTTTCGTTAAATTCAATATCCTTAATAAAGCCTGCTTCGTAGTCTATGGCATCCTCATCAATGGTTATCTGCCGCACTTTATATAGCACTGAAGGCAGGTATTTCCCACCCAAAACGCTCCAAATCTGGTTGAGCTGCTCAAAGTTTACCGAGTACAGGTCACAGATCAGCTTTTGTATCCTGGTATCCAGCGCGGGATAGTTAAGGGGCGTAAAAACATTCTGGCTCTGAAAAAACTGGATTATAAGGGCCAGGTATTTCAGTGAATCGCCGTAATCGGCACGGTTAACCGCAAATAATACATACAAGTTCAAGTAAACAGGGGGATTCTTGTAAGTGATACCGGAAGGGCTTTTTACCCAGTTTTCCTGCTGCATGGCCACCCGGTCCTCTTCCACGTTGATCAGGCTCATGATCGCCTTTCCGTTCAGTGCGTTTTGGCTGGCGGTATCACTATCCAGGGCCTTGCCCACGTTACCCAAAACCAACCGCTTATCGGTTGTAACCGTTAGTTTTTGGCTGAGGTATTTGTTGATCTCCTCTGCAAGAAATTTAAAGGTCTCCTGTATCATAGATGAGCAATAATTCGAACGGTAGTGTATATCTGTTAAAACCTCAATTCAGGTGATCAAAATTTGCGCAACAATAAATTGCGTATTTATCGCGCACAATTGCAAAAAGCAAACGCCGTCAAGGGGTATAAAGCGATCAATTTTATCGCCGTGTAAATACTAATCTGTCGTGCAAAATCATAAGGAGCTCGTTAAATAATACCTGTTATTAAAACTGCGCGCCCTCGTTTAAAAGAGTAATCAGGGTTTGGTTTGGTTAAAGTTATTTGCAATTTAAAGGCAAAAAGCCTTCAGCATTCAATAACAGTGCATCAAAATCAGGAAGCCTTTCGGCCGTTCAAATCTTTCATCCCGGTAACAATGCGGAATAAAAGTAGGCGGATGCCCATAGGGTTAAAAGCGTAAAACTACCTATATTGAAAATAAAAAAAACGTAGTTTTACGCTTTTACATTTTACATGTTCCACTTATTTTATAACGCCGGAAGCCAAAATGTGTGAAAAAAAATTTCTTAGTAAAAAAATAATTTACCAGCTCTTATTTAAATAACAGGCAAGTATTATCATATATAAGAGAAGCTTTAGCGGATGAGTTTTGCCTGTAGCAATGGCTTGTTCTTAAAACAGAAAAGCCATCTCGCGATGGCTTGCTTTAGTGTCCCCGAAGGGATTCGAACCCCCATCATCAGAACCGGAATCTGACATTCTATCCATTGAACTACGGAGACAGCGCGGCAAAGATAGGGATTCAATCCTTATTTTCTTTGCCATACTTTAAAAAACGATAGGTTGAGGTGTGCAAGTCATTAGTCATTGGTCATTAGTGCAAAGCGGATAATAACTAATGACTAATGACCAATGACCAACTATTCACTTTTCAGGCTTTTTACCGGGTTGCTAAAAGCCGCTTTCACGATTTGATAGCTGATCACCAGTAACGAGATCAATATGATGCCAATTACCGGCAGCATCAATATCCACCAGCTGATTGCAACATGAAACGCATACGTTAACAGCCATTTGTTCATGATCAGCAAAGTTAAAGGCATTGCAATAATGGCGGCAATTGCCACCAGTTTTACGAAATCCTTTGTCAGCAAAACCAACAGGTGGCTTATTGCTGCGCCCAGTACTTTACGGATACTTATTTCTTTGCTCCGTTGCGCAGCAACCAGGTAAGCCAGTCCGTACAAACCTAAACAAGCGATCAGGATGGATAATGCTGTAAAATAGTTAAAGAGTTTAATGGTGGTAATATCCTTTTGATAGGTGTTATTAAACTTGCTGTCCAAAAAGCTAAAATCAAAAGGCGTATCGGGGAAATAGGTCTTCCACACATTTTTAACCAGGCCAAGGTTGCCGGGTGCAACCTTTACCAGTGCAGACATTGGTTTCATGGCCTTGTAGATCATGATGAGCGGCGCGATAGGGTTGTGCATGGATGAGTAGTTGAAATTATTTATCACGCCAACTACACGTCCCTTATGATCCATTCCCTCTATTTCCTGGCCCACCGGATGCTGCCATCCCATCTGGCGTACAAAGGCTTCGTTTATTAAAAAGCCATGTTTTGCGTCAGTTGCTACGTTTGCCGATAGGTTGCGGCCGGCCAACAACTTCAATTTTAACAGGGGCACGAAATTTTCATCGATGGAAAAATAATTCGACATCAATTGTCTTTTTATGCCGTTTGCCGATGCGAAGGTCGTGGACTTAGGCGAGCCATCGTCGGCGCCGCCGGAGAGGCCCGTTTGAATGCTGACGCCCTTTACCTGCCATAATTGTTTTAAAGCATTTCGGAATGGTTCAACTTGTTTCAACGCAACGGAATCGTCGGGCAGCGATATGTTCAACACCTGGCTTTGATTATACCCAACCGACCGGTGCTGGATAAAATTGATCTGCCGGTTCATGATAAAAGCCCCGGCGATCATCACTGTGGCAGCCACAAATTGAACAACGGTTATAACTTTACGAAGCGAAAGTCCGCTCGTTTTGTGTTTAAAACCGGCCTTCAATGCGGTTACCGGTTGAAATGCCGACAGTACAAAGGCCGGGTACAAGCCTGTCAATAGCGATGAGGCCAGCACCAACGAACAAATGATCAAAAAGCTGCTTGCCGAACCCGAAAGCCCAATACCCGCGTGCAGCAGCTCATTTAGAAACGGCAGTATTATAAACATCAGGCCTACGCCTAATTATTAATGCAATGCCGGTAACAAATAGCGATTCGAACAAAAATTGTCCCACCAGGCTGGCCTGAACAGCCCCGTTTACTTTGCGCACGCCCACTTCCTTCGCACGCTCGGTGGCGCGGGCCGTTGAAAGGTTGATATAATTAAGCAATGCGATCAACAGGATAACACCTGCCAGTACCGAGAAAATATAAACCAGCTGCCGGTCCCCTTTTTCTGTGTCACCCAAATTGCCTGACACAAAATGCACATCATTCAAAGGCTCGATGTTGAATTGTAAGTGATATTTCACCGCGCCCATCTTGATAAACTCAGGCTGTACATCCCGTTTGGCTATCAGCGCCAGTTTTTGGGCAAAGGTGCTGTAATTGGGTGTTTGTTTAAACAGTACAAAGGTGTACACCGAAAAATCATCGTCCATCCATTTGGTTATTTTTGAAAATTCGCCGGGGACAAGGGCATTTATTTTAAGATCGGAACTTGCAGGAATATCTGCCAGGATACCGGAAACGTGATAAGAAACTTTATTGTATTCGATGGTTTTACCCATTGCATCCCCGCTCCCGAAATATTTTTTGGCGATCGATGCGGTAATTACAATACCGTGCGGATCGGCAAGTGCCTGCTTAGCATTGCCCTTAACAAAGGCGTACGGAAAAACATCAAATACGTTAGCGTCGGTTTTGTAGATATAGTCTTCGTTGAACAGTTGATTGTTCACTTTAATAACCGCTTTGCCCGGCGCAAAACGCACAGCCGTTTTTACTTCGGGATAGTCTCGTTTTAGTGTGGCAGCCAATAGCACCGGCGAGGGCGCCATAACAATGTTGTCCGCTTCCGGTGTGTAAATGATATTGGTAATACGGACGATACGATCCTTGTTGACATTCCAGCCATCGTAGCCCAATTCATAATGCACATACAGCGAGATCACCAGGCAAACTGCAATGCCAATGGATAATCCGCCGATATTAATAATAGAAAAAGCTTTGTGCCGAAGCAGGTTGCGCCAGGCGATCTTGAGGTAGTTTTTGAACATATACAGGTGATTGGTAAATCAAATGTATGCGGTTAACAGGCAGCTAAAAAGCAATTTAACACTGATTAACAAGTGTTTAACTAAAATTAACAATTTTGATGAAGCAGTTACAGGCGGGGTCGGTTTAAAAATACTCCCCAACATCGATAAATAAGCCGTTTGAACCCTGTCGGCCGAAACCATAATCGATGCCGATGTTGGTTTTAGATATGGTATTAAGTTTTATACGAAGACCCGGCCCAAAAGCAGGCTGTATGGATTGTAATTTGGTGCCAGGGGCAGCGGAAAACGACTGACCGTTTATGAAAACAACACCGCCGATCAGTCCGTCATCGGTGATCCGGTAGCGGTATTCTGCTTCTAAATAAACCATCTCGGCCCCCCGGAAACGGCCCTGGATATAGCCACGACCGGTTGATGAAGAAGCATCCCATTGGGTGCTGGGCAGGTCGAGGTATGCCGGCTTGCCGCTTAAAGTGAGCCAGTCATAGCTCCACAGCGCTATTACGTTATCCGATCCTTCCGGAAACTTGAAATATTTTCTCACGTCAACAATGACCGATCGCCAGCTGCTGGTGCTTCCTAAAAAGGAATAATTATCCCGGTACTCAAACCAAACATAGGCTCCTTTTGAAGGGTTAATGCCGTTGTCGCGCGAGTCGAGCAGGCCGTTAAAGGTAAACCCTGATGCTATGGAATGTGAAGTTGCCCCATAGCGCGAGTAATCGGAAACTGTACCGTTAAGGTCGCCTTTTTCTGATACATCCCAATGATCATCAATAACATAACCCAGTCCCAAATAAATATTACCTGCAACGTGGCGCAGGACGGTTTCTTTTAATTGGAGATAAGAATTCTGCAGCGGATCTTCATCGGCTATATTCGAGCTGCTGCCCAGGCCAAATGTACTTTGCGGGTATTTATAAATGCGGTAGTCGCCCACAAAATTCCAGTCGTTAGTTTTGCTCCAGATATTGGTTAAAATGGGTAACGTGATCTGTTTGTTCTGGGTAATGGAACTGCTCGCCGCTATGGTCGAGATACGGGAATTCGGCCCCGTACGAAATGCGCAATTGCCCGATAAAACCAGTGCCAGCCTCGACACTAACGTATAACCGAACGCAGGTACAATCGAAAATGATGGCTTTGAGGTAACCGTATCCGGCTCCTTGCTCGGCTCCAGATTAAAAAGTCCGTAAATTACATCGGCCAGGTCGCGCTGTTTAACACCTTTTTTTATGGTAGTTGTGGTGTCGATGTGGTAGAGTATGGAATCGGCCTGTTTGGGTTTAACAGGTATAACCTTTATCGGAACAGGCGGTTTTTCCTGCCCAAAAGCAGTCGTGGAAAAAACTAACACTCCGGTTATTAGGAAGCAAAAAGTAAAAAGCAACTTCATAATGGCGGTTAAGCCGGCGGGGCGTTTAAATTTAACAATAAGTGAATTAAACTTCTGGAGCGAAATCGGGTGCGAAAGTAATCAATCTGTTACAAATGAAATAAAGATTTTTCATGCCAGCAAAGATGTGACAAGATAATGGCAATGCTATTTGCTTCAAAAGATATTAAGGGGATTGTTTTTTGCCGAAGCTATTTTTAGCTGGAACATTTCAGCCATTTTGCCGGCGCGCCATATCGCTTCCTTTGCTTTGTCGCCGGTAAAAAGCTCATTGACGGTTTTGGTAAACAAGGCCAGCCATGCCTCGAAATGTTCAGCATCAACCGGCAACTGGGCGTGAGGTAAAAACGGGCTGCCAAAATAAGTGTGCTCTTCCAGTAAAACCGTCTGCCAAAAACGATACATTTTTTCCAGGTGGACCGGCCAGTTATCTTTTATCCGTTCATTAAAAACAGGAGCAAGCAATTCATTACTTCTAATGTGTTCGTAAAAGGTGTCAACCAGCAATTTAATATCCGCCATCGACAAAAGTTCAGTTTTACTGTCCATAACTGCTTAGCAACAAATATTTAACATTGTTTTAACCTTCAAAATTACGGTTATTAAAAACGGCAGTATCATATTAGTGCAATCAATGGTTATTATTTTTTGCAACTCATCCTAAAATGCCATTTTTGCGGTGTCAAATCACCACCCTTAGCATACCATTTTGCAAATGGAATCAACAATTACCGAAGAACCCAGACAAATCGTTCAAAAAACAATTTTCAGCGTGCTGATCGCTATCAGTTTCGGTCATTTAATCAATGACATGCTGCAGTCTGTCATTCCATCGGTTTATCCTTTGCTCAAAAAGAACTTCCACCTAAATTACACCCAGATCGGCTTGATTACTTTTACATTCAATATTACAGCATCGCTATTGCAGCCTATTGTAGGCACCTTTACCGACCGTAAACCGCATCCCTACTCGCTTCCTGTTGGAATGGGCCTGACATTAGCAGGTATCATTATGCTGGCTATGGCGCCCAGCTTTATTTTACTGCTGTGTGCAGTTGCTGTAATGGGTGTAGGCTCTTCCATTTTTCACCCCGAATCGTCGCGACTTGCACGTGTGGCCTCTGGCGGGAGAAAGGGGCTGGCGCAATCTATCTTTCAGTTGGGTGGTAATGCAGGCAGCGCGATTGGCCCATTGCTGGTGGCGTTAATTGTAGTGTCGCGGGGCCAACACTATATTTTGTGGTTTACGCTGGTAGCGCTGCTTGGCATCATACTGTTATCAAAAGTTAGCCAATGGTACCAGGGGCATCTCATTAAAAAAGCTGCTAACCCTTCCGCTAACATCGAAACGCATAACGGTTTGTCAAAAAGGAAGGTTACTGTTTCATTGATCGTTTTGCTGCTGCTCATTTTCTCCAAGTTTTTTTACCTGGCCAGTATGACCAATTATTTCACCTTTTTCCTCATAGGTAAGTTTCATATTTCCATACAACAATCGCAGTTCTATTTATTTGTGTTCCTCGCTTCCGTTGCTGCAGGCACGCTGATCGGTGGCTTTTTGGGTGATAAATTCGGGCGTAAATATGTCATCTGGTTCTCGATATTGGGCGTGGCGCCCTTCTCGTTAATGCTGCCTTATGCCAACCTGCATTGGACCATCGTTTTAGCCGTAATTATAGGTATCATCCTTTCCTCGGCATTTTCGGCCATCGTAGTTTACGGGCAGGAACTTGTTCCGGGTAAGGTAGGTATGGTATCCGGTCTCTTTTTCGGACTCGCATTTGGTATGGGTGGACTAGGTTCAGCCTTTCTCGGGTGGCTGGCAGATCATAAGAGCATCAACTACGTTTTCTCGGTATGCGCGTTCCTGCCGTTAATCGGTATTATTACGGGCCTTTTGCCTGATCTGGAGCACAAGAAAAAACTGGCGAGCTCATAATTGTCGCCGCCATCCCGCTCTGTATCTACAAATTAAACAGACAAAAGGGGTTAACACAACTTAACATATTTCATGTTAAACATATATTAAGTAATTGATAATCAATATATTACAAAATACAGGGTTAACACAAAAATTGCTTTTTTTCATAAAAAAAACTTACGAACTTTAAAACCGCGAAGCCCCTACCGAGCCATTTAAAAATAACCACTTCTGGTTAAATTTTGTAAGTTCCACCGGCTTCTTGCACGGCAAAACTTACGAAGTTCAAAAACTTCGTAAGTTTCGCGTTCCACTCGTCCATGCCATTTTCCTTTTGCCTTAAAACTCACTCCGCCCTCAAACTCTCTTCGAGAGCGGAAGCTCATTCCGAGCGAAGGCTCTTCACCGGGTTCATCAGCGCAGCTTTAACCGTTTGAAAGCTGATGGTCAAAAATGCTATAACAACAGCTATCAACCCGGCCAGCACAAAAACCCACCAGCCGATGCTGATACGATAGGCATAATCCTCCAGCCACTTGTGCATGGCAAACCAGGCAAGGGGCGTGGCTATTAAAATGGCAATAAATACCAGCCTTACAAAATCTTGCGCAAGTAAGCCAACAATCTGGCCAACACTTGCGCCCAGCACTTTCCTTACGCCAATTTCGCGGGTACGCACCTGGGCCGTATAAGCGGCCAGGCCCAATAAACCAAGGCAGGAGATAAATATGGCTATGGTGGCAAAATAATTAAAAAGTGTTCCTTCCCGTTGTTCGCTTTGGTAAAGGTTGTTAAATGTGTCATCTAAAAATGCATAGCTAAAAGGGAACTGGCCGTTATACTGCTTAAACTGTTTAGCAGTTGCGGCTATAACTTTAGGGGCGTCGCGGCCTTCCGTTTTTATGTACATGGTGCCTAATTGGTCGGGGCTGTAGTAAAATACTGCCGGCCCTATTTTTTCCTTCATGGAGGCAAAATGAAAGTCCTTTACCACACCGATAATAGTTCCCTTTTTCCTGAACATCCTGAACCGCTGGCCAATGGGGCGTTTCATACCTAATTCCTTCACGGCCGTTTCGTTTATGATGAAATGCGAACTATCAGCTACCTCACCGGTAAAACCTGCCCCTTGTACCATTTTTATTTTAAAGAAGGATATAAAATCCTTGTCAATTCCCATATCGTGCACAATAATAACCTGTCCGGGCAATTTACTGTCCCAATCGTTATCGCCGCTAAAGCCGCCCATCGCTACAATATTTGAGTTTGAGCGGGTGATCCCCAAAACACCAGGCTGTTTTAGTAATTCCGCCTTTACAGCGTCATACTGGCGCCCCATGCGGCGCATCCAGAATGCCAGCGTATGGCTTTTGTCATAACCCAACTGTTTTGAGCGTATATAGTTTAATTGACTTGTAATGGTTATTGTCCCGACAATCAATACCACCGAAAATGTAAATTGCGTAACAACCAGTATTTTACGGAACAATACGTCACCTAAGCCAGCCGAAATTTTTCCCTTCAGCGCCTTTAACGGTTCGAATGATGAAAGCAATAAGGCCGGATAAATACTGGATGCCGCTAACGTTCCTGTAATGGCCAATAAAACAACCAGCCAGATATGATAATCGCCGGGGTTGAAAACCAACTGCTTGCCCGATAGTTGATTGAATACCGGCATCAATATAAATATAAGCCCGAAAGCCAGTAAGCTTGCTATTAAAAACAACAAGGCCGTCTCGATCATAAACTGCATAAAAAGCTGTGCCTTTGCTGCACCGACAATTTTACGCATGCTTATTTCTTTTGACCGCAGCATAGAACGCGCTGTTGAGAGGTTCACATAATTGATGCAGGCTATTACCAGTATCAGCAAGGCAATAACTATAAAAATCCTGACGGTTGTAATCCCTTTATCGGTGAGATCGGAGTTGTACAAATGCATTTTTGCTATTGGCAGTAACAAATAGGCTCCATCGGTATCTTCGGCCCTGAAGCTTAGGTGTATTTTTTGGAGAGGAAGCGCCAGGCTTTGCGGATCAACACCGGGTTTAAGCAGCAAATAGGTTTCGTATCCGTAAAAATCAAAATTGGTGTTAAGGTCGATATGATTGGCGAGCATGGATTTTATATGATAGCTCATCGGCATGATCATATCGTATTTTATGCTGGAGTTTTTTGGAAAATTGTTAATTACGGCGCTAACTGTGAAATTAACCCGGTCATCAGCTATAATTACTTTACCAATGGGATTGGCAGCGCCAAAATATTTTTCGGCGGTTTCCTTTGTAATAACCACCGAATTATCATCTATAAATGGTTTGGCCGGGTTTCCTTTAATAAGGGGAAAATCAAATACTTTAAACAGGGAAGGATCTGCAAAGGTTACTTTTTCGTCGGAAAAAACTTTATCACTGAATTTATAGAGGGTAAAGTTATAGGCTGGTGTTAGGCGCACGTAGTCCGATATCGCGGGCAATTGCCGCTTTGAAACCGGGGCCATCGGCGCGACAATTGACGTAAATATTCGCACACTGGCACCTGTTCCGCCCTGAACCTCCAACTTGTAAATGTTGGAGCCTTGTTTATGAAAACTATCAAAACTCAATTCGTCCTGCACCCATAGCAATATCAGGATGCCGATTGCAAGCCCGGCAGTTAACCCGGCGATATTGATAATGGAGTAGAATTTGTTTTTTAACAAATTACGCCAGGCGGTTTTGATGTAGTTTTTCAGCATGGTTTATTGGTTCACTGCTTCATCAGTTCATTGGTAAATTGGTTATTTTCTTGCCAATTATTCAACAACTAATATAATGTTATGTAACTAACATTCCAATAATCCCAAATACAGCTTTCTTTCTAATCCCTAACCTCCAACCTATAATCACTCAGACCTCAAACTCTTCACCGGGTTCATCAGCGCAGCTTTAACCGTTTGAAAGCTAATAGTTACAAATGCAATAACAACAGCCACCAGCCCGGCCAGTACGAACACCCACCAGCCGATACTGATGCGGTAAGCGTAATCTTCCAGCCATTTATACATGGCAAACCAGGCCACAGGGGTGGCAATTAATATGGCTATAAACACCAGTTTCACAAAATCCTGCGCCAGCAGGCCAACAATACGGCCTACGCTTGCGCCCAGTACTTTTCTTACCCCTATTTCGCGGGTACGCACCTGCGCGGTGTATGCGGCAAGACCCAACAAGCCCAGGCAGGATATAAATATGGCTATACCGGCAAAATAGGTAAACAAAGTTCCTTCGCGCTGTTCACCCTGGTAAATGTTATTGAAAATATCGTCCAAAAAAGCATAGCCGAAGGGATAGTCGCCATTGTATTGTTTAAACTCCTTTTCGGCGGCGGCAAGTGCTTTCGGGGCGTCCCTCCGCGTGGTTTTAATGTACATTTTGTTTAAATACTCCGGCTTGTACCAAAAAACCGCCGGCGCTATTTTTTCCTTCATCGACGCATAATGAAAATCTTTCACTACGCCGATGATCTGCCCGTCAATACCCTCCATGTTAAATCTTTTACCGATTGGATCCTTCATCCCCATTTCCTTAATTGCCGCCTCGTTTAAAACAAAACGGGCGGTATCTATTTTTGCGCCGGTGAACATTCTTCCTTCAACCATTTTCATTTTAAAAAACGATATAACATCCTTATCCACCACTATGGGGTGAACCATCAGGTTGTCTTTCGGATCCTTCCCATCCCATTGAACATCGCCCGTGAAACCCTGGAAACGTACAATATTCTGGTTCGTCCTGGTGACTGCCAACACTCCTGGCTGTTTTAATAACTCAGCTTTTGCAGCCTCGTAATGCGGCGCCATGTCGCGCATCCAAACCGATACCACGTCCGACTTATCATAACCCAAATTCTTGGAACGTATGTAATTCAGTTGCCCGGTAATGATGATGGTACCGATGATGAGCACAATAGAGAATGTAAACTGAGTAACCACCAATATCTTGCGGAACAGCACATCGCCAACCCCGGCAGATATTTTACCTTTCAGGGCCTTTAATGGTTCAAAGGATGAGAGCAGCAGCGCGGGGTAAATGCTGGAAGCGGCCAGTGTTCCTGTTATAGCAGTAAGTATCACCAGCCAGATGTGGTAATCGCCCAGGTTTAGCGAAAGTTGTTTGCCCGACACCTGGTTAAACACTGGCATTAGTATGAATATCAGCCCCAAAGCAAAAAGCGTAGCCAGCGAGAACAGCAACGCCGTTTCAACAATAAACTGGATAAAAAGCTGCGCTTTACCTGCTCCCACTATTTTACGCATACTTATTTCTTTCGATCGGAGCATCGACCGCGCGGTTGACAGGTTTACATAATTGATACAGGCTATTACCAGTATCAAAACAGCAATGATTATAAATATCCGGATGGTAGCAATGCCATTATCACTCATATCCGCATTGTATAAATGCATTTTCGACAACGGCAGCAGCAGGTACTCCGCATCAGTGTCATCCGCTTTATGATTTAAATGTATTTGCCGTATTTTGGTTGTAAGGCTTTTTAGGTCACTCCCCGGTTTCAGCAGCAAAAACGTTTCGTAATCCAATTGGCTAAAATTGTTGCTCATGTCCATCTTTTGCGCCAGCATCAGTTTCATGTGCAGGGTCATCGGCATGATCATGTCGACATTTATATCGGAATTTTTCGGGAAATCATTGATCACACCGCTAACTGTAAAATTTGCCTTGTTATCGGCAATGATCACCTTCCCGATGGGGTTAGCCTGGCCGAAACATTTTTCGGCCGTCGATTTGGTGATTACCACGGAATTATCATCCCGAAAAGGCTTTGATGGGTTCCCTTGTACCAGGTTAAAATCAAAGATTGAGAAAAAAGAAGGGTCGGCATAAACAGCATTCTCGTCGCCGAAAACCTTATCCTGGTATTTGTAAAGCGAATAATCGTAATTGCCCGTTAGGCGCACCTGGTCGATCACCTCGGGCAGTTGTTGTTTGGCCAGCGGCCCTATCGGCGCTACGCCAACAGTAAATATCTGCCTGCTGCTCCCTGTCCCGCCAAAAAGTTCCAGCCGGTAAATATCAGGCGTTTTTTTATGGAAGGTGTTAAAACTCAATTCATCCTGCACCCACAGCAGTATCAGGATGCCGATAGCCAAACCGGCGGTTAAACCGGCAATGTTGATGAGGGAGTAAAACTTGTTCTTTAACAAATTTCTCCAGGCGGTTTTGATGTAGTTTTTAAGCATTGTTGGAATGTTGGCCCCGATAGCTATCGGGGGTTGAAAAGTTGGAATGTTATTTTATCTACACATCAAATTAAAGGGAAATACTTGACAATTCCTAATTTATTAGTAATAAAACTAATTTATTAGTATTTGTCACCTGTCGCGGATTCAGCCCCTCTAAATCTCCCCCGGTTGCGGAGACTTTTTATTGGTTTATTTCCCGGAAATTTTTCCCTGACCAGTCTTTCTGCGTTATACAGTTAGTATGTTCCCTGCATTGGCAGAAGTTTAAATTGCAGCCAATTCTTTCCCGCGTGCTTTTAAAGTCCTCCCCGACCGGGGGAGGATTTAGGTGGGGGCTAAATCTCAGGCTGTCCTCAAGTAAACGACATTGAATGCCCACTCACCGCTCACTACTCACCTACGGACCAACCCCTATTCCACTTTCAAACTCACCACCGGGTTCATCAAAGCTGCTTTAATGCTGAGGTACGATACCGTTGCCATGGCCACAAACGTTACCGTAACAAAGGGGATCACAAAAAACAACCAGCTGATATCGATCCGGAACGCATAGGTTTGGAGCCATTTGTGGGTGGCAAACCAACCCAGCGGTGCCGCAAAGACGAATGCGATCAGCACCAACTGGGCAAAATCCTTATACAACAACTGCAGAATAGTATTTACCGAAGCGCCCAGCACTTTTCGGATGCCTATCTCCTTGGTACGCTGTACGATGGTATATGAAACCAGGCCAAACAAGCCCAAACAGGCCACCAGGATACCGATACCGGTAAACGCGGCAAACACCTGCCCGAATTGCTTATCGGCATGATATTGCTCGTTAAAATGCTGATCGAGGAAAAAATAATCGAACTGGTCCTGCGGAAAGAAAGCCTTCCAGTTGGTTTTTAAAGTTGCCAGGGTCTGATCAAGATTGGCTGCATTCACCTTAACGGAAACGTCGCCGCGCACGTCCGGTATACAACGGAAAATAAGGGCGTCGTAAGCGTCATGCAGCGACTGCTGGTGAAAGTTCTCCACCACACCGACAATGGTGTACACCTGTCCCCAAAAATCAATTTCCTTGCCTACGGCTTGCTCGGTTTTTTCAAAACCCATTTCCTCGGTGGCTCTTTCATTAAATACGACGGCATGAGGGTCGGTAGTAAAATCTTTTGAGAATAACCGGCCGGCGATCAGCTTTGCGCCGTAGGCTTTCAGGTAATCATAATCGCCGCCGATGATGCGGTATTGTTTGCCCTGGGACTGGTCGGTGCCTTTCGGCTTGATGCCGCCGGCATTCCAATGTACCGGCTCGCCGGGTATCGACGATGACACAGTTACACTTTTAATGGAAGGATTGCGCAGGCATTCGTTTTTAAAAGCGTTCATACTGCGTAAAAACGAGTCGATATGTGCCAGCGGCTGTTTTATTACTAATGTTTGGTCGATATTGATACCCAGGTTTTGTTTTTCCATAAAGCTCACCTGCCGGTAAACGGTCAGCGACCAGATGAGCAAAAAGATGGAAGCTGCAAATTGAAAACCCACCATTACCTTACGCAGGATGACGCCGCGCGAAGAAGCGGACAATTTTCCCTTTAATACTTCTACCGGCCTGAAGCTGGACAGCACAATTGCGGGATAGAAACCGGAGAAGAATGAACCAACCAAAACCAGCCCGGTAACTGCCAGCCAAAACACCGGCGTGAAAAGTAAGTCGAGCGTAACATGCTGCCCCGATATGGCCGAAAAGATCGGCAGGAATACAATGATCAGCACGATGGCCAGCACCACGGCAAGCACGTTGAGCAGCATCGCCTCCATCATAAATTGCCAAAGCAGCTGGCCCTTATTTGATCCCAGCGTTTTCCGTACGCCCACTTCTTTAGCGCGACCAATACCACGTGCAGTAGCCAGGTTAATATAATTGATCCATGCGATGATGATCACGAAAATGGCGATGCCGGCTAGTAAATAAACCGACTTGCCATCGCCATGCGGTTCCGCCTCGAGCATTAAATTCGGCGAAAGATGGATCTTTTCCAAAGGCAGTAAATGATACACCGCGCTGGCGCCCGACCAGTTGATCTTTTTGTAAACACCATCTACATAAGGTTTCATTTTAGCTTCCAAAGCTTTCGGATCAACACCGGGACGCAGCAAAAGATAGGTAAGGCAGCCGTCGTTTAACCATTGGTTATCGATGTCGTTTTTCGGGCCGACAAACTTCAGGAAAGTACTGTACGAAATGAGCAAATCGCTCCTGAAATGGGTGTTTTCCGGGTAATCTTTCATTACCCCGGTAACCTTCATCACATTCAGATCATATTTAAATGTTTTACCTACCGCGTCAGTGGTTCCGAACAGATTTTTGGCAACTGTTTCGGTGATCACTGCTGAGTAAACGTCTTTCAAAGCAGTTTTGGGGTCGCCGCGGAGCAGCGGGTAGCTGAAAATATTGAAGAAAGAAGCGCTTGCAAAATATGATTTTGGGAGCACGATCTTCTTGTCGTTGTTAATAGCAAGTACTGAACCCGCGTCAACCAGCTTTAAAAAATCCTCCACCTGCGGGAAATTGTTTTTAAACGAATTACCTTCCGCAAAAGCGCCGCCGGCCCACTGGGTGCTGAGTTTGCCGCGGTCGTACCGGTCCTGTGTTACCCGGTATACTCTATCCTTTTTGGAGTGGAAGGTGTCAAAGCTCAACTCGAAGCTTACGTATTGAATAATAAGCAGCCCGGCAGCCATACCCACGGCCAGGCCAAAAATATTGATAAAAGAGAAAGCCTTGTTTTTTGAAAGGTTTCTGAAAGCGATAAGTAAGTAATTCCTGATCATGGTATAAGCGGTTTGGCGAGGGCTCCCGCTAAGATTATGCCGTTTTTGTAAGATGTTAATTATAAGATATTTAGATAGATTTCAAAACTCCTAATGCGTTCGGATTTGGTATGGTGGGTGTTCGGTGGCGGACGGTTGACTAAGACATGTAGGATTAGGTGGATTTTAGGATTACCACCGCAGCCAATTATACCATTTACTAATCCAGTTCCGGTAAACTTTCCGGACTTTGTCGAAGCGGACTTATGCCCCATCGGGGCTACCTATTTGTAGAACAAACAATTAAACGTCGGTTTGCCCCATCGGGGCTACCTATTATGTTCGCCACCCAATCCCGATAACCAATCGGCGAAAATAGGTAGCCCCGATGGGGCAATATATCCTGTGTCGCTTTTTGCTACAAATAGGTTGCCCCGATGGGGCATGGCTTTCGGCGAATAAACAGCCCAAATCCGTCCGTATTTGATATACCAGGTGTCCGATTACGAACACTTGCTAATTTCCTCTTACGCGGTGTAACCCCAACGTCGCTCTGGCACTTAAAAAATTTTCATCTGATAATCAATATCTTATAAAAAATAATATACAAATACTAATCAATTAGTTGCAATCCTAATAAATTAGTACAACATTTGTTTAAAATTATATCATCATGCAAAAACTGGCGAAAAGAGAAGAACAAATTATGCAGGCCGTATGGCAGCTGGGACAGGCCTTTATTAAAGAGATCATTAATGAAATGCCCGACCCCAAGCCGCACTATAATACCATTGCCACTATGGTAAAAATTTTGGAAGATAAAGGCTTCCTGGCGCACGAAACTTTTGGTAACGTTTTCCGCTATTATCCGGTCATATCAAAAAAGCTGTACCAGGAGCAGGCGATGAGTGATATGGTGAGCCAGTACTTTGATAATTCGTACCCCAACATGCTGATGTTTTATGCCAAGGAGCAAAAAATATCCGAAGCTGAACTAAACGAAATTGTAAACCTCATTAAATCGCAACAGAAATGATACCGTACATTTTGCATGTCGCACTGCTCATCTCGGTTTGCCTTTTGTTTTACAAGCTGCTGCTGCAAAAGGAAACATTTTACCGGCTAAACCGCGTCATCCTGGTTTGCTGCCTGGCGCTGGCTTTTGTATTGCCCTTGATTTCCGTACCGCAGCAATGGGCTTTGCAGATCGCCCCAAAACAAACCGAAGCCCCGCAACAAACGGTTAACGTTTCGCAGCCGGTTGTTAACGTTCCTCAAATTACCGTGCTACCGGTACAAACTGAAACAACACCGGCCACCCACAAGGCCGGCCCGGCTGCCCCGGTACATGTGGCGCCCGTAGTTGCCAAAGCTGTTCCTGCAGTTCAGCCGGCTGTTACCCCCGGCGAACCTTCTACCCCAATATTGCCAACTGTGCTCAAATTGGTGTTTTATTTATACTGGATAGGCGTTGCCGCATTCGGGCTTAACCTTTTGCTTCAGTTTATTGTGCTGCTCTTCCAGGCTTATACACGTCCTTTTATCCGGGATGGCAAGTTCCGTATTGTCGAGCTAAGCGGCGATAAAGCGCCATGCTCCTTTGGCAATAATATTTTTATAAACCCCGAAAAATACGACTGGGATACCTACAGCCAGATATTACTGCACGAAAAAATACACATCGAGCAGCGCCACAGCTTTGATATTATTATGGCCGAGCTGATGCTGGTACTGCAATGGTTTAACCCCTTCGCCTGGCTTTACCGTAAAGAGGTGGAAAATAACCTCGAGTTTTTAACCGATGACTCGGTACTGGGCCACAACGAAGTGGAAAAAACCAGCTACCAGATGAGCCTGCTGAAAGTATCAGCGCCGCACCTGTCGCTGGGCATCACCACCAACTACAACCAATCCTTGCTGAAAAGAAGAATTTTAATGATGAACGCAAAACGATCAAACATACACATCATGTGGAAGTATTTCTTCCTGGTACCCTTGCTGGGCGGCCTGGTATGCGCGCTGAACAGCCCGATGGCCTACAGCAAAACAGCTGCAGACCCGGGCGTTAAAGTAGACGCTTCGATAAAAGTCAACCCTATTGTAAAGCCGAATATAAGTTTCCATTTTACCAACGACCAAACCGAAGGCGCCTGGTTTGCTACCATCAAAGGCGAAAAGATAAGGATAGAGTTTAAAAGCGACGACGACGATCACAACTGGTCGAGCAGCTCGACTTTTAACGTAAGCGAATTTTCGGCTTTACCGAAAGATAAAAAAGCAGAGTTTACCTTAAAACGTGAGGCCGGGACCATATTGTTTAATGGCAAGTTTGAGGGCAATGACGGGTATGGCCATTATAAGTTTACTGCTGATAAGGACTTTACCGCCTACCTGAAATCACAGGGGATCGACGATATTGAAGAGGGTGATTCCTTTGCGTTCTTCGTGATGAATGTGACCAAAGACTATGTGGCCATGCTGCACCGCAATGGGTACAAAGATCTGTCGAAAGAAAACCTGGTCTCGATGGCCGCGCTAAAAGTTGATGAGCCCTATATCAAAATGCTAAAGGAAAATGGATATGCCGACTTGAGCCCCAACGACCTGGTATCGGGTAAGGCATTGGGTATTACCGGCGCATATGTGGCCGAAATACACAACGCCGGGTATAAAAGCATTTCGTTTAACGAGTTGATCAGCTTTAAAGCGCAGCATATCGACGGCAAATATATCGCCGGCATTAAAAAAGCAAAACTAAAAGGCGACAACGATGAAGGCGAGGATCATATGCCAAGCGCCGAATCAATTTCGAGCTACAAAGCGATGAATATCGACTCTAATTATGTTCATTCGCTTGCTGCTGTTGGGTACAAAAATATCCCCTACCGCGAATTAACTTCGCTAAAGGCGCTGGGTATTACATCTGCCTTTATAAAAAGCTTTAAGGATATTGGTTATACCAATCTTTCGGTAAATAACCTCACCGAGCTAAAATCATTAGGCATTACACCAGCTTATGTGCAAAGCTATAAAGCGATGGGTTTTAAAGACCTCAGCATAAACAACCTGACGAACCTTAAAGCTGTGGGAGTAACACCCGAGTACATCAAAAGCATGCAAGCCTCAGGTTTAAAAGAACTTTCGGTAAATCACCTCTCCAACATGAAAGCGGTAGGCGTGACCCCCGAATATGTTAAAAGCTTACAGGCGATCGGCTTTAAAGACCTTTCGGCCAATGGCGTTCAAAATATGCGGGCGGTGGGCGTAACAGCCGAATATGTTAAAGGCTTACAGCAAATGGGCTTTAAGGACCTTACCGCAAACGGTGTGCAGAACATGAAGGCTGTAGGTGTAAGCCCCGAATATATTAAAAGCCTGCAGGACATGGGAATAAAAGACCTTAACCTGAATGGCATTGCAAACCTTAAAGCCATCGGCGTAACGCCGGAGTTTATAAAGGAATTTGATGCCATCGGCTATCATAATCTAACGGCCAATAACTTAAATGAGCTGAAAGCGATGGGCATTACGCCCGACTTTGTAAAGGAGTTTGAAGCAATAGGGTATCACAACCTCACGGTAAACAACCTTAACGAGTTGAAAGCCCTGGGCATCACTCCTGAATATATAAAAGGCTTTAAGGATATCGGCTTTAAAGACGTCACCATCAATCAGCTGTCGTCGGCCAAAGCCACGGGCGTTACCCCGCAGTACGTTACCGAGATGCGCGGCAAAGGCTTTAACTCCGACGACCTGGAGAAATATGTCCGGCTGAAAAATGCTTTTACTAATTAGAGGTTAGAGATTAGAGACTAGCGCCCCGATAGCTATCGGGGAGAGGCTAGTTAAAGAAAAAAACTGTTATCATTTTTGGCCATGTGCGATTCCCCTCTTGAGAGGGGGCAGGGGTGTGTCACGCGTTTTTCAAGCAAAGGAATGATCATAACAAACTAAAAATCAACAACAAACCATAAAAAACTAACAACAATATTATGAAACCGACAATATTTTATCAACTCAGCAGGACCGCCAAAATGGTGCTCGCCGGTCTTGTGCTGGCCGCGCCTGTTGCCAGCGCCCAGGTGGTGGTTACCCCTACACCTGTTGTAACCCCGGTTGTAACATCTGTAGTAACTTCAACAGTTACGCCTATAGTAACATCAACCGTAACGCCAATAGTAACCACATCGGTTACTGCCAATATAAATGCCGTTGTTACCCCGGTTGTAACAAGCACCATAAACGCAAACGTTCACCCGTTTGTAGCACCGGTAGTCAATGTAAACCCGATGGTTACCCCCGTAATTGTGCCGCCGTTGATTTTCCCGGATGTCGATGTGCATCCCGATGTAAATGTGGATGTCGATGTAAATATTACCGATGTGGATATGTTGGAAGGTAAATGGTTTGCCACCATTAAAGGTGACAGGCTGGAGATTGAATTCAGGGGTAAAGCAACCGATACGGACGAAGAACATAATTGGGGAACCAATATGGTGGATTTCAGCCTGAGCGATTTCCCTAACCTGCCGCGCAGTCAAAAAGGCGAGTTTACGCTGAAAAGGGAAGCCGGCACGCTGGTGTTCACCGGTAAATTTGAAGACGATATGGGCTTCGGTACCTATAAACTTACGCCGAATAAGGAACTGGGAGATTATATCGAAAAATCAGGGGTCACCAATATCCACGAAAATGACCGTTTCCACTGGTTTACCGTTAACTTAACAAAAAGCTATGTAGAAATGCTGGCGCAAAACGGCTATAAAGATATTGCCTCGCATAACCTGACCGCCATGTGTGCATTGAAAGTAGACGCAGCTTACATCCAGTCGTTCAAGGCCATCGGCTACAACGACGTGGCTCCGCATGACCTGGTTGCCATGAAATCGATGAAAATCACCGCCGATTATGTAAAAAACTTCGGCCAGTTTGGTTACAAGGATGTGCCGCTGCATGACGTCGTGGCTTTTAAATCGATGGATATTTCAGCAGATTATGTAAAGGGTTTTGCACAGGTTGGGTACAACAACATTCCTATTCATAATATCATCGCGTTTAAATCGGAAAAGATCACGCCTGAATATGTTAAAGGGCTGATGGATGCCGGCTTTAAGGACATTGCGCCGCATGATGTGATCGCTTTTAAGTCGATGGATATTAGCACCGACTATGTTAAGGGCTTTAAAGAGATAGGTTACACCGAGTTAGCGGCGCATGATATTGTCGCTTTCAAATCAGAAAAGATCACGCCCGAATATGTTAAAGGCTTCACCTCGATTGGCATGAAGGACATTGCAGCGCATGATATCATCGCCTTTAAATCGCTCGACATCACGCCCGAATACGTTAAAAGCTGGATTGACCTGGGTTACACCGATGTACCAGCACATTCCATCATCCCCCTTAAATCAATGAATATTACCGCCGAATATGTCAATGGTTTCAGGAAGCTTGGTTTTAAGGATATTCCGCTGCATGAGCTTCCCGCCCTCAAATCAACTGGTGTTACCCCCGAGTATGTTGCCGAAATGCAGCAGAAGGGCTTTAAATCAGATAATTTGAGGAAGTATATGGAGTTGAAGAATTCGTTTAATTGAGTAGAGATTAGTCTAAAATAAGCGCCTTATGTTTCGGTAAAAATAACCACGGAGGACGCTGAGAAGGCACAGAGAAACACAGAGAGGAATATTACAAACTATTAAAACTTTGTGACCTCTGTGTCCTCCCCTCTGTGTTCTCTGTGGTAAAATTTCGCTCCGTTTAATTATGTTATAAACAGGTAATAATTGGAATATCATGATAAAGAAAATAATTATTAGCAGTCTGTCTGCGCTTTTTATCCTGACGCTATTTTGCGGCAAAGCTGTTTCGCAACAAAAAGCAAAGGCTGATAAGGATAATGATGAGGAGAATGGTTCAGATTGGTATAACAAACCGCCCGGTACCTGGGATGGGGTTATAAAAGATGGCATTGTAAACATCCAGTTTTATGCAAAGCACTGGAGCAACGGGCGGAATTTCAATGTTTCCGATTTTGGCGCGCTGCCGATGGATAAGATCGGTGAGTTCAGCCTGACGAGGGAAGCCGGAAAAATGACCTTTAAAGGCGTTTTTCAAAATCACTGGGGGCATGGCACTTTCCAGTTTGATGAAAATGCCGGCTTCAAAGCTTACCTGGCGCAAAAAGGCTATACCGGTTTGGATTACGAATTGATGTTCAGCGTTTTCACAACCGACATCAACAAAGCATACTTTGAGTTTATGAAGGAGAATGGCTATGCATCCATCAGCAACAGCCAGTTTAAAGACCTGGCCGAGCAGGACCTGGACCGAAAGGTAATGGAAGATTATTTTAATCTTTTTAAAACTGAGGGTTATGGACATCAAAGTTTGGATAAGATTGTGGAGTTGAGAGAGCACGGTGTGGGCGCTAAATACATCGCCGAATTGCACCATGCAGGTTACAAAGGCTTTTCGCTGGACAGGGCGCTGGAATTGCGCGACCATGGCGTGTCAGCCGATTATATCGCGGAGATCAAGAAACTGGGCTACCCAAATCTTACGCTTGAAAAAGCCGAGGAATTACGCGATCATGGCGTAAGCTCAGGATATATAGAAAGCCTGCACAAAATGGGGTATACAGATGTAACAGTGGACCGTGCCCAGGACCTGCGTGATCATGGTGTAAGCGCGGAATTTATCAGCAGCATGCAAAAGATGGGCTATAAAGAAATTACGTTAGATAAAGCAGAAACACTAAGGGACCACGGTGTAAGCGCTGAATTCATAAAAGAGATAGCCGATCTTGGCTACAAAGATCTCAGCCTGGAAAAGGCCGAAGAACTACGTGATCATGGCGTAAGCGCTGAGTTTATTAAAAAGATGAAAAACAAGGGCGTGAAAATTACAACGTTGGATGATTTCATCAAGCTTAAGGATACAGGATTTAGCGATTAGGATCACAGATTCTAAGTGATCTTTATGATTGCACTGATTTTAAAAACTTCGTAGACACGCGACGCATCGCGTCTTTACTTAGGTTAGATTAAGTTAAAATAATACGGTTATGACAAGGAGAATATCATTAAGAACCCTTTGCTCAGTTTTTATACTGGCACTTTTTTGCAGCGGCGTGTTTTCGCAACAAAAAACAAAGGCGGCGGTTAAAGTAAAGGTCAAAGTGCGCGACTTAAGCGGAAACAGGCATTCCGGCTGGAGTGATAGAGAACCAGGCACCTGGGATGCCGTAGTTAAGGGAAACGAGATCAACATCCAGTTTTATGGCGAAGACTGGAGCAATGGCCGCAATTTTAATGTTTCCGATTTCGGTACGCTGCCAATGGACAAAGTCGGCGAATTTAGCCTGACCCGCGAAGCCGGTAAAATGACTTTAAAAGGCGTTTTCCAGGATCATTGGGGGCATGGCACTTACCATTTTGAAGAAAATGCTGCCTTTAAAAGCTGGCTGTCGCAGAAAGGGTATACCGGGCTAAACGAAGACATGATGCTGAACGTGTTTACTACCGACATAAACAAGGCTTATTTTGAGTTTATGAAAGAGAACGGCTATGCCAGCATCAGCAACGAGCAATTTAAGGGTTTGGCTGAGGAGGACTTGAGCCGAAAAGCGATGCAAGATTATTTCAACCTTTTTAAAGCCGAAGACTATGGCCATCCGTCTTTAAGCAAAATAATCGAACTAAGCGAACACGGCGTTAGCGCCAGGTACATCGCCGAATTGCATCAGGCCGGTTATAAAGGTTTTTCGTTGGACAGGGCGTTGGAACTGGTCGACCATGGCGTTAGCGCCAGTTACATCGCAGAAATTAAAAGGCTGGGCTATCCCAACTTAACGCTAGAAAAAGCAGAAGAACTGGTTGACCATGGTGTGAGTGCCAACTATATTGAGGAATTACACAAAATGGGCTATACCGGTGTTACGGTAGACCATGCTGAAGAACTGATTGACCATGGTGTAAGCGCAAATTATATCAGCGACATTAAAAGCCTGGGTTATAAGGACATCACGCTTGAACGCGCCGAAAACCTGGTTGACCATGGGGTAAGTGCGGAATTTATCCGCGAGATCCAATCCCTCGGTTTTAAAGATCTGAGCCTGGATAAAGCCGAGCAACTCGCCGATCACGGCGTAAGCGCCGCCTTTATCAAAAAAGCGCACAACAAAGGCATGAAGTTGCAGTCATTGGATGATTACCTCAAGTTGAGTGATACTGGGTTTAACGATTAGTATCACAGATTTTTAGTGATTTTTATGATTTCACTGAGTGTAAAATGTAGAGACGCGACACTTCGCGTCTCCCACTGACAGGTTACCCCTTGACGGTTCGATAAGTATCAGAGAGCGAGATATTTCGTTTTTTACGTTTCGCATCAAACAATCTTTTACAAACCAATTTTTTTTCAATCAACTGGCGTCCCGGAAAATCCCGGGGCGCTTTTTACATTATTGACGACCGGTTGCATTTTACCGTGCGAAGGGCTATTTTTAACATTAATTTCCAACCATGCGATACACCGAGTTTGCGCCCCACCCTACCCTTGCGCCGTACATCGACGCCTATTGGACGGCTGCGGGCGACGGGACCGGCATGCAAATGGAAAAGATATTGCCCGACGGCTGCATCGACATCATCTTTAACCTCGGCCCTGATTGCCTGAGCGAAAACAACTCGTATGTGCTGGAAAGCGGCCAGGCCCACCTGATCGGCACCATGACACGCTTTAAAGAAACTTTAATGCTGCCTGAAACACGGCTTCTCGGTATTCGTTTTAAACCCGCCGCATTTACAGTATTTTACGACTACCCCTCGCTGGAAGCGCTGACGGATACGACAATTTCGTTTGACAAACGTTTGGCGCCCGATTTGGATGACACTGTAAAATATTCCGTACAATATCTCGATCACTTCTTCCTTAAAAAATTATCCAAACCGGTTCGATCCATCCTTCCCATGATTAGCGGCATACAGGATGCAAAAGGCCTGCTCACCGTTAAGGCCCTGGCTGAAAAACATTTTACCACAACCCGGCAATTGGAGCGCGCCTTTAATCAACAAATGGGGATCAGCCCTAAAGAATTCATCAACCTGGTTCGGTACCAAACTACCTTCCGTGAAATAAAAAATAACGCATCTCAAAAAAGCCTGCTGCAGATCGCGTTTGAGTGCGGTTATTACGACCATTCGCACCTTACCAACGAGATCAAAAGATACACCGGTGTGGCCCCGGCGCACTTGTAATTTTGTCGCATTTTTACAAAGTGGAAGCTGCGGGGATGGAATAGATTTGTCCTGTTAAATCAAACAACATGCTTGTAAATAACACATCAAAAGCCTTTTGCTTTGCGCTTTTGGCTTTAAGCTTGACAGCAGCAAACGGTCAGTCGAACAAAAAAACAGAACAAACTATGGAACAGCGATTAACTTTTATCACCCTCGGCGCAAAGGACATGAACGCGCTGAAACAATTTTACATCGAAAAATTCGGATGGACGCCCATCAAAACCGATGGCATTGTATTTTTTAAAATGAATGGTTTTATACTGTCGATCTTTCCGGCAGACGAGCTGGCGAAAGACGCGGATGTTTCAAAAGAGGGCAATGGATTTAAAAAATTTACCCTTGCCATTAACTATAGGTCTGAAGCAGAAGTGGACAAAAAATTTGCTGCCTTAAAAAGCAAGGGCGTACGGATCGTTAAACTTCCTAAAAAGGCTTCGTGGGGCGGATATAGCGGCTATGTTGCCGATATTGAGGATAACCTGTGGGAGATCGCTTACAACCCATTCCTTCGGTTGGATAACAACGGCTGTGTGACAGATCATCAATGACCGTCAATCGTGGTTTAATCTTTAATCCCGGATCAAACCTCCAACGGATTGAAAAAAACCAAAATTGACTTAGGACTTGCGACTGAAGACTATTGACTTGAAATTAAGCGCTTTGTTCAAATTCGTAAGGCGTGGCGGTTTCTCCCAACTTCTCCTGTCCCAAAATGCCGCTACATATTCCGGCAATTTTAGCCACTGAAGTTCCGCCGTTTTGAATCGGTGCAAGGCGTTTTAATTCTTCAAGGTCGAAGTAGGAATGCACTTTTTTTCCGAGCGCCAAGCCAACATATACCACAGTGGAGTATTGGGTGATCAGTTCACTGCAATTGGCTATCATGTGGTTGGTGTTGCCTTTATGGTAGATCAGGCTGTCTGCAGGAGCATGTTTCCTGATCTCACGCTCAGCCCTTTTATATTTTTCATTAGGGTGGAGCTTGAAAAGCAAAGGTCGCCCGGCAGCTATTTTAACCGCATGCCGGATAAACGCCGGCCGGTTCTCCGCCCTAAAAGTCTCGCGCATATCGGTGGTTGCCACCATCACATAATCTTTGTGGGGGAAATCGTTATCGAGGAATTGCCCGATGTTATCATAATTGGGGATCCCGGTCACCACGATCTTTTCTCTGTCAGTCCCCAGACTTACAAATTGATCTTTATAGCCCTCGGAGCCAGCGCAGTAAATATCACAAATATTTGAAGAGCCGTTTAACGATGTGTTACCGCTAAGGCCCCCGGAAACGCCAAGCGTTTTTATAACTTTCGCCCAGGTGGTCAACCTATCAGTCATCCCTTCCTGTACCCAAACCATTTTAGTTTCGCGCATGCGCTCGGGTATATGCAGGTCTGAGCAATATAACACCAGGTCGTATTTATTCTTTTTGGCCTGGTAATCTATTTGTAAACCATGGGCCCGTAAATATTTTTCTGAGTTAGCCCTAAACTGGCCGGAAAATATGGTTCCTTTAAATATCGGGCTGTAGTTTATGAGTACGTTAGCCCATTTCAGATCAGTAAAAAATTGGCTGAACCAGCAGTCAAATTCGGGCAAATGCTTCGATATTTCATGCATTTGCCAGGTTTGGTTCATCGAACCGACGATAAATAATACCTTTTTTGCCATTGGGGTTATGGGTTTATGAGGTTACTTATTATTGTAATGCAATTTTCTTATTACGTACGAAAATAGTGCAAAATCTTTTAAACCAAATACACAAAATTGTAAAATTTACCAACTGACCCTGCCGGTTTTATGGTCAATAATTTACCCGCGTTTGCTTAGCGAAAAGCAAACAGCCGCAATAGCTGGAGCTGGCTGCTTGCTTTTTAAGCTTTTAGTTAACCGGGATTTCCTGCGAAGGTTTCTGCGCTTCTGCAGTTTTTGGCAGTGTGATGATCAAAACGCCATCTTCCTGTTTTGCACTGATGGCTAAAATATCCACCTGCCCGTTCAGGTTCAGCATCCTTTCGAAGGATTTGACCGGGTACTCCTGCTTACTGAAGTTGGGTAAATTGTCTTCATCAACCACACGGGTGCCGCTGATGTACAGCACATCATCAGTCACCGATATTTTGATGTTTTCTTTAGCGTAGCCAAGCGCGTAAACATAAACTTCGAAGTTTATTTCGTTGTCTGCTATATTAATTGGCAGGTTATATTTTGGCCGGCGAAAGTACCCGCCCCTGTGATGGCCGTGTTTTCCGTATGCAGAGCCGCAGCCTTGTGCGCCTCTTGCTGAATCGTAATTTCTGAACATTGTATCTTTTAGTCTGGCTTTAGTGCCGTTCTAAAGGATATGACGGATGACTCAGAAAATTACTTTAAAAAATTCAGGCTATTTTTTATTGGGACGGCATCTTTTGCGCCATTCCTCTTTAAAGGTTGCCCGGTCGTCCTCGTTCATGGTCATTAGCTTGTCCTTCAACAGGTGCTGACCTTCCTTGACGTTTCGCCTGCTGCCAAATTCCGGGAAATTCAGCCGACCGAACAATATCCTCCCCAAAACCACCAAACCAAGCGCCTGCCAATAATTAAGAGTCGGCAGGTGAAACGCACTTGGCAGCAAAGCATTCCACAGAACCATTGCGGCACCACTTAGCGCCAGGACCATTGCCACATAAAAGAGCACGTAAAGCGCTTTACGTTTCATCGGAAAAGAAATTTTCGTGACGCTAATATGCCAAAAATTCGTTGTATAATGTTCGCAGTCTGCTTCGCAAATGTTTTACAGCATAACCTTTGCGCGAGATAATGGTTTTCAGCTTTTCCCCGGTTTCATCGGCAATCTGCTGCAGTGTTCTATCCTCCAGTTCATTCCAGATAAAAACCTTTTTCTGGTTATCGGGAAGTTCATCCAGCGCCTCAAATAATTCGCCCCAAAAAAGTTCTTTCAAATAAACCGACTCCGGATCATCATCGTCCGGCATCAAAATGGCCGCGAAATCAATATCTTCCTCTTCATCTTCCCGGTAAACCAGGTCGTCAATAAATTGCTCGGTCCTTTTCCGGCTTTTGTCTATTATTTTGTTTTGCGCTACCCTGAACAGCCAGCTACGCAATTGATCAATTTGATCCGCATCGTCAACTTTGCTTAACTGGTACCAAACGTCCTGTAAAATATCTTCGGCATCAGCATCGCAGGCAACCTTCCTTCTAATAAAATTAAAAAGTCCTTTACCATAGTCGCTAATTGCTTTAACAATATTTCCGGATGTTTCCGTCATTAAATACTCCGCTGTTTATAAACGAAGACGAATAGGGACGCCAATTACTTTAAATATTATCTTAGCGGGCAAAAGCGATTTAAATAAATAAGGCAGTAACATGTTTTTTTTCTTTTCAAAGATTCTCGAGTTTTTTATTTACCCTTTTTCATGGATTGTTATCCTGGTAATTGCCGCTATTTTCATCAAAAAGCCCGGTCTCAAAAAAAAGCTGCTTATCGGGGCAGCATTAGTTTTTTTTGTTTTTTCTGATTCATTCCTGTTGAACCAGTTTACCAAACGATGGGACGTTAAACGGCCTGCGTTAAACGAATCAGTGACTTACAGCTGTGCGATAGTCCTTGGAGGATTTTCATCGGATCTGGCAGATGGTACCGCCTATTTTAACGGCTCGGCTGATCGGTTTATCCAGGCGCTCAAATTGTTTCAAACGGGCAAAGTGACGCATATACTGGTAACCGGAGGTAACGGGACACTTATCCCGGATAGCTTCAGGGAAAGTGACTGGGTAAAAATACAGTTACAGCAGTTTAAAGTGCCCGACAGCTGCATTATTATTGAGGACAAAAGCCGCAATACCATTGAAAATGCAGCATTTTCAAAACCTAAGCTCGACAGTGCACATTTGAGGGGCCCGTACGTGCTGGTTACTTCTGCTTATCATATGCGCCGCTCGCTGCAAATATTTAGAAAAACTAAAATTGATGCAATTCCGTTTCCCTGTAATTACCTAACTGCGGAGGGCTACACCGGGATTGGCGATTTTATACCCGACCCGGTTGTATTGGCAGGTTGGAATATCTACATAAAAGAAGTATTGGGTTATTTTGTGAACTATTTACGGTAGCTTGCGCTTGCCGAAGGCGCCTGTTCTGATTCCATGAGGCCCGGCTAATCGGGTTTCGAAGTGTTGTATTTACCTCCTGGCGAACTAAGTTGAAAACTTGTTTCCGTTGGATTAGGCGGTTTGATTTATATTCGCCACCTGATAGCATACCAGATGACTTATTGTTTAGGGATAAAAGTTAAAGAAGGGCTCCTTGCCATAGCCGATACACGCATAACTTCAGGCACCGATACTACTGTTAAAAAGAAGATCACCATCCAGCAAAAAGACGGCTTTTCGCTGTTTATCATGACCAGCGGTTTGCGCTCGGTGCGCGATAAAGCGCTGGTTTACTTCACTGAGTTGCTGGAGACTAAAGAATATAATAAGCTTTACAAAGCCGTCAACTCCTTTGGCGAACAGGTAAAACGCGTAGCAAAGGAAGACAGGGAGTCGCTGGAGAAGGCCGGATTTAAGTTCGACCTGAACACCATCATAGGAGGACAATTAAAAGATGACGACGAGCACAAGCTGTTCCTTTTATATCCTGAAGGCAATTGGGTCGAGCTTGGCCAGGGCGCGCCATATGTCATTATCGGTAACTCCGGTTATGGTAAACCCATCCTAAATCGTACGCTGGATGAAAATTCGAGTCTCAGGCTATCGCTCAAAACGGGCTTTTTATCGTTCGATTCCACACGTGTAAGTTCCAACAATGTTGACTTCCCTATTGACGTCGCGCTTTATCGCCGCGACACCTTTCATATGGTTGAAAAACGCTATGAGGCAAAGGATCTGCAGTATATCTCCACCCAATGGGCCGAGGAATTAAAAGCAGCCCTTGAGCACATATCCGAAGACTGGATGGATTCCGCTTTTGAGGACCTGGATAAAGGTTGAGGATCGTTGGAATGTTGTAATGTTGGAAGGTTGAAATGATCAACCGCTCATTCCGCAAGTAATATTTTCAACTATTAAAACATTTGCAATCGCTACAACATTACAACATTACAACATTACAACCCTTACAACTAAAAATGAAATTCGATGTCTTCGCTGAAATGGAATATACCGCGCAATCGGCGGGAACCATTATATTAAATATCCATGCGCTGCGAACGCCGCACCAGGCCGTGATCAGCGAGACGTTTACCACCGATCCATATATCAAAGTTGAAGAATTAGTGACTGCACAAGGCGAAAACAGGCTCATACGGTTCGAGATCGCGGAAGCAAGTTCCCTTAAAGTTACGTATAAAGCGACGATCGACAATTTTTGCGAAATAAAGGATTTTAGCGGGATTGTTGAGATACCGGTTGCGCAAATGGACCATTCCGTATTGCCTTATTTGTACCCCAGCCGCTACTGCCAGTCGGACAAGCTTTACCGGCTGGCCTGGAACCTGTTTGGCCATATCAACAACCCTTTTGAAAAAGTGGCGACGCTAACCAACTGGATCAACAAAAATGTGCTTTATTTAAGCGGGTCGACCAATGCACAAACGTCCGCTTTTGACACCGTTACCGAGCAGGCCGGCGTATGCCGTGATTTTGCGCATTTAGGCATCGCGCTTTGCCGTGCCCTTACCATACCGGCCCGTTATTTTACCGGCTATGCCTACCAGCTACAGCCGGCCGACTTCCATGCCTGCTTTGAGGCTTATATTGGCAGCGAATGGGTGTTATTTGATGCTACACGGCTGGTTCCGCTGAATGGCCTGGTTAAGATCGCCTCTGGCCGGGATGCTGCTGACACCGCTATAGCCAACATATTTGGCAATGTTCAGTTTACGTCTATGCAGGTGAGCTGCCAATTGGCGGATGTCGGTTTTAAGCCTTTTTATTATAACGATGGTCAGCTGACGGGCCTTTCCTACCCCTGATCTAAAGTGTTCACATTAATTCTCCCGCGTCCTTATCCGCACATCCGCACATGCGCATCCCTACGTACGGGCAATGTCATTAAGTTAAAGTTAAGGAAACTCTGAGATTTAGCCCCCTCTAAATCTCCCCCGGTAGGGGAGACTTTAGCTTCGATTAAGGCGCATTTTTAAAGTCCTCCCTACCGGGGAGGATTTAGGAGGGGCGAAAAAGCCTGGTGGAACGTGAAAATTTCCTTAAACTTAATGACATTGCCCGCACATACGGGACACACTTTTTTTTGACGTCGCTGGCAGATTCGAACTACCGTAAGAAGTTTTGCAGACTTCCACCTATCCACTCGGTCAAGCGACTTAAACTAAACTAATCACTTACGACAACAAATGTAGAAATAAAATATATAATTCCTATTGATTTAATAGGAATTAAAAATAATTTAAACAACCCTCGTTTTCCTATACATTTAAACACGCAAACATATTGTTTCCCTTATTGTTCAAAAGCAAATGCAAGTAACCGCCAAACCTCAAAAATTCAAGCCCTTTGCCCTGCTCATTAGTTTGGTTATTACGCTGGGCATCGGTTTCGTCGCCTCATTGGTTACCCGGCCTCAAATTGCCGGCTGGTATAACACACTCACCAAACCGTCGTTTAACCCGCCTGCGTGGCTTTTCGCGCCTGTATGGACTTGCATTTACGTGCTCATCGCCATCTCTGCCTACCTGGTTTGGCAGCAGCGCAACGGCTCAACCAATTTTTTAACCGCCAGGGCTGTTTATATCATCCAACTGGTGCTCAACTTTTCGTGGTCCATCGTCTTCTTTGGTTTGCACTCCATTCCCGGCGGATTACTGATCATTATTTTATTGTGGTTGATGATCGTTCTCAATATCCGCTGGTTAGGGAAACTCAGCAAAACGGCAGGCTGGCTGCTCCTCCCCTATTTTTTATGGGTAAGCTTTGCCACCCTGCTTAATTTTAGCATCTATACCCTTAACCGTTAAGCAAAATGTATTACTTTTATCAAACCAATCTGCGCCATTGAAAATGAAAAAATTAAACCTCGTATTTTGCTTCATCTTTGCGTTGGCCGCGTTTTCCTACGCCCAATCCGTGAACGTTGCCATCAACCACTTCGCTATAAAGGAAAACCCCTTTGCCAAAGACCAGATCGCCATAGTGGCCACCGACTCCCTGGGCAATGTGCTGCAGAATGTGAACGGTATGTTTAACTTTACCGTTAACGGGCTCGACGACACCCTTCACTTCGAAAACGGCGCCGCCTTTTACCGGCATAAGCTTATACGCTCGTCCTTTTTATACGTGCGCCACCAAAACGAAAGCGGCACACATTCCATCCTGTATTACGTGTACCGCACCGATGATAAATTAACCCCTGTCCATATCCCATGGTACCTTTTGCTGGCCATACCCTGTGTGCTCATCCTGCTGGGCTATATGTTTAAACGGTTCATCATTGTGGCCATTATCATATTCGCCATATTCGTGTTCTTCAACTACCATAGCGGGCTTAGCATTTCCACATTTTTCGAAAGCATTATCGATGGCTTAAAAAACATGTTTTAGCGGCAAAGGCTTTACTAAATCATATTATGAGGTTGTTATATATATGCCATATTTTTTCGGCGGTTTAATAACTCTTTTAAGCGACGCCGATGCTTATTAAATAAAAAAAATAAAATTTCCTCACATAATATAGCTTCAAAATACCCTTTATTGCATATAATTTTGCGATTGTGGAAATTTTTCACTAATCAATGCGTCACTTTAACACTTTTAAATTTTAAAAATCAAAATACACACCGTATATTTGTCGCTTCATATGGCAGGTTCTACTACTTGCCTTTTGTGATAAGGTTTAGGTTAAAGCCCCCGAACTGCGAGAGTAAGGGGGCTTTTATTTTTAAGCTGTCACGTCAAAAAAAAAAATCTTTAATACTCGCTGAAATACCCATCGTATATCACGCCGCTAAGGAAATTCTACACATATCAATTCCGGCTGTTCGCCAATTGGCACCCTCACAAACAATTAGCCACGTGCACGGTAACCCCCCAATTTCCCATCAACCCTCTTTATATTCCCTAAAAAAGCGTACCTTTGCAAAATTATTTTCTTGAACAGGCGCGTAATTATTCGATACGCTATCAATTCAATGACAATAAGTTAACGAATTGATACATGAAAAAAATTACCGACTACCGCAAACTTTTAGAAGTAAATAAAGACGCCGAACTGCAGGAATTAAAAACTGTTTACCGCAGTTTAATGAAAACCTGGCATCCAGATAAATTCCATCATAACGCCGAAGAGAAGCTGGCTGCCGAAGAAAAAAGCAAAACAATTATTGAAGCTTACCACTTTTTGGTAAGCATTGCCCCCGAAACACGCAGCCAAACCGCATCAGAGTATAGCCAAACCACGGCCAATAGCGGCATCCTTGATTTTGAATACAAGGCCCAGGTGCTTAAAATATATTTTGCCGACGGAAATACTTATGAGTACTTCGACGTGCCAAAGGAAGTTTACCGCAAACTGATCAATGCTGATTCGCCGGGAAGGTTTGCCCGCAGGCACATTTTTAACGATTACGTTTACCGTAGCCTGAGTAAATTGGTTGCAACAGCTTAGTGTTAAGTCAAAAGTCGGATTTTATCCTTACTTTACTTAGAACTTGAGACTTTAGAACACTAAACGTAGTTTTAAGAGTGACCTGACATCAGGATATCTGCTACTGCTACTGCTACTGCTACTGCCACTGCTACTGCCGAGCCCCCATGTTTCGGCATCCGCCTTATCATCGTCGTTAATAATTCCGATACCAAAAACAATTATGTTAATTTTTGGTTAAATTTAAGGTAGCATAAAATACAGTTGGATAAATTGATTTCGATTTATCGAATACTACGTAATTTTATAGGTACTATTGTATTGATCCGGTTTTTTTAAGCTTAGCAACTCAAAATCAGCTAACCATAATTTGGCCTGTCAAACCGTTCGGACGTCGTGATATCCTCCTTAAAATTGACAATTGTCAAGCCGCATTATGGAAACAACCGATCTGTCAGCCCAATTGATCATGGCCAATAAAGAGCTGGCGATTCAACACCAGGAAAACGATAAACTCGCTACTGCATTAAATGGTGCAACTGCCGAATTACTATTGCGCAGTGAAGAAAAAATAAAGCTTGCCGCCCAGTTAACTATCGCCAACAAAGAACTCGACGCACAGAATAAAGAAAAAGGGCAGCGTGCCGCAGACCTGATCCTTGCGAACATCGAACTTGATTTTCAGAATGAAGAAAAACTGAAACGCGCCCAGGAATTGATCATGGCCAACAAAGAGCTGGATTTTCAGAATGAAGAAAAAGGAAAGCGTGCCGCGGAATTAATAATTGCCAATACCGAGCTGATCTTTTTAAATGCCGAAAAAGAAAAAAGAGCCGCTGAACTGATCGTCGCCAACAAGGAATTAATTTACCAAAACCACGAGAAGGAAAAACGTGCCGCTGAACTGATTATCGCTTATGCGAAGCTGAGTTTTCAAAACAGCGAGAAAGAAAAACGGGCAGCTGAATTGATATTGGCAAACACCGAGTTAATTTTTCAAAACGAGGAGAAAGAAAAACGCGCGGCTGAATTGGTTATTGCCAACACCGAGCTGATCTTCCAAAACCGGGAAAAGGAAAAACGTGCGGCTGAATTAATTATCGCAAACGCGGAGTTGATCTTCCAAAACCAGGAAAAAGAAAAACGTGCGACTGAACTGATCATCGCCAATGAAGAGTTGGTTTTTCAAAACAAGGAAAAAGGAGATCGCGCTGCCGAGCTGATCATCGCAAATATTGAGCTTGACTTCCAGGATGAAGAAAAAGAAAAGCGCGCCGCGGAACTGATCATCGCACTTAAAGAGCTCGGCTACCAGGGCGAACAAAGAGGGAAACGCGCTGCCGAACTGTTGATTGCCAAACGGCAACTGTTGGTGCAAAAACAGCAGACAGACAGGCGGGCCGCCGCTGAAGCAAAAAAAGATGAGTTTTTTAATATGGTGAGTCATGAATTGAAGACGCCGTTAACAAATATTAAAGCAATCAATCAACTCCTTGAAAAAACAGCCAATAAGACCGACAAAACATATCATTTTATTTTAAATGCAAACGATAACATCAAACGCCTGGAAAGGCTGATAGCCGACCTGTTGGATGTTACCAGGATCAATTCGGGGCAAATAGACCTGAATATCGCTGAATTTGATTTTTCGGCTGCATTAACCAATAGCATTTCAAGTGTGCAGCAAGTCGCCAAAAAACACCAGATCACGCTGCAAAACATGGTTGATGTGCGCTACACTGGCGATCAGTTCCGCATCGAACAGGTTTTGATCAACTTGCTCAACAATGCTATAAAATATTCACCCGATGCGAGCAAAGTATTGGTAAAAGCGAAAGTGGCCGCCGGCACCATTGTGGTTACCGTGCAGGATTTTGGCATTGGCATTGCGAAAGAGGATATCGCCCAGTTATTTCAGCGGTTTTACCGTGTAAGCAAAACGGCAATGGCCTACCAGGGTGTTGGCCTTGGGTTGTATATTGCAGCCGAGATCGTAAAGAAACACAATGGCAGGTTTACTATTGAAAGTAAACCCGGCAAAGGAAGCAGTTTTTGTTTTCATCTGCCTTTAGGCGCTGCAGCTACACACCCCTAAGCAAAAAACGATCTGCAAACATTAACGCAAAACATCGCGTGTGCCGGCTCTCGCAACACTTCCTGCCCGGGCAATTATGATACTTTTTCTGTAACAACGAAACCTGGGGCCAAAGACCGTGCCTGGTCAAGCATCGGGTGTTGTTATTTAAAGGTAAAGGTCAGAATTGTTATGGCGCCTTACATTAACTATTGTAGTGGAGCCCGGAGCCTTAAGCGAAGGCGTATAATCCTAATACTCATCGGCACAGGTGCAAGCGAGACTGCGGCGTCTACCAGTTGCGGAATTGCCCAAAAGGGAAAATACTAAAAGCTGCTACGTTGTTTTTTATGCCCGCGCAGATTATCCATTTACTGGTAAACACTGCGCTACGCCATTTTATTGTTTACTTTTCGCTTTAATTTTAACATCTTTAAGGTTCGTTACCATTGGCTATCGATTTACGTTGAGAAAAATTATTATATCGGCGGCATTGGCCCTTTCGTTGATCTGGTGTCTTCAGTCGGTTTACGCACAGGGGAGCACCAGCAAAGGGACGGAGTTTTGGACCGCTTTTATGGCCAATACCAACCCTCCCGGCGGCAGCAACGGAAGTGTAATGGTATTGTATGTTACATCGGACCAAAACACCACTGTAAATGTGTCTGTTGCCGACGGTTATACGCTGGGAGACTTCCCGGTAACTGCAAACCAGATCACCGCCATCCCTATCAGTTCTATTGCCTACATTGCAAACGCGGGCATTTCTAAGCAAGGTATTCATATCGTCGCGTTAAAACCTGTAGCGGTTTACGCGCATATATATGCTGACGAATCATCGGGTGCAACGCTGTTGCTGCCGGTGAGTGCGCTGGGGAAAGATTACGAGTCGATCAATTTTTTCCAGGCATCGGATATTACCCCCTCCTATTCAGCCTTTGATGTAATAGCAACAGAAGATACAACCACGGTAGAGCTCACCATCCGAAGTTTCCTAACCAATGGGAAACCCACTGTTAAAGTGGATACTATCACCCTAAAAAAAGGAGAGGTGTACCAATATTTGTCGCCGTCGGATGTAACCGGTACCCGCATCCGTTCCATTAGTTCGGCGGCGGGCAGTTGTAAAAAGCTGGCGGTATTTTCGGGCAGTACGCGCGTTTATATCGGGTGCCAGCTCCCCCCCTTCGCCTCGTCGGATAACCTGTTCCAGCAGGCCTACCCGGTATCAGCCTGGGGCCTTAACTACATTACCATCCCGCTAAAAAACAGGAACTACGACATATTCAGGGTCGTTTTGAGCGATCCGGCCACCACTTTAACAGTGGGCGGTAAAGTGATCAGTAGCAGCGCGTTTACCAATGGCCTGTACTACCAGTTTAATGCCCAGCAGCCAACAGTTATCAGCGCCGATAAACCCATACAGGTTGCACAATACGCGGTAACACAGGGCAATACCGTTGATTGCACTGTGGATCCTAATGATGTGGGCGACCCGGAGATGATATTTTTAACCCCGCTTGAACAAACGTTGAATCAGGTGACGCTTTACTCGGCCAGTAAGTATGAAATACTAAACGACTACGTTAACGTAGTGATAGCAACCAATGCATCAAACACTTTTTTGATTGATGGTAAACACCCCGGTTTTAGCATTGTACCCAATACTAACGACAGCTACGCTTATGCGCAGCTGCATGTTAGCGCCGGCACACACGTGTTAACCGCCGGGCAGGGCTTTACGGCAATTGCTTATGGCTTCGGCCAGCATGAATCGTTCGGGTATGCTGCCGGCGCTAATTTACAGGATCTGAATTCGCATATTTTGCTGCAGAACCTGCAAACCAGCTTAACTCAAAAAAATGGTTGTTCGGGTGTTGATTATAACCTGCAGTTAACCCTTCCTTTTGAAACTAACAGCATCAAATGGGATTTTGGCAACGGCAATGTGGTTACGCAAAAAAATCCTGTGCCGGCCGGAACAACTACTAACGGTGCAAAAACGCTATACATTTATAATTATCAAAAAAACCCGGTTAATTTTACAAAAGGGAACTACACAGTAACAGCCACGGTATTTAACCCGGTAGTTGATGAGTGCGGCTCGCAGGAGCAGGTTGAGTTTGATTTTGTAATTTCGGACCCTCCCGTTGCTCTTTTTAAGGTTGACTATACAGCTGCAGGCGGTGGAACAACTTTTATCGATGAATCAACCTCGGCCAGCGATATAGAAACCTGGTCGTGGAACTTTGGCGACGGGCAAACGGATTTTGACGAAAACCCTGTACATGCATTTGCAAAACCGGGAAAGTACAAAGTTACTTTGACCGTTACGGATGTTGACGGATGCACTTCGTCTTACTCCGAAGTGGTCACGATCAATATCACTGCCACCGCACCCACAGGGACTGCAGCGGCCTGCAAAGGCACAGATGGCGCCAATCCAAATATCCAGCAATTTGCGATTTCGGCATTTGATCTGTCAGGCAGTATAACAGCAACTGCTCCGCCCGGCTTCCAAATCTCGTTTAATGCCGATAATGGTTATACCAATACGCTTAACATCGCGCAGGGGGCCGGTGCAATAAATAATGTGACCATTTATGTGCGCCTAACGGCTACCAATACCATTGGTAACACAACCGGAAATATCAGCCTGACATCGCCGGGCGTGCCCGGCTTATCCGTAATTGCAACAGGCGTGGTTAATGATTTGCCTACTGTCGACCCGGTTAAAGATCAAACTTTTACGGGCAGTTTAACTACTACGCCTATTTTATTTACCGGCACAAGCAATACTTACAACTGGACGAACGACAATCCCAATATAGGACTGCCCGCCAGCGGATCGGGCAATATCGCTTCATTTAAGGCTGTCAATAACAGCAGCAGCCCGATTGTGGCGCATATACAGGTTACCCCTTTATCGCTTACCGTCGCTTACATAGCTAATGCAAATTATAACAAGGTGTCGGCCATTAATACGGTAACCAATACCTTGCTGGCCTCAATACCCGTGGGTAGTTACCCACAGGGCGTGGCCGTAAGCAATGATGGCAGTAAGGTGTATGTAACCAATTTGCGCGATGGCACGCTTTCTATCATCGATGTGAATACCAATACACTTGCGGCGCCCAGCATAAAAATCGCTGCCAATCCGTTTGGCGTATGCGTAAGTCCTGATGGCAACTGGGTATATGTTACAAGCATCGCGCTAAACGAGGTGGTTTTTATAAATACCTCCAATTACCTTCAGGTGCCTATTAAAGTGGGTACCAGCCCTACTGGGGTAGCCGTTAGCGCCGATGGCAGCCTGTTATATGTGGCAAATTCCCGGTCAAATACCGTATCGGTTATAAATACGGCAACCTTCGCGGTAGTGTATACCATCCCGGTTGGTTTAAACCCAAATGGTCTGGCGTTAAGCCCCGATGGCACTTTGCTTTACGTTTTAAACAGCGACTCAAATTCCGTTTGGATAATCAACACAGCCAATCAAACAGTGGCAAGCCAAATACCGGTAGGCAATCAGCCTTTCGGTATTGCACAAACCATTGACGGCGGCAGGCTGTATATAACCAATTCGCAATCGAACACGGTTTCGGTTATCAACACAGCAAATAATAAAGTTGTGGCTACGATAAACGTGGGGACGGCCCCTCTCGGCGTTTCGATAAGCCCCGATGGTACAAAAGTATACGTGGCCAACCAGACGTCAAACAACGTATCGGTTATTAATACTGCCACCAATACCGAACTTTACCGGTTCACTTCAGACCCAGGACCTACTTCATTCGGTAATTTTATCGTTTCTGGTACAGGTTGTACCGGAACACCAACTTCATTTACCATTACGGTTCTCCCGGAACCACCCCCATCTGGAATTCAGTTTACTGATCCTGCGCCTTTAGCCACGGTTTATGCCAACGCATCGCCTTCGGCAAGTTTTAACGTTTCTGGCGTTAATTTAAGCGGCGTTATTACAATTTCCGCCCCTAATAATTTTGAGGTCAGCACAGACAATGTCACTTTTCAAAACAGCGTAACGGTGAATCCGGGTAGTGGTGACGTAAAAGTGTATGTGAGGCTTGCAGCCGGTATTAATGTAAACAGCTACTCAGGCAATATAACGATGAGCAGCCCCGGCGCAGCAAATGTTGACGCGCCAGTAAGCGGCACTGTTACCCAGGCGCCGTTAACCATCGTTGCCGATAACAAAGTTAGGGTTTTTGGCGCCGATAACCCGCCGCTCACAGTAACCTACAAAGGGTTTGTGAATAACGATAACAGCTCAGAACTAACGGTTAAACCAACGGTACAAACCTCCGCAACCAAGGCCTCGCCGATCGGTCAATATCCCATTACGGCCGACGGCGCGGTTTCAGTGGACTATACTATTGATTATTTACCGGGTGTGCTTTCAATTCAGGCAGTTCCGCCGATGCTAATGATACCAAACGCCTTTACACCCAACGAAGATGGCGTAAACGACACATGGGATTTAAAAAACGTTGAAGATTTCCCCAATTGCACCGTGGATATTTTTACGAGGTATGGCGAAAGAATATTTTCGTCGGTTGGATACGCCACGCCGTGGAATGGCAAATATAAAGGCGTACCCCTGCCATCGGGGACCTATTACTACCTGATTGATACCAAACAGGATGGTAAGACCTTGTCAGGGTCGGTAACCATCATTAGGTAGACGCGAGGTGTGCAAGCCCTGCTCTTAATTTTTTTTTAATTTCATAAAAGCTGCAGCGGGCATCTTTGCGGGACTGTATTGAGGGCTCGTTATATTCAGTTGAAAGCTTTTTCATAACCAACATAAGGGATGTGATCAGTGGCATATCGGTTTGCATCGCGACAAGGCACTACGGGGAGATGAAATAGATAAATCCTTAAAAACAACTCAACAGTTGAGGTAGAACCGCCCCTGAATGCTTACGTTTGCTAATCCTTTATTTTAAAACAAAAAAACATGAGAAACCTGACTATAAACCTGGGCAACTATAACGATATCGACAGAAACATCCTGATCTATCAAAAATGCCGGGAGGGGTACGGGCAAGTGTTTAACCTGGTATGGCGCAAAATAGTCGCCCCACATAACAGCTTAACCCCTTTTACCTGGGATGAACGCTATTGCTTTTGTATTGGAAAAAGACAGGGCAATGGTCATTTTAAAACCCTCGCCACCCGGGAAGCAAGGCCCGGCGACCAGGCAGCGGTAAATGTTGCGTATGACTCGTCGGAAATGAACTTTGGACGTATTACACCGATTGAACGTAGTACTGATTTTATGATCACTACAGGTATGTTTAATCCAATGGCGCTCTCAAGTGACGATTTTGTTGGATTGGGTATCGATAATAAATTATTTTATGGCAATACCTGGATACAGCCTGCTATGAATTATGTAATTGCCCCACTGCCTGAGTACTTCATATTGGCATCGGATAAATATAATGAAGGCGATTTGCTGACCGGCGAAATTGAGCAAATTGCCAGAAAACTTGAATTCCCCGCAAGCGGCAAATTGGACCTGCAGTTACATGGTGAAAATTCCTGGGTTATAAAGCCGGCATAGCGCAACGATTTATCCTCTGCGTTTATATCGATGCGGCACGGCAGCGTGCTTCCAGCCACAGGTCTTTTTAGCCCGCACTACAGCAACACAAATGCCTTTAGAAATTCACCTAAAGGCTTTTGTGCAAAAAACTATTTACCCACGCGTGCCGCCAATTGAGCCGGGTACCGTTCACCCTGTATTTTAATCTCTGCAGCAGCGCTTTCAATCGCTGCAAGTTCTTCTTTAGTCAACTCAACATCAGCCCCGCCAAGGTTTTCTTCCAGCCGATGGATCTTAGTTGTTCCTGGGATCGGCACGATCCATGGTTTTTGAGCGAGCAGCCATGCAAGCGCTATTTGTGCAGGCGTGGCATTTTTTTGCTGCGCGATCTGTTGCATCAGGTCAACCATGGCCTGGTTTGCCTTGCGGGCCTCAGGCGTAAAGCGCGGTACAATATTGCGGAAGTCAGTAGCGTCGAATTGTGTGTTTTCATTGATGGCGCCGGTTAAAAAGCCTTTACCCAGCGGGCTGAACGGCACAAAACCAATACCCAATTCTTCTAACGTTGGAATGATCTCTTTTTCGGGCTCCCTCCACCACAACGAGTATTCGCTTTGCAGCGCCGCCACTGGCTGTACCGCATGTGCCTTGCGGATACTCTGTACACCGGCTTCCGACATGCCGAAATGTTTTACTTTTCCCTCAGCGATCAGGTCCTTAACTGTTCCTGCTACGTCTTCCATCGGCACATTCGTATCTACGCGGTGCTGGTAAAAAAGGTCGATACGATCGGTCTTCAGCCTTGCCAGGGCCTCATCGGCTACTAACCTGATGCGTGCCGGGCTGCTATCCTGCCCTAACGCGGGTTTCCCATCTTTAAAACCAAATTTGGTGGCGATCACCACTTCGTCGCGGAATGGTGCGAGAGCTTCGCCCAGCAACTTTTCGTTTTCAAAAGGGCCGTAAGCCTCGGCGCTGTCAAAAAAAGTAACGCCAAGCTCAAATGCCCGACGGATTAGTTTTATGGCATCCTGTTTATCGGCAGCCGGGCCGTAGCCATAGCTCAAGCCCATGCAACCCAGCCCGATTGCCGAAACTTCAAGGCCGCTTTTTCCTAATTTCCTTTTTTCCATTGGTTGTTCTTTGTTATTTGAGGAATAGCTGATTAAAAAAGCTAAAGGCATTTTGTAATCAACGGCACAAAATTACGGCACACGCGAGCGGTCGGTTAACAACAATCAAACAGAAAAGTAAGGAAATCAAACAAGTTTTAACCGTTCCGACTTGGGAATCGTTCCGGTCATCTTTTTAAAGTAATTATTAAAGTAAGTTGGGTATTCAAAACCCAGCGCATATGAAATTTCGCTGATGGCCCAATCCGTGTGGTGCAACAGCGCTTTCGCTTCGCTGGTGATCCTTTCGGCAATATGCGCCGTGGTTGGCTTACCGGTAACTTCCTTTACTGACCGATTCAGATGATTAACATGTACCGACAAATTCTGCGCAAAATCCTGGGCTGTTTTTAGTTTCAACGGGCGCTCGGTACTTTCGATCGGGAACTGTCGCTCCAGCAGTTCAAGAAACAAAGACGCAATCCGGGCAGAGGCGTTTTTATGCCTGGAATAATTTTGCAGCGGCCGCATTTTCAAAGCCTGGTGGATGATCAGATTAATGTAGTTACGGATCAGGTCGTTTTTGTAAAGGTAGTCGCTGCTTTGCTCCGCCAGCATCTTCAAAAACATCCCGTCGATCTCTGCTTTTTGTTCGTCGTTTACTACAAAAACAGGGTTGCCACCTATTTTGAACAGCGGCGATTCCTGCAGGCTTTGCAGGCGTTCCCCGGTAGTTAAAAAACCTTCGGTAAAAAGGCATGCATAGCCGGTTTGTTTTTCTGAAAGCAGTTCAAAAGAGTAGGGAATATGCGGATTGGCAAAAAAAAGCGACGTGCCGTCAAGCTCAATACTCTTATCGGCATAATGCACAATACCCCGGCAGTTAAGCAAAGCTACTTTGTAAAAGTCGCGCCGGTTGTATTTTGGCACCCTGCTTGCATAGTTCTCTAATTCATAAACGTTAAAGCCCTTTAGCTTTAGGTCTACCATATCGCAGATAGCAGGTTCCTCGCTGTTTTCCATGTCACAAAGTTAAGAAAATCAAATAAAAAATTAGTCCGAAAGTCCGAAAGTCCGAAAGCTATGGGCACCGGAAGAAAAAGGAGTGCTGGACTTGCATCCTCAGCATTGGAATAATTTTCCGTCTTCCGGACTTTCGGACTTCCCGACTTTCGGACTTCTTAAAACGGCATCCCTATCCCGAAATTCAGCTGCATAAAGTTGTAGGTATCGCCGCTGTTATTGACCTCGTATGCTCTTTTGAAAGGCCCGTTGTAAAACAACTCATTAAAATGGTTGATCAGCACCCATTGCTGCGCGCCCTGGAACTGCGGATCTTTAAACTTAAAGGCAACATCCAGCCTGAACACAAAGAAGGCGAGGTCGACGCGCAGCCCTGTGCCGAAATCCAGGGCGGTCGCCGGCAAAATATTATTGAGCTTAAACTCCACATTAGGGGCGCCTTCCTGGGGCTGCAAGCGCCAGATATTGCCTGCGTCGACAAACATTGCACCGCGGAGTACAGACCCAAAAAAATCATTTACAATTTTATAGCGATATTCCAGGTTGGATACGATCCGTATCTCGCCAAACTGGTCGAGATATTTTAAACGTGAGCGTAGTTCGTCCCCCTGTGACGGTGCGTCATGCGTGCCGGGCGGGCCGTAAAACAGAGCCCTGTTAAACTGGCCCGGGCCCAGGGTACGCGGAAGCCAGGCCCGCATATCATTAGCGCCACCGGCATAAAAATTCTTTTCAAATACCAAACCACCGATATAAGTGGTGTCTTTAAATTTTAATTGGTGACTGTTGCCATAAGGGATACCGAACCCGGGATTTAACCGGAATACGATTTGCTTTTCGCCCCCCACATTATGATATACCCGAAAATCAGCATCAAGTTTAACATACTGGGCAAATGCATGGCCAAAAATGGTGCGGCTGCCCAATGAGTCCTTCGGTGTTTTTAACAGATTGGTAAGCAGCGCCATTGTGTTACCGCCAACATCCATACTGCCGCGCAGGTAAACAAAGTTTCCGTAAGTGTTAAGCTTATTGGCATTAAACTGGTAGGTATACTGGCTGGCAGTAACATACACGGTACGCCCGATGAGGTAACTATATGCAAAAAGATTTTTGGAGGCCAGTTCGGCCTGGGCAACCGGGTTTATTATCCCTCGCGAAAACTCGAGATCGATGGGAGTAACAGTATGGGTCTTTTGAGCAGTTTCCGAAAAATCGTAGGTTATGTTATTTATAAAACTGGTACGCTGCACTAAACCCTGTTCGTAAAACAACTGGTAGTTAGTTGAAAACGTGGTGTGCGGCACCCCGTATTTCCCAAGGATCGGAAAATGCCAGGGAGATATGATCCTCGGATAAATTAAGTTGGCGCCAACGGTCAGGTCCTGGTTTTGAATGCCGCTTGCGCCATTTATGCCGCCGCCTTTGTCAAACAAAACACTCCAGTTAAGTTTTATCTGCAATATCGCCGCGTTTTTAAACACATCCCTATCGGTAAAAATATTTCCCAAATTATAACCGTACTGCCCTGAATTGAATAGGAATTCCGCTTCCACCCGGTCCGACATTTGCTTTAAAGGTATAATATCGATCCTCGAATTTAGCCGGTTGGTACTGTCGGGCAATTTGGTATAAGCCGGGTTGGGTACATTGCGGAAAATATTTAATTCCGATAAACGGGAGGTGGTGAGGGTTTGTTTATCAATATCGTACAGTTGGCCTTTGCGCTGAAAAACATAATCGATAACCGTACGGGGTTGAAATTTATGCGAAAAATCCACATACCTGAACTGCGAATCAACTTGTATAGTATCAGCCTTGCCATCCGTGCGGCCATCACTTTTGGCCACGGTTATCAGCGTATTATTTATCCTGTAGATCGGGTGCGCCGTTTTTCCTTCCGGATTGGCAATGATCATTTTAACATCCACCACACTACTCCTAAAGTTGGTATCACAAGTATAGTTGATATACTGTCGGTAAAAATCAAAATAGCCGTTGCGTTTCATCACCTGGAAAAACTCATCCCTGTCGTAAGCAAGGCTATCGGCATCAAACCTGCCGCCTGGCTGCACGTGCGAAAAACGCGGGCGGTTTACCTGGTACAGGCCTTTCACCTTGGTGTCGGCAATGCTGTCGTCTATTTTTCTTATCTTAAATAACGGCCCTTCAACAGCCGAAAAGATTAGTTCGGCCTTTTTCTTTTTAACCTTTATCGTGTCAGCCACTTTTGCCTTAAGGTAGCCCTTGGTTTGCAAAAATTTTTCGATCTGTGTGCGCGAAAACTCGACCAGGTTGCTGTCCAGGATGCGGGGCGGTTCGCCGATATCTCTTTTCCCGTTTTTACTAAAAAGGTAGTAGAACTGCAGGTTAATGGTATTGTTGGGCTGTTGATCCTTATCAACATAGTTCACCGCAGCTTCCGCAAAGTCGTCATTACTGACACCTTTTATCGTTATTTTACGCACCAGCGCCTGGTTGCCCTTTAAACGGCGGGTTAAACTACAACCTGAAATCAGAAAGAGCAGAAGAATACTTAATATTGTAAAACGGTAGCCACCGTGCCTGGTATATGCTTTCAAAATCTCAAATCAGTTTACTAAAGTCATTGCAACATAAAAAAGACCGTATCGAGCACGGTTTGTTTTTGGCAGAGGGATACAAATCAGTTACCGAATTTATCAATTCCCCGTACCAGGTGGAGGCCATTTATCACACCACCTCCTTCGATCCAAAAATGCTGAAATTATCCCGGAAAATAAACTTAACTGAAATTTCCGTAACAGACATGGAAAAGATCAGCAGTTTAAAAACTCCGCAGGACATTGCAGCATTGATAAGGATACCCGCATGGCCCGCAATCAATAACGCACAACTACGGCAAAAGTTCGCCATAGTTTTAGATGGCCTGCAGGATCCCGGCAACCTAGGTACCATCATCCGCACCGCCGACTGGTTTGGCATCTCATCTATCATTTGCTCAGCCGACACTGTGGATGCGTACAACCCTAAAGTTGTCCAGGCCAGCATGGGCTCGCTTGCCCGTGTAAAGGTGTTTTATGGCAACCTGAAGGCCATTTTACCCCAGATCAACCTCCCCATTTTTGGCGCAATGCTCACCGGCGACAGCATCTACCAGACCGATTTTGGTAATGAAGGTTTAATCCTGGTAGGCAACGAGGGTGGTGGCGTACGGCCGGATATAGAAAGACTGATCACCAAAGCAGTCACCATTCCCCGCGTGGGCAATGCCGAATCACTGAACGTAGGCATAGCAACCGCCATTTTTTGTTCTGAAATAGCTAGGAAGAGGGTCACCTGAACACCTGTTTTTTTACCACAAAGTACACGAGGGAAGCACAAAGGCCACGAAGCCTAATCATGGCAAAGTTTTTTTAACTCTTCCGGGCTAAAAAAACACCTGCACTAATATCTTTATAAATCATTTGCTAACACATCACTAATCTATTTTAACGCGACCGGCTTAGTGGCCTTTGTGAAACCTTTGTGATCTTTGTGGTAAAAAATACACAAGCATGCATTTACCCCGGAAATAGTATGTAATAAACTTGCCGCGCAATAAATAATTTCCTATTTTTGCAGCCTTGAAAAATGGTCGGGTGGCCGAGTGGCTAGGCAGAGGTCTGCAAAACCTTTTACAGCGGTTCGAATCCGCTCCCG
>OLLK01000255.1_pt1 | contig 79270 bp, 89 predicted proteins | sample 1604531 | NCBI WGS metagenome assembly OLLK01 (sample SAMEA104055722, study PRJEB20765) | soil metagenome | isolation source: soil | reverse complement strand
GTGTGATGGTATGATAAGAGCCGTATGATGCGAGAGTATCACGTACGGTTCTGTGAGAGGCTTGGGCTGAAATGCCCTTGCCTACTCGACCTTGTGGGCGCCAGGCGTGGCCCGGGGAAACCCAGTTGAACGATCATTTATGCGATTAACCCTTATTTGCGATGGAAACACCATGGGCACCCACAAGGGGTGCCCGTACGAAGGTTTCACCAGGTCATTTTGCCATTTGTCGGGGGTTCATTTTGATTCAGCGATGAATGTGCATTTCGTAAAAAACGGTTTTTTTATGCGTTTCAAAAAGATAATACCTTTATTTTCAATGTGATAAAGGGTCAACAAGCGTTTATTTTGTTCATTTTCGGCTCGCATGGACCCGTGAACACTTGCAGTTTTCGCGGGTTTTTTCCGGTAAAATTATGGCCAGGCTAATGGGCGATCTCGCGCCATTTCATATGGCATTTCTTTAAACCCCTATTTTTTCGCTATCTTGTGCCGATTATACAATATAGTGACTTTCAGCGATTTTAATTTCAACGAGCAGCTGATGGAGGGCGTATCAAGTATGGGGTTTGTTACCCCAACCCCCATCCAGGCTGAAGCAATACCGGTTATTTTAAAGGGACAGGATATTATTGCCTGCGCGCAAACGGGCACCGGCAAAACCGGTGCTTACCTGTTGCCGGTGCTGGAGCATATCAGCACCACCAATAAACACCAGATCAGCACGCTGGTGTTGGCGCCGACGCGCGAGCTAGCCCAGCAGATTGACCAGCAGGTGGAGGGCCTTGCCTATTTTACGGGCATTTCTTCCATAGCCGTTTTTGGCGGTGGCGATGGTATTGCCTATGAACAGCAGCGCCGAGGGATACAAAATGATGTGAATATCATTGTGGCCACACCGGGTCGGCTGATTGCGCACCTTAACTCTGGTATCGTAAAGCTCAATCATTTGAGCCATTTGATTTTGGATGAGGCCGACCGTATGCTCGACATGGGTTTTTACGACGATATCATGAAGATCGTAAGCTACCTGCCCAAAAAACGGCAGACGCTCATGTTCTCTGCTACCATGCCGGGCAGGATACGCACCCTGGCTAAAACCATCCTGCACAACCCTTACCAGGTAAATATTGCTATGTCGCAGCCTGCCGTTGGTATCGACCAGCAGATCTACCGCGTGCACGACGGGCAAAAGACACCGCTGGTGCTTACCCTGCTCAAAACAGGTTCATACAAAAGCGTTATCATATTTGCTTCGCGAAAAGAGATCGTGAAATCCTTAGCTAAGGAATTAAAGTCGGCGCGCATGAAAGTGAGCGCCTTCCACTCCGACCTGGAACAGAAAGAACGCGAAGAGATACTACTGGAATTTAAAAACAAGGAACTGCCGGTAATCGTCGGCACCGATGCATTGTCACGTGGTATTGACGTTGAAGGTATCGACTTAGTTATCAATTACGATGTCCCCGGCGACCCGGAAGATTACGTTCACCGCATAGGCCGTACAGCCCGCGCCGAAACTACAGGCACCGCCATTACGTTTGTGAACCACCGCGATGAGCGGAGGTTAAAAAGCATCGAACAGCTGATAGAAAAACCCATCAACCTGATGGAGCTGCCTGATGAACTAAAAAGGATAGAAGGCCCCAGGCCGGAGCAGCAAACCAATAAAAGACCCGCCCACAAGAAGCAATGGGGTAGAGGGAATCAGAGCAAGGGAAGGCCACAGCATTAACAGAATTTTATTTGTCATCCTGATCGCAGCATTTTGTCATCCTGAGCGCAGCGAAGAATCTTTTACGCCCTGCATCCGGACTGTATAGGCGGTAATGCCGCTTTGAGATCCTTCGCTGCGCTCAGGACGACAAAACTGTTCGGTTTTCCGCCTTTACTCTTTCTTAAACTCATACGCCCCATACTCCACAAAATCGGCAACTTTTACTTTTACGCCGGTTACTTTACCATTTTGTACATAAAACGGAAAAACGGCTTTACCCAGAGTTGGGTCGCTAAAGGTTACATAAAACCGGTTACCGCCCAGCGGCTGCAAATTTGCGAACATCCGTGGATGGTGTTCAAAGCGCATCTCCAAATTGTTATTCTCGCCGGTTGTAATTTCCAGGTGGCCGTAAAAATCGTTCACATATTTGCCCGTATATTGGTCTAACGGCAATGCAGTGGGATGCAGCAAAGCAACCGTATCCTTCAGTTTTTTGTTGTTCGCGTCGTCACTGGCTTCGTCCGCTTTAAATCTCGCCAAATAGGTGTCGCTGTAATCACGGTAAGGTATTTTTAAGTAGGCATCCAGCACCTCCCATTTCAGCGCTTCATAAAACTCATTTTGGTCGGTGTTGGTTAAAACGATAATGCCCAGGTGCTCGTCGGGCATCATGGTTACCGATGAAACATAGCCATTTACGCCTCCGGTATGCATTACCAGGGAGTGTCCGGCATATTGCTCCAAAAACCAACCTAGCCCATACAGTTCATAATCGCTTTCGCCATTCGGATGATGAACCTCTCCAACAATGTCCTGGGGCTCGCGGGTTGCTTTTATTGCCGACAGCGGGATAACTTGCCGGGGGCCAACCTTGCCATCGTTAAGTAATGCCAGTACCCATTTACTCATGTCGTTTATGGATGAACTGATAGCCCCGGCAGGCGCCAGACCGTCTATCTGCGCATAAGGAATCGGTGCCAGCCGCCCGTCGATCAGCGTGTGCGGGACAGTTCGGTTGTATGATTTTGACAGATCAGCGCTTAAAGCCAGTGTATTGATCATCCCCAGCGGTGCAAATATATTTTCCCTTACAAAAATTTCCCATGGCTTGCCGGTTACTACCGGGATGATCTGCCCTGCTGTTAAAAATGCAGCATTGGTATATCCCCATTTGGTTCGAAATGGATAGGTAGCCTGTAACTCGCCCAGCTTTTTGATCACATCTTCCCTGGTGAGGTTGGTATTATAAAATGTAAAATCGCCTTGGAAGGTTTGCATGCCCAGGCGGTGGCATAAAAGATCGCGGATCACCGCCATCTCGCCGGCAGGTTTGTTTTCCAGCTTAAATTTGGGCAGGTATTTGGTCACTTTATCATCCAGGTTCAACTTACCCTCTGTTTGCAATATGGCCAACGAGGTTGCGGTGAACGCTTTGGAATTGCTGCCGATCATAAACAACGTATTGATGTCCACCTTATCTGGCTGTCCCAGCTCTTTAATACCGTAAGCTTTCATCATCACTATTTTATTGTCCTTAACAATGCAAACGGCTGCGCCCGGTATACGCCAGTTGGTCAATGCGCGGTTGATGTAAAAGTCGAGGCTGTCCTTAACAAATTTGCTGCGGTCTATGCGCTGCGCAAAACTAAGCGTGGTAAGCGAAAGGAATAAAAGAATCGCTGAGATAATTTTTTTCATATGATTATTGACACGAATTTTCACGAATTTAATATTTAACACGAATTGCGCGAATTTAAGCGAATTTGACGAATACTGGCTTCAGGAAGCAGGGAAATCATTGAATTTAAACTAATTTCATAACTCCGGCTATCCTTAAAAACACCTTATTGAACCAACGCCCTTTGTTATTCGTCAAATTCGAACTTATTCGTGAAAATTCGTGTCAATTAGTATTTCTTTTCTAATTTAACGCAAAATTTTACTGACCCATTATTTGATTATTAACATAAAATCGAAAAGTTTATGAATAGGAAATTTTACGCCTTTCCGGGCCTGTGCCTGGCATTTTTGCTATTGCTTTTGTCAGGGTTCTCAGCCCGTGCCCAGCGCCAAAAGACGCATTGGGCAGCAGATGGTTACCAATATTACAGGGTACAAAGCGGCGAACTTGTTGAACTTGACACACGTGACAGTGCCAAAAAAACCACTGTGTTAACCAAACAAATGGTCACCCCCGCGGGCGGCCAGGCACTGCGGATCGAAAATTTTTCAGTTACCGATGATGGCCAACGGGTACTCATCTACACCAATTCAAAAAGGGTTTGGCGTTATAACACCCGCGGCGACTATTGGATCTATGATCTGAACACCAAAGCATTGAAGCAACTGGGCGCCGGCCGGCCGGCATCTTCGCTCATGTTTGCCAAGCTATCTCCCGATGGAACAAAGGTTGCTTACGTAAGTGAGCATAATATTTATATGGAAGACCTGGCAAGTGGGTCGGTTACACAGCTAACCACTGATGGCACCAAAAAGCTGATCAACGGCACCTTCGACTGGGTTTATGAAGAGGAATTTGATTGCCGCGACGGTTTCCGCTGGTCGCCGGATAGCCGGGCGATTGCTTACTGGCAAATTGACGCCAGCAAGATCAAAAACTATTTGATGCTGAATACGACTGATTCCACCTACTCATTTGTAGTGCCGGTTGAGTACCCGGTAGCAGGTGAGGACCCAAGTTCGTGCAAAATAGGCGTGGTTGACGTGAGTACCGCCAAAACAACCTGGATGAATGTTCCGGGGGATAATGTGCAGCATTATATCCCCCGTATGGAATGGGCAAAAAATCCAAACCAGCTCATTTTGCAGCAGTTAAACCGCGCACAAAACGACAGTAAAATTTTCCTGGCTAATGTATCAAACGGCACAACAGCCCTGGTACATGATGAGCAGGCCACAGCATGGATAGATGCCGGCGATGGCCGCGACCCGATAGGCTGGAACTGGGTGAACAAAGGGAAAGAATTTATATGGCTGAGCGAAAAAGACGGGTGGCGTCACATCTATAAAATAAGCCTGGAGGGTAAAGAAACATTGATCACCAAAGGGAACTATGACGTGATCGACTTTAACGAAATCGACGAGGCCGGCGGGTACATCTATTTTATCGCTTCGCCCGATAATGCCACCCAAAGATACTTATACCGCGTAAAGATAAACGGAGGCACAGCGGAAAGAGTTACCCCGGCCGACGAAGCCGGAACGCACGGTTACGAGATTTCGCCGAATGGCAAGATCGCTTTGCACAACTTTTCCAACATCAATACACCCCAGATAAACGAGGTGATCAGTTTGCCCGATAATAAACACATCAGCGGAAAGCTGGTTAAGCTGAAGCCTGCCGGGAAAAACGCAGCCGAGTTTTTTAAAGTAAAAACCGTGGATGGTACCGAAATGGACGGATGGATGGTAAAACCGAACAATTTCGATCCAACTAAAAAATACCCGGTAGTGTTTTATGTTTACAGCGAACCTGCCGAAGCAACCGTACAGGATGAATTTGGCAGCGGCTTCAATTTTTTATACAACGGCAATATGGCCGATGATGGGTATATCTACATTTCGATGGATAATCGCGGTACCCCTGCGCCAAAAGGTACCGCTTGGCGGAAATCGATCTACAAAAACATAGGGCTGGTAAATATCGAGGACCAGGCCATGGCTGCGAAAGAGGTGCTCAAATGGCCATATGTTGACTCGACCCGCGTGGCAGTTTGGGGCTGGAGCGGCGGCGGCTCCTGTACGCTTAACCTGATGTTCCAGCATCCCGAGATCTATAAAACAGGTATCGCTATCGCAGCGGTAGGATGGGAGCTGACCTACGATAATATTTACCAGGAGCGTTATATGGGGGTGCCCACAGATGACGCAGGCCGGGAGCCATTTATAAAAGGATCGCCCATCACTTATGCAAAAAACCTGAGAGGGAATTTATTGTACATACACGGTACCGGCGACGATAACGTGCATTATAAAAATGCTGAAATGCTGATCAATGAGCTGGTAAAGTATAACCGGCAGTTTCAGCTGATGTCGTTCCCTAACCGTTCCCATGGCATATTTGAAGGGCAAGGCACTACGGCTTATCTGCGCACCCTTTATACAAATTATTTAAAGGAACATTGCCCTCCTGGGGGGAGATAGCAGTAAATTAGATTGAATTGAGTTTTAATTAAAGCGGGCAAGCGAAAACCTTGTCCGCTTTTTTATACCTGTTTATTGGGAATTAGTACATTTATCTACATGGACACATTAATCGCTTATCCGGAGAATAAAGAGCAATTGAGCGCTTTAAAAGCGGTTATGAAGGCGATGAAAATAACCTTTGAGCAAAAAAGCGAGGTGCTTTCTGATCATGTGGTAAAGGGGTAAAGGAGTCGATAAAACAAGCAGATGAAGGCCAGTTGACCCCATATACGGGATTATAGATTTGTTTGGTATGGCATGAGTATGCAAATACTATACACACAGCACGCCAAAGAAACTTTTCATTCAGTTTATAATTTAATTCGAAATCAATTTGGAAGCGGCTACCGAAACATCTAAACTTCTTTTATTCTTTTGGGATAACCGGCAAGAGCCAGTTTTATCGAATTAATCATAAAAAACGCATGTCCGGTGGGCAAGCGTTTCATTTAGATTTATAACAGGTCTAGTAGTTCAGATCATCAGGCTCTCCGCCAATACCTTCAGTATTGTCATCGGGTTTGTTGGGATGTTTTGCCTGGCTGCTGCCATTTTCAAAATCAGCCTTCCGCCCCAGCAGCGTAAAATTCTCAGCCACCACTTCGGTGGTGTATTTTTTTATACCTTCCTTATCTTCAAATGACCTTGTTCGCAATTTGCCCTCAATGTAAACCAGCTTACCCTTTTGCAGGAATTTTGCGGCAACATCGGCCAGGCCACGCCACATTACAATATTGTGCCATTCGGTTTGCTCAACTTTGCGTCCATCCTTATTAAACGTTTCAGACGTTGCTACCGGGAAACTTACTACCGAAACGCCTCCTTCCAAAACGCGTGCCTCAGGGTCTTTACCCAAATGGCCCACCAATATTACTTTATTTACGCCCGACATATATTTTTTAAAGCAACAAAAATTAATTTACAAATTAAAAATATTTTTTAAAAATATAAAAATAACTTTTGGCAGCGCAAGTTTTTGGAGCATTTCGGCGGAATGATACTGCCATCCCGGCATTAATTTTACAGGCGGGCCCTGCAGTTTTATAAAACGCACATAAAGCCGCTGGTGGGTAAGGATATGCTTCCGGGTTTCAAATATTTCATCAATTTTAATATCACTGCCAAAATATTCCTTCATTTCCGGCAAACTCAACAAGTCGCCGGGCGACAACATCGAGGCCGTTTCAATTAATGGCAGATCGTACATATTGGCCCAGATATCTTTATCGTTCCGCCTGTTCATCAACAGGTTATCGCCGTCGGTGATGAGGAAATAATTGAAAAACCTTTCGCGTATTTTAAGTTTAATTAATTTTACGGGCAGGGCGGGCACAGCATCATGTAAAAAAGCGTAACACCCTCCCCTAACGGGGCAGATTGCGCAATCGGGATTCTTTGGTTTGCAGAGCATGGCGCCAAATTCCATAATCGCTTGGTTATGCAAGCCGGGATTTTTCCTATTAAGCAAATCGTTTGCGGTATCCTGGAATATATTTTTCCCTTGCGGACTATTGATCGGTTCGCTAATACCAAAGTATCGTGCCAAAACACGATAAACGTTCCCGTCGACAACTGCCTTTGCTTCATTTGCTGAAAAAGAGGCTATTGCCGCAGCAGTATATTCGCCAATTCCTTTCAATTTAATCAGCTGGTCATAGCTTCGGGGAAACACACCATCGTATTGTTCGCCGATTATGCGGGCAGTCTTTAGCATATTCCTCCCCCTGGAGTAATAGCCAAGTCCCTGCCACAGTTTAAGGATATCCCCTTCTTCAGCAGCGGCAAAACTTTTTACATCAGGATATTGCTCCAGGAAGCGGTAAAAATAAGGCATACCCTGCTCAACACGCGTTTGCTGTAGAATAATTTCAGATAGCCATATGGTATAGGCATCGGTAGTATTACGCCATGGTAAGTCGCGTTTGTTGTCGTGGTACCAACGCAGCAATTCGTCGTTAAAGTTCATCAGGTACAAATTAACAAGGAAAAAGCGGGCTTTTTACCCTCAAAAAGGAGGGCTTTTACGGTGATTTAGCTTTGTAATAAAAAAAATAGGATAATTATTTCGCTCTTTAGGAATAAACCGATACTTTTGCAACCCCAAATCAGTTAAGTAATTATATAATAAATAAAAGAAAATCAGATATGACTAAGGCAGAAATTATAACTGAAATCTCTTCAAAAACAGGGATCGAAAAAGTTGACGTTCAGGAAACAGTTGAAGCGTTTTTTAAAGTGGTAAAAAACTCCATGGTGGGCGGCGAAAATGTTTATGTAAGAGGTTTTGGTAGTTTTGTGGTGAAGAAAAGAGCGAAAAAGACCGCGCGCAATATTTCAAAAAATACTGCCATCATTATCCCCGAGCACTTCGTGCCGAGCTTTAAACCTGCAAAAACCTTTGTTGATAAGGTAAAAGTAGGTAACAAGACCAAATAATTACCGGGAATGCACAAAAAGCAAATAGTTGTAATTATAATAGTTGTAGCTATTATGGGCTTTTTGTATAGTCGGGACCTGGTAGGCGTTAAAAAAGCTACCGAAGCCGACGGGCATACCAATACAACGGCTGAACAAAAGCGGCCTGTTGTAAATGTCACAGTTGAAATGGTATCGGTCGCAGCAAAAATTGCAATCGGTCCGTCGCTTTCAGAGCAGATCAACAACACGGAAAATCAGTTGAAAAAAACGACTGATGAATCAGCGAAGTTAAGTTTGCAAAAAAAGCTGGCCCAGCAGTGGGACGACGTTAACCAGCCGGCGCCTGCAGCATTTTACTACCAGGCAATTGCGCAGAAAGAGAATACTTTTGGCGATTGGTTAACCGCAGGAGATCATTTTAATGATGCCTACCGGTTTGACCAGGATACAGTATCGCAGCCATCGTATGTTTTAAATGCCATTGCATGTTTGCAGAATGCTACAAAAATGCAACCGGCAAACCTGGATGCAGAGACAGGACTAGGGGTTGCGTATGTAAACCAGTTTAGTTTAGGTATTGGCCAGGATGGCGGCGGCCCGCCCAAAGGAGTAACATTGTTGCTTGATGTGGTTGGAAAAGATCCCAATAACATCAATGCCAACTTTAACCTGGGTATGTTTGCCGTAACTTCGCGCCAGTACGATAAAGCAGTGCAGCGGTTCAAAACCGTAATTGAGCATTCGCCAAAACCGGGTTTCGAACCGTATTTTTACCTGGCGGAATGTTACCGTCAGCTGGGCATGAAACCTGAGGCCATTACGGCCTACCAAAAAAGCAGGGAGTTAATGCCCGATACCGCCATCGACAAGAAGATTGATGGATACATTAAGGAATTGAAGAATTAAGAACAAATAAAAAAAACAATATTATGCCAAGCGGTAAAAAACGTAAAAGACACAAAATGGCTACCCACAAACGCAAAAAGCGTTTAAGGAAGAACAGACATAAGAAGAAATAAGCTGTTACCCCAGGCTTACATGCCCTGTTTTCTAACTACGGGTGATTTTGTTTTTTACCCAATACTAACCTGCGGTCCCGATTTTATCGGGAAACCGCTTTAAGAAATGGAGTAGCAGTTGATAAAAGAATTAATTATCGATTCATCCCCCGGTGGGACTACTATTGCATTATTACAGGATAAACAGCTTGTAGAACTTCATAAAGAGCGGGTTACCAATAATTATACTGTTGGTGACTTATACCTTGGCCGGATCAAAAAGATCATGCCGGGGTTAAATGCTGCTTTTGTGGATGTCGGCTACGAGAAGGATGCCTTTTTGCATTATCTTGACCTTGGTCCGCAGGTGCAAAGCCTGCTTAAGCTGACCAAGCAAGTGCGCAGCGGAGGCTACCAGTCGAAATTGCTGGATAACTTCAAGCTCGATCCTGATATTAATAAAGGCGGTAAAATATCGGACGTATTATCAAAAAATCAACTCATACCTGTACAGATAGCTAAGGAGCCTATTTCTACAAAAGGCCCCAGGTTGAGTTCGGATATTTCCATTGCTGGGCGATATGTAGTGCTGGTGCCTTTTTCGGAGGTGACATCTATATCCAAAAAGATAAAGAGCAATACCGAGCGTAACCGCTTGCGTAAGATCGTTGAGAGCATAAAGCCAAAACATTTTGGCGTTATCATCCGCACGGTATCCGAAGGGAAGGGCGTTGCAGAACTGCAAAAGGATTTGCTCGACCTGATCTCGAAATGGGAATCATTCGTTACCCGTTTGCCTACCGTTGAACCGGCAAAAAAGGTGCTTGGCGAGATCGACCGCACTTCAACCCTGCTGCGCGATATCCTCAGTCCCGATTTTCAGCATATTTACGTAAACGACAATGTTTTGCAGGAGGAGATACGGTCGTATGTCCACGAGATATCGCCAGAGATGGATGGTATTGTACGCCTGCACAAAAATAACCTGCCGATATTTGAGCACTACGGCATCGATAAGCAGATCAAATCCGCTTTCGGTAAAACCGTAAACCTGGCCGGCGGCGCTTACCTGGTAATTGAACATACCGAAGCGCTGCACGTAATCGACGTAAACAGCGGTAACCGCACGGCCAATAAGGAAAACCAGGAAGAAAATGCCTTCCAGGTAAATAAAGAGGCCGCTAAAGAAATTGCCCGTCAGTTGCGCCTGCGCGATATGGGCGGTATTGTGGTGATCGACTTTATCGACATGCACAAGCCGAATAACCGTAAGGACCTGTTTGATTACCTGCGATCCGAAATGTCGCACGACCGTGCCAAACACACCATTTTGCCTCCAAGCAAATTTGGCCTGGTACAGATCACCCGGCAGCGCGTACGCCCCGAGATGAATATCGTGACGACGGAAGTATGCCCCGCTTGTAACGGCACCGGCGTTTTACGGCCAACAATTTTGCTGATCGACGACATCGAAACTAACTTCAATTATATCCTTGTTGAGCAAAACGAAAAAAGCATAACCCTTGTAGTTCATCCTTATATTGAAGCATATATCAAAAAGGGCTTGATCAACCGCCAGTGGAAATGGTATTTTAAATACAGCCAATGGATAAAAGTGAAAAGCAACCCGGCTTATCAGATCACAGAGTTTCATTTTTTCTCGAGTAAGGACGAAGAAATTAAGTTGTGATGTGCGGATGTGCAGATTATAGATGTGCAGATGTTTTGATAGAGCATCTGCATTTTTGTTTGAGGTCAAATTATCAGAGCAAAAACAATGAATACACTAAGTCTCGTAGTGCCTCATTATAGTTTTGTTAGCTATTTGAAAACACTGAAAGTGATTGTCAAGGGAACGAACACCAAAGCTGGGCTCAAGTGTAAACAATAAATGGTCGTTATACTTTTTCAACTCAATCGCGGCCAAAAAATACATTTGCTTAATCGTTTCTAAGGAATATTCTTCAGAGGCCACCTCCAAATAGTTATAGAGTATTTCCATATAATAATCGTAATCAACTGCCAACTCCTGAATCAATCGTATTTGGTCTTCTGTAGGGACACTTCCATCATAGGTGTCAATACTCAATTCAATTTTGTTAGGGCCTATTGTATCAACATCGCCCATCCAAAAACTTTTTTCAGGCCAGGTTAAGTAGTGTAGTGTACCAATTGATGGTATTACTACTGATCTGTCAACGCGTTTCGCTTTATTTTTTTTTCAGGAAATTGAACATAGTTCTTAGTATTATCTCAAAAATAGGCATTCAAGCGTTATTTATCATTTTATATAGTACTAATTTCTTTAGTAATATTCATCGCTAATCAAAAATTATTCCGCACATTTGCATATCTGCACATTTCTCATCTGCACATCCGCACATTTGAAATCTGCACATCAGCATCGTGTCAAAAACCAGATTCGCATATTTCTGTCAAAGCTGTGGCTACGAGTCGGCAAAGTGGCTGGGTAAATGCCCGTCGTGCCAGCAATGGAATACTTTTGCCGAAGAGATCATTGAAAAGGCAAATACCGCTGTCCCGAATTGGAAAACTGCTTCAACAACGCTGCAACGATCAAATAAACCGGTCAAGGTAGCTGATATTACTTTTAAAGAGGAGCACCGGCTACTTACGCCAGATAATGAATTTAACCGGGTGCTTGGCGGCGGGATTGTTGCAGGCTCCCTGGTGCTGATTGGCGGTGAGCCCGGTATCGGTAAATCCACGCTGATGCTGCAGTTAGCACTGCAAATGCCCAACATAAAAGTGCTCTATGTATCCGGCGAGGAAAGCGAACACCAGGTAAAAATGCGGGCGGAAAGGCTGGCCCCAGTTGGCAGTGGACAGTTAGCAGTTAGCAGTCAGCGAAATAAATCCGAAATCGAACATCCGAAATCCGAAATAAACAAGGGGTGTTATATTCTTACCGAAACCTCCACCCAAAACATTTTTAAACAGATTGAAGAACTGGAGCCGGACCTGGTGGTGGTCGATTCCATACAAACGCTTCATTCCTCTCATATTGAATCAACGCCGGGGAGTGTTTCTCAGGTGAGGGAATGTACGGCCGAATTGCTTCGTTTTGCCAAGGAAAGTTCTACGCCGGTATTTTTGATCGGCCATATCACTAAAGACGGAATGATCGCCGGGCCGAAGATTTTGGAGCATATGGTGGATACGGTTTTGCAGTTCGAGGGTGACCGGCATCATGTATACCGCATCCTGCGCACGATAAAAAACCGTTTCGGTTCAGCATCCGAGCTGGGGATTTACGAAATGCTGGGCGAAGGGTTGCGCGAGGTGTCCAATCCATCGGAGATATTATTGTCGCAGCGCGATGAATTATTGAGCGGCATCACCATATCAACCACCTTAGAGGGCATGAGGCCGATGCTGATCGAAACCCAGGCTTTGGTGAGCCCATCGCCATATGGCACTCCTCAGCGTACCGCAACGGGCTTTGATACCCGCCGCATGAGCATGCTGCTGGCCGTGCTGGAAAAGCGCTGCGGTTTTAACCTGGGCGCCAAGGATGTTTTTTTAAATATTACCGGCGGCATCCGCGTTGAAGACCCTGCCATCGATCTCGGCCTTGCTGCCGCTATCGTCTCCTCACACCAGGATATCGCTGTCCCTTTTAAAACTTGTTTTGCGGGCGAGATCGGCTTGTCGGGCGAGATCCGTGCCGTTAACCGTGTGGAGCAGCGTATTGCCGAGGCGCAAAAACTAGGCTTCGAACAAATATTTATCTCCAAATACAACCTGCCCTCAGGCGGCCAGGATAAAAAAGGGATCGACCTTTCCCGATATAAGATCGACATAAAAGTAGTCAGCAGCATCGAAGAAGTATTCGAAATGCTTTTTGGCTGATTAGCATCACCCGAACATTTTCGCCTTACCTAAACGGCGAAATCCTGCCACATCCGCCCCAACCATCGGGAGAGGACTTCGATGCAAGTTGGCGAATGTTTACGGATTTGAAAGAGGCATTTCAAAAGTGTCGACCTGAGAATAAATGCAAAATAATATTGGCAATGCGATCTTTGTGACAATCTTAGTGTCCTTCGTGAACTTTGTGGTTAAATTTTTTCATCACAAAGTTCATGAAGATTTCACGATTTACCCAAAGGCCTGTCGCTCCATGGCATGAGTCCGCACGACGGTTATATCCCACAACATTAGAATACATTAGAAATCCGAAATCGAACATCCGAAATCCGAAATTATAATCATCTTTGATAGCATGACCAATATCTGTTTAGTTGAGGACGAACAAAAAGTGGCGGCTTTTATTTGCAAAGGCCTGGAGGAAAACGGATACCAGGTTAAGGAAGCCAAAAACGCAGCTTTAGCAAAATCATTACTGCAAACGTTTGATTTTGACCTGCTGATACTGGACGTAATGCTGCCCGATATGAACGGCATTGAGCTTTGCCGCCATATACGCCATAGCGATAACAAAACCCCTATACTGATGCTGTCGGCGCTTGACCAGGTGCAGAACAAAGTATCGGGCCTTAAAGCCGGCGCCGATGACTACCTGACAAAACCTTTTCATTTTAGCGAATTGCTTGCCCGCATAGAAGCCTTATTGCGCCGCCAAAACGGGAATGATGAAGGGGAGGAGCATATTTTAACCTTTGAGGACCTGAAGCTGGATACCTGGAGCAATACGGCCGAAAGAGCAGGTACTCAGATCACTTTAACGGCGAAAGAGTTCAGCTTACTGGAGCTTTTCATGCGTCATCCAAATAAGGTTTTGTCAAGGGAGTATATTGCAGAGCAGGTTTGGAAGATAGATTTTGATACGGGCACCAATTTTATTGATGTTTATGTAAATTACCTGCGCAATAAAGTTGAAAAAGGCTTTAATAATAAGCTGATACATACCGTTATCGGTATGGGGTATATACTGAAAGGCGATAAATAACAAAGACGATCGTTGGCACTGCCGGCGAACGAAGCGGCTAACCGATGAAAATAAAGAACAGGCTTTCGCTTTATTTCACCACGCTCAGTGCCATCGTGCTGCTAATTGTTGAGACCGTTGTATGTGTCATTTTCAATTCGCTCATCAAGTCGGACTTTTATGATCACCTGATGTACCGCGCCAACGTGGCCGCCCAGCTCTATCTTGAGGCGGACGAGATATCGGCCGATTCGCTTAACCATGTGAAAACACGCTACCTGGAGCCCATCCCGCACGAGGTGATCCGTTTTTATGACGATAAAAATGCCGCATCTTTTATCAAAGATAAAAACCAGTTTTGGTCGGCACCGGTGATTGACATGGTGCGGCAACGAAAACAGCTGAAGTTTGCCGAAGGCGACCGGCAAACGGTAGGCATTTATTATAATGATAACCAAGGGAACTTTGTGATCCTGGTTTCGGCTGAAGACTTACAGGGGCACAAACGCTGGCGCGACTTGCTGGAAAGCATGTTTATACTATTGATCAGCGTTACAGCGGGCCTCTTTATTGCCAGCCGCTGGTTTGCCCAAAAGGCGCTGGAGCCGATAGACCGGGTTATACTGCAAATGCGCCGCGTAAGAGCGGGCACCCTTAATATGCGGGTTGATGAAGGTAGAGGAAAAGATGAGATAAGCGCCCTGGCGCAAAACTTTAACCAGGTAATTGGTAACCTTGAAAATGCGTTTGAGCTGCAGCAAACTTTCGTAGTTAACGCATCGCACGAGTTGCGCACGCCTATTACCACCATTATAGGCGAAATTGAGATCACCCTGAATAAAATACGCAGCCATGGAGAATACGAACAAGTTTTAAATTCGGTGCTTATCGACGCAGAAAGGCTGAACGATACCATTACCAGTTTGCTTGAGCTGGCGCAGGTAGATATGAACTATACCCAGCCTGCGCTAAAACCAATTGCGATTGACGAACTGATATGGGAACTGGAAGAATACTGGACGGCAAAAGCCGGGAAAGGCATGTTTAATGTCAATATCCTCCATTTGCCCGAAGATCATGAAAAACTGCAATTGCTGGCCAACAAAACACTGCTTACCATAGCGTTTAATAATATCATCGGTAATGCATTTAAGTTTTCGGCAAACCAACCGGTAAAATGCCAGTTGAACGCAGATGAAAACGGGATTTCGGTTGCGATATCCGACCAGGGAGTAGGCATTATGCCCGGCGAACTGGATAACATATTCAAATCTTTTTATCGCGGAACAAATGTTGCCGCGTATAATGGTAACGGCATTGGCCTTTACGTAACCCGCAAGATAATCAGTCTTTTTAACGGCGTCATCCGCGTCGACTCCACCCCAAATCTCGGCACTACCGTAACCGTTCTGTTTACCCGCTAAATTCTAATCCCATTCTAATCTCCCTTTAATTCAGCTTTAATACAGCTATTGTATTTTTGCTGCATTAATAAATCATGCTCTATAAAATTGTTAGTGCTTTACTGTTACTGGTAATTTGTTCTTTTTTTACGGCTCTTTCGTCCCCGGCACAACCCCCTCTGCCTGATACCGTCAAATTAACGGTTAAGGAGGCAGAAGATCAGTTTTTTAAAAACAACCTTCAAATAATTATCCAGCGATTTAATATTGATAATGCCAGCGCGCAGATTATCACGGCTCGCTTATTCGCTAACCCCGACTTTGGTTTTAACAAAGCATGTGAAAAAAGGGGCCGCAGCGGAATTTAAAAACCGGACTAATATCCCTATAATATAAATAAGTTTGTTGAAGGCAAGTGCAGCGAAAAGCTGCACTTGCCGGAAGCAAATTTTCCCGATTTTGATGTTATTTGTTGACGATAACGATCTCCACGCGGCGGTTTTGCGCCCGGTCATATTCCGAGAATTCGGGCCAAACCTTTGGGTCGCTGCTGCCCAGGCCCCTGTACTTCATGCGCGAAGGGTTGATGCCATTGGTCACAAAATAATCGTAGATATATTTGGCCCGGTTAGCCGATAATACGAAAGATCGGGAATCCGGGTCGTAGCTGTCGCCGTCGTCCAAAACACAGCAAATATGCCCGCGAATCTCGAAAACAAGATTGTTGTGTTTTTTTAAATAGCGGAGTAAGGTATCGATCATTGGGGCAGATTCCCGGCTCAGGAAATGCCTTCCTGGTTGAAAGGTAATCTCGGGTAAATTTAAACTGGTGCCCGGTTTTAGGGTAGCCAGGTCATTTATTTTGGATTCAAAGGACCTTCTATCTGGTGGGCCCTGGTTAACCGGCAGCCTTCGCGACGGTGCGGTTGAATTACCACTGTTAGTTTTTGCGGCACTTACCGGGATCGATCGTCCCGCGTACATTATCTTAACAATATCAACCCGGCGGCTGTTAGGATCGCCTTCCGCCGATCTTTTCCTGTTGGCCGGAAGCTCGCCCTCGCCGGACGTAATGATCATAAAGTCCTTATTTAAGGTGAGCAGGTATTCCTTAATGGTTTTGGCGCGGTTGAATGATAGCTGCAGGTTATCGTCTTCGTCACCAAGATAATCTGCATAGCCAAATATCTTTACGGTATCTACACTGTTGATGGACTGGACGAGCGCTTTTAAACTTGATTTATCCTCTTCGGTTAAATCGAACCGGTTAATATCATAAAAAACCTTTAGCGTATCAGCCCCTGTGGCAAATGATGAAATTGCCTTAAATAACAACAGGAATAGCAGGAGCGGTTTATAAATCACTTTGATAAATATAGTAAAAATACGAAGAAATAATATTTAGGTTACATATTAGCGAAAGAACCCTGGCGGAAGGATGGGCTTTTTATCGCTATTAGTGGCCGTAAATCTAATTGCATTCTAATACAAACGGCTAAACTCCCGGGCCGGTTATGAGTCTAATGCTGATAACAATGCAATTGATTAATACCCCTGTTGCGGGGGCCGCTGGTATAAGAGGCTCCCGTTTTTTTTGTTTTGACTATTGAAAGTTAAGAGGTAGGTAATTGAAATTTAACATCTGAACTAAAACCCTGCTAAGGATGCACTTACTAAAAATTCTTTAACCAGGTTTTCGGGCACTTCAAAACCTGGCATAAATTCAATCTCTTCCTCAAAAGATATCCCCTTAAAATAGCTTAATTGTTCTCTGAAAAGTTTTTCGCTGAACATGTCGCCGAAGATTTCAGCAGCCCTGTTGCTGATTATATTTACGGTGTAGTAATCTTTTATAATAAAATATAAATCAACATAATCTTTCCATTTACTTCTTCTTCCCAAAGCAAATGCTTTCATAGCTGCTAGGTCTAACAGGGTTGGAATAGAAATTGCCTTTTGAACAATCAGGGCGTGGGGCACTTCATAGTCAAAATTAAGAAAAGTAAATTTTACATTGCGGCATATCAAATTGAGTTGTCCTTCACGGTTCAGCGTTATTTTAAATGCCTCTTTTGTCGCATCAAATTTCGAAAAAATGCTTTTGGGTTTAATGCTGCCTATCTTAAATAAATCGAAATCGATGGACAGCCTATGCCCAATGTGTAGGGCAACGGCAGTACCGCCGACCAGATAATACTCCCGTTTAAATTTTGCTAAAAAAGGCAAAAGATTAAGCTGGTCTTTATTTAATATTTCAAGATGCATACTTATTGAAATACAAAGTAAAATAATTGCTGGCCTCCGGGAAATAATTGCTTCTGTCTCCCTGGGTTTTTAATTGTTCAAAAAAAACTGCAGCAGCTGTTTTTATTCCAACGATGGCAAAAAGTTCTTTTATGGTTTCTTTATTGGCATAGTTAATAAAGAATTCCAATACCACCGGCAGGGGCAAATTTTCTTTTTCACTGTCTTTGCTATACCAAAACAAGTACGCGTTTTTTCGTATCAAAGCTTTTAATTCAGGGCTGTTTTCCATAAATTAATTCCCATTCTCTTTAGTAAATATAGCGAAAAGCTTGAAATTATGGGTAGAAAGGGAAGAAATTAAAGATTATTGTATCTTGCTGTCTCAATTAATTCTCCGATTTTTCCGGACAATTCCGCTACAATATGTTACGTTGTTTTTGCCGGGCTGCCCAACGCCTTTTCCCAATACAAATCCCACACCCGGTCAGGATATTAAGATATTACAGATGTGCAAATGATTTAAACGCGTCCCATTTTACATCATTATCGGCATACATTTGTACTTCATAATCTTTGAACTTATCTTTCAGATCTTGATGTATTTTAGCGAAGTCTATTCCGCCTCTTTTTGTGTAAGATAGAAATTCGATAAACTTTTGACCTTCCAGGCCTGTAATAATAGCAACAAGTGCGCCATCTCCTTTTTTCAGTAAGATATCATTTAATATATCTTCAATCTCACTTTTTATATCCATGGTAGTTTCATCATGAACTTCCACTGGGATAGCTATGCCCATCTTTATTGGATAATCAGGATGACCTATCGCATCTTTGTAGCCCATATTAATCCTTATGATTGTTGGATTTAGCGATTCGGTTACTATTGACCAGCTTTCCGGATATTCAATTATTGGTAAAAATTTCTTCTTTTTAAAGAGGTTAAGCATATTAAAAGTGTGTCATAAACTTTATAAAAATGATAAATATTCCCCTTATAGTAAAATGTATTCGAGAATGTAATTCAGTATAGAAAGCCAAAAAAGCCTACTTCCCGAGGTTTCCAACTAAAGGTAAGCAGGCCAATAGGCTGCGTCTGCAATTCTACCCTGCCCACCCTTCTCTATCCAAACTCCTGAAATGTATGGCTTCGGCTAAATGCTCCAATTGGATATCCTCACTTCCTGCCAAATCAGCAATGGTGCGGGATACTTTTAAAATACGATCATAAGCACGGGCAGATAAGCCAAGCTTTTCCATCGCCTTTCCTAACAAGCTTTGCCCGGCGGCGCTTATTTTGCAGATATCCCGCACCATTTGGGGGCTCATTTGGGCGTTGGCATGCAGGTCGGGTTTGTTGCCGAAGCGGGCGGCCTGTATTTCACGGGCTTTGATCACCCGCTCGCGGATAGATTCACTTTTTTCGGCGAGGCGGTCGCTGGCAAGTTCGTTAAAGTTTACGGGGGTTACTTCTACGTGCAGGTCAATACGGTCCAGCAGCGGGCCGGATATCTTGCTCAGGTACTTTTGCACAGTGCCGGGCGGGCAGATGCATTCTTTCTCGGGATGGTTAAAATAGCCGCAGGGGCAGGGGTTCATGCTGGCCACCAGCATGAAAGAGCTGGGATAGTCGACCGAAAATTTCGCCCTCGAGATGGTCACCCGGCGTTCTTCCAGCGGCTGTCGCATTACTTCAAGGGCGCTTCGCTTAAATTCGGGCAATTCATCCAAAAAAAGTACGCCGTTATGTGCCAGCGATATTTCGCCCGGCTGCGGGTTGCTGCCACCGCCAACCAACGCCACATCGCTGATAGTATGGTGCGGCGAGCGAAAAGGCCTGACGGTAACCAGCGCGTCGGATGTGGCCAGCTTGCCGGCTACGGAATGTATTTTAGTGGTTTCTAAGGATTCATGCAGGCTAAGCGGCGGCAATATGGACGGCAGTCTTCGCGCCAGCATGGTTTTCCCCGCTCCTGGCGGGCCAATCAGGATTACGTTGTGCCCACCTGCTGCAGCAATTTCCAGCGACCGTTTGATGTTTTCCTGCCCCCGCACGTCGCTAAAATCGTTTTCGTAGCTGGTGAGGCTTTTATAAAACTCTTCGCGGGTGTTTACTACTTCACGTTGTAATTCTGTCTTTCCGTTAAAAAAGTCCGCGACCTCCCTTATATTTTCTACACCGTAAACTTCCAATTCGTTCACAATCGCTGCTTCGCGGGCGTTTTGTTTGGGCAGAATAAAACCTTTAAAACCTTCTTTCCGCGCTTGTATGGCGATAGGTAGCGCGCCTTTTATTGGCTGCAGGCCTCCATCCAGCGACAATTCGCCCATGATGAGATATTTCTCAAGATTTTCACTATGAACCTGGCTGGAGCTTGATAATATACCAATGGCGATTGGCAAATCATAAGCTGAACCTTCCTTTCGTATATCGGCCGGCGCCATATTGACGATTATTCTTTGCCGCGGCATCCTGTAGCCGTTGGTGCTTAGCGCTGCCTCAACCCGCTGCATCGATTCGCGCACGGCATTGTCCGGTAACCCGACGATCAGATAGAAAGGTTTCTTTCCGCCACTGATGTTTACCTCCATGGTGATCGTTATCGCTTCGATCCCATATACTGCACTTCCAAAAGTTTTAACTAACACGCCGACAAAGTTTAATACTGATTGCTATTGCGACGTAAGATATAGAATTTATTTGAGCGGAAAAAACCGGCAATCTGCTCAGGCAGCACCCTGTTTTTTTTCGAAACGATGCAATGTCACATCCGTTCCGTCGAAAACGGCGTAGGAGTTGCTTACCACCCATTCGCCAAGATTAATGTAGCGCGTTTTATCATCCAGCGAGATATCCCAGGGCAAATGCCTGTGGCCGAATATCAGGTAATCGTAGTGTTTTGTTTGGATCAGTTCCTTGCTGTAAGTTACCAGCCATTCCTGCTGCCCGGGTTTATGGCCTATCTTGTTTTCGTTGGAAATTCTGCTATGTCTTGACCAATAGTTTGCTATACCCACGCCAAAGTTAGGGTGTATACGTGCGAAAAGCCACTGGCAAAGGCCGCTCCTGAATATTTTTTTTAATATCTTGTAAAAGGTATCACCCGGGCCTAAGCCATCGCCATGGTGCAGGTAAAACTTTTTGCCGTTTCGTTCTATTTCCAACTCGTCGCTGATAATAGTTGCGCCAAGTTCGTTTTCAAAATAATCAAACATCCACATATCATGGTTGCCTTTAAAAAAATAAAGCTTAACGCCTGCATCCGCCAGTTCGGCTAATTTACCCAGGAAACGGATAAACCCTTTTGGTACAACCGTCCGGTATTCGAACCAGAAATCAAAAACATCGCCCATTAAAAAAAGCTCAGCAGCATCGTGCTTTATAGTATCGAGCCAGCGCACCAGCCGGGCTTCGCGGTCGCGGGAGTTGGCATAATTACCGGTGCCTAAATGAAAGTCGGAAGCAAAGTATAATTTATCGCGGGTAGCCATTTTCGGCTGTAAAAATAAACAAAATATGCTGATGACGGATTACTCGTTTGGACAGGGCGATTTCCAGGAGATCTCCGTTCTTCCACAAAAACTGAACACCGCATATCATGTCTTATTTTTACAATTTTGTATTCTTCCTGAAAGGTACTTTTGATTAAAAAAATTATGGAAATGTTAAACATCCCCGAAGGCTACCAACAGATCATGCCTTACCTGATCATTAAAAACGCCCCGGCCTTTTTTGAATTTACCCAAAGGGTATTCGGCGCGGTAGAAAAATATAAAGCGATGCGTGATGAATCGCTGATTATGCATGCCGAGATCAGCATCGGCAATGGTGTAATCATGTTTGCGGATGCCACAGAAATATATCACGAATGCCCGGCCGGCATGTTTGTATACGTTGACGATTGCGACGCCGTCTACAAAAGGGGTATTCAAAATGGCGCCATCTCGCTTGCAGAGCCAGCCGATCAAAGCTATGGTCGTGGAGCGGGATTCCGCGACATGTTTGGCAATTCCTGGTGGATCACTGCGATTTGATTTCGAAATCTATTTTAATTTCGGATTTCGAATGTTCGATTTCGGATTTATGAAGTATTTAAGTGCTCATTTTAAATCCGAAATCGAAAATCCGAATTCCGAAATCATTTTACACCCGCTTAACATTATTCCGATAAATTGCTGTTAAACTTGCAGCAGTGAAACTATCATGCGCATACAGGCAATAACAACCTCCGCATGGTAGTTTCATTACTACAACACAGCAAAACCTAATAAATGAAAATCGGGATAGTTTGTTACCCAACTTTTGGCGGTAGCGGCGTGGTAGCCACCGAGCTTGGCAAGGCGCTTGCCGACCATGGCCACCAGGTTCATTTTGTAACCTATAACCAGCCGGCGCGGCTCGACTTATTTTCTGAAAACCTGTTTTACCACGAGGTTTCGGTTTCTAATTACCCGCTTTTTGATTTCCCGCCATATGAACTGGCATTGGCCAGCCGTCTTGTGGACGTGGTACGATTTGAGAAGCTGGACATTTTGCATGTGCATTATGCTATACCACATGCTTCAGCGGCTTTTATGGCAAAACAAATTTTGCTGACTTATGGGATTTATATACCCGTGGTAACTACTTTGCACGGCACCGATATTACCCTGGTCGGCCGCGACCGCACCTTTAAACCGGTAGTAACTTTCTCCATCAATAAATCCGACGGGGTAACAGCAGTTTCCCAGCACTTAAGAAATGATACATACGAGTTTTTCGAAATTGAAAATGACATTAGGGTAATTCCGAACTTTATTGATCTTACCCGGTTTAACCTGAAGCCTAAGGATCATTTCAAAAAGGCAATTGCCCCTGCAGGGGAGAAAATAATCATCCATACTTCAAACTTTCGTAAAGTGAAGCGGACGGAAGATGTGATCCGGATTTTTGCCAAACTGATCGAACGGATACCGGCAAAGCTACTAATGGTAGGCGATGGCGGCGACCGCTCCAAATGTGAGCAACTGAGCCGCGACCTGGGTGTAAGCGATAATGTGCGTTTCCTCGGCAAGCAGGATGCAATTGAAGAAATACTCTCTGTGTCAGACCTGTTTTTAATGCCTTCCGAATCAGAAAGCTTTGGTTTGGCTGCCCTTGAGGCTATGGCCTGCAAAGTGCCGGTGATCACCTCGAACGCCGGAGGCCTGCCCGAGTTAAATATTGACGGCGTTACCGGCTTTTTACGGGATATAGGCGATATTGACGGTATGGCCGAAAAAGCAGTTTATATTTTGGAAGACGAAGAGCGCTTAGAGACATTTAAAGAGAATGCCCTTACACGCGCCAAAGAATTTGACCTGGCCAATATTTTACCGCTGTATGAGAACTATTATGTGGAGGTAATAGAGCGGACGAAAGAGCAGGTTTAAACGACTACCTGGATTTCATTGGGCCACAAAACCACAAGCCGGTGATGCAGCAGGTGTTGTTCAATTAAGGCTATATTTCTGTTAAAATATTCAAATAGTTCATTGCTCCTGCAATTGCCAAGTCGAAAAAGCACAATTTTGGGGAGAATTACAGACTGCATTCCCCTGTAGTAAAAATCTTTATCCCTGCTTAAAATGGTGTAATCATTGGCTAATGCCAAATTCCAGATTTCGCCGTCTGGCATTTCATCCGAAATATCTTTTACAAAAACACAGGAAATTGCTTTTATAGAAGAAAAACTTTTGGGCAGATTGACATCGACAATGTATGTCATGAGTTATGCAACAGCACGTCACTTGAAACAGGCGAAAGCTCAGATAATTTAGCGGCATATAACAGACACGCGTATAAATCGTCTTTTTCCAGGAAGGGATAGTTTTCCAAAATGTCCTCAAAACTATCGCCAGCTGAAAGATGTTCGAGAATCATTGTAACGGTCATGCGTTTCCCTCTTATAGTCGGTTTTCCGCCACACAAGCCGGGTACAATAGTTATCCTGTTTAGCAATTCATCCATGAGATCGACCGTAAATGACAGTTTAAACAAAGATAACGAATAAATAAAGAAAATTAAGGGTGGTGTTTAATAGTCAGCCCTGTCAAATCCCAAATTACTCCGCCGGCGTAAACTTCAAACAAACCGGGTTGCCGATATCAAGACCTGAAGAAATCCGGTATAATTTTCCTGATGCCTGGTCGATTTTATAGGTGAATATGGTATCGCTGTCCTGGTTGGCTACCAGCATGAATTTGCCTGTCGGGTCGATGGCAAAATCACGCGGGTTTTTGCCATCGGTAGTTACGCGCTGGCTAAAGATCAGCTTTCCATTGTCCGGATCTATCGCAAAAACAGAGATTTCGTTTGTTTCTAAACGGTTCGAAGCATATAAAAACCTTCCGTCAGGCGAGATTTTGATAGCGGCGCCTGCTGTTTGCCCCTTAAAGCCATCGCGCAGCAGCGTGATCGATTGAGTTTCTTTCAACTTTCCGTTGCTATAATCAAAGGTGTGGACAGCCGAGCCCATTTCGGTAACCATATAAACATGCTTTTTGTCATTGGAAAAGACGATGTGGCGCGGGCCTTCACCTGCAGTAACGCTCACATATGGTTGCTTTGCAGGCGTTAGTGGCTGTTGCTCCGAGGAGCGGTAACGCATCACATTTAACTTGTCGGTGCCCAGGTCGGTATATAAAAGGTACTTTTCATCGGGTGATAACATGGCGATGTGTACGTGAGGGCCTTCCTGCCTTTCTTTGTTAACCCCTGTCCCATTGTCCTGGATGGATTGTGTTACCACTCCGAGCGAGCCGTCCTTACTTAGTGGCAATACGGCCAAATTGCCGCTGCTGTAATTCGCAATAAATACATTTTTTTTATCCTTATCTACCGAGATATAACAAGGGTCGGCGCCTGCCGAAGATTGTTTATTGATAAACACCAGTTTGCCCTGTTTAGGGTCGAAAGTAAATGAGCTTACCTCGCCATTCTTACCATTTTCGTTCACGGCGTAAACAAACTTATTATCGTCGGTAACGCACAGGTATGATGGGTTGCTTACATCGTCTATCTCATTCAAATACGCCAGCTTGCCGGTTTCGGCATAAAAACGGTAAACATAAATGCCTTTGCTTTTGCCCTTGGTATAAGCGCCGATAAGCAGATCGAAAGTTGTAGGAGCTATTTTTTTATGCTGGGCGTAAACAAGTACCGGGAACGCCAGCGAAAGGATCAAAAGGAATTTTTTCATTGCAGAATATATTGGGCCTGCAAGATAGTATTTTAAGGTAAAAGGTTAAAGGCGTTTTTGAGGTAAAAGGTTAAAGGCGAAAGGTAAAAGGTTTCTGGAAGGAAGAATGTATACCCTGTCAACCTTTCGCCTTAACCTTTCAGCTTTAACCTTCTTAAACAAGGTGCTTCAGCTGTATCACTTCGCTTTCTTCCAAATATCGCCATCGGCCTCTGGGGAGGTCCTTTTTTGTAAGATTGGCATAAACCACTCTATCTAATTTTACCACCTCGTATCCCAAATGTTCAAATATGCGGCGAACGACGCGGTTTTTGCCGCTGTGTATTTGTATGCCAACTTCGCGCTTTGTGGCGCCGGCGACGTATGAAACGGCATCCGGTTTTATCAAACCATCCTCCAGTTCAATACCGAATGCTATTTTATTCAGGTCGCCCTGGGTAAGGCTTTTGCTTAATTCAACCTGGTACAATTTTGTAATACTATTGCGCGGGTGCGAAAGTTTATCAGCCAGTTCGCCGTCATTGGTCATTAAAAGCAGGCCTGTCGTATTCCTGTCCAGGCGGCCAATGGGGTATATCCTCTCCCTGCTTGCCTTTTCAACCAGGTGCATTACGGTACGGCGCTCCTGGGGGTCCTCAGTTGTGGTTATATAATCCTTCGGTTTATTTAATAGCACATAAACCATTTTTTCACGCTTCAAGGTTTCGCCGTTGTAACGGATCACATCTTTTTGCGGATCAATCTTGTGCCCAAGCTCGGATATCACCTCGCCATTGACTGATATTACTCCGGCGGCTATCAACTCATCAGCCTTGCGACGTGAGCAAATGCCAGCGTTTGAAATATATCGGTTAAGCCTGATCAAACCATTGTCAGCAGGCGCTTCCGCCCTCTTGCGGCCACGCATCGTTTTTTCGGGCGGCAGCGCGTCCTTTGACCGGTCCCTCGAAACAAAGTTCCGTTCGGCATTAGGCTTTTTAAATCCGCTGCCCGGCACTGCTCCGTCTTTGTTGAAACTCCTTTTGGGTTTATCATTGCCCGAAAATGACGACGGGGTAGATTTGTCGCGCGAAGTAAAGGGCTTTTTTTCGCCACGTGAATCGCTGCCGCGATCGCTGTTAAAGCTTTTACGGGGCCTTTCGTCATTATCTGCAACCCTGCCGGTATATGGGCGGGGTTTGGGTGAAAATGATTTTCGCTCGCCTGAAGCCTCGCCGCCGGCCTTGCGACCGATGCCCTCACGCCGGTTATCACTGTCGGCAGCCCGGCCGCTGTAAGGTCTGGCTTTTGGAGAAAAGGCTTTTTTTGTATCGCTGCTCCGAAAACTGCTTGCCGGTTTGTCGGTATTATCCGCACTGCCCTGGTATGTTTTTTTTTCAGTCGAAAATTTGCGTTTGTTTCCGGCCGGCTCTTTTTCGAATTTCCGGAACGGCCTGTCAGCAGCTTTGTCGCCATCCTTCGAAGATTTTTCTTTGGTTGAAGATGATCTTTTTGGCCGGTCTCCCGCCTTTGGATTGCGGTTCGATGATCTGCCGGATTGGTCGTTGCGACTGCTACCTGGTCTTTTAAATACCATATGTTTTTATTTAGCGCTTTCTCAGCGTGAGGGGTCAAAGTTAAGGTTTTTACAGGGATATTTATAATTTTTTTCCGTTGATCAAAAGCAGCGTTTAACGCCGTTAAAGGCAGTTTTTGAACCGAAAACCAATATTTTCAAAAGTCGCAAAAAGCTAAGTATTTGATAATCTGCCTTATATATTTTACCTTTGCAGCACATTCTACCAAATGTTGTACATATGATAAAAAAAGAAATGACTAAAAAACACTTAATTACGTGCTCCGTAATGGCAGTGCTGGTTATCATTTCCACCTTAAACATTTGCAGCGTACCAAGCAGTAAAATAGCCGCCGAATCAGTAAAAATTGACGTCGAAAAGTCTCCGGTTCCGGTGTTTTCTCCCGCAAAATTTGTGTTTAAAAATAGTGTCATCGCGGACGAATTCAGTTTCGCGAACGAAACTTTGCCCACTAATGACGCCGAAGTAAGACACCGATTGGAACGGTCGTTGCGAAAACATGAATTCAGAAATGTTGGATCGAATATCCTCCAAAGCAAAGCCATTCAATTATTCCCCATTATTGAGCCTATCCTAAAGGCTTATGGCATTCCCGACGACTTCAAGTATTTGTCGTTGGTCGAGTCCGGCTTTGGTGAAGGCGCCTCTTCAAAGGGTGCAAAAGGGCTGTGGCAGTTTATGCCGGGTACAGCACGTACCTACGGGTTAAAAGTGCACGATGGCGTTGACGAACGCATGAGCGTTCGCAAATCAACGGTTGCGGCCTGCAAATACATCCGATCGTTGTACAGCGAGTTTAATAGCTGGACATTGGCAGCGGCGGCTTATAATAACGGCGAGATCAAATTAGAACATGCAATAAGCAGGCAAAGCGAAGATAATTACTTCCTGATGCACCTGAACGGTGAGACGGCCGCCTATGTTTATAACATTGTGGCGATGAAACAGATCATCCTTCAACCCGAAAAATATGGCTTTAAGCCCTATTTAAAACCAGCGGAACTATACGCATTTAATTAAAGATAGTTTTACCATTTTAGGGTAAAAATTAGTATTACGGAGCACTCAAAGGCCGGTCGTCCAGGTAGGAAGGCCGGCCTTTTTACGTATATTTGGAGCTAATTGTCGAGTTATTGAATTATTGAGTTATTGATTGGTTATCAATCATAATGCCACTAAAACTCAATAACTCAATAATTCAATAATTCACACATGATAGACAACACCATTGATCTTGGCGAGCAAAAGGAAGTAGAGGTTTACGGGGCCAGGGTACATAATTTAAAAAATATTGATGTTTCATTCCCGCGCAACAAACTGGTAGTAATTACTGGTTTGAGCGGCAGCGGGAAATCTTCGCTGGCATTTGATACCATTTATGCAGAGGGGCAGCGCCGCTACATGGAAACTTTTTCCGCCTATTCGCGCCAGTTTATGGGGGGCATGGAGCGGCCGGACGTCGACAAAGTTTCGGGCCTGAGTCCTGTGATCGCCATAGAACAAAAAACTACCAGTAAAAATCCCCGGTCGACTGTAGGGACGATTACCGAGATATACGATTTTATGCGCCTGCTTTTTGCCCGTACAGGCGAAGCATTCTCCTATGTGAGCGGTGAAAAGATGGAGCGAATGTCTGAGGATCAGATCCTCAAAACTATATCCGAGCGTTTTAACGGCCAGCCTGTGAATATCCTTGCACCGGTTGTAAAAGCCCGGAAGGGACACTACCGCGAACTTTTTGAGCAGATACGCAAACAAGGCTTTTTAAAGGTTTGGATAGACGGGACAATCGCGGACGTGGAGCCGAAGATGCAGGTAGATCGCTACAAGATACATGATATTGATATCGTTGTGGACCGGTTGGTGATCAGTGAGCATGATAGCAAACGTTTACACACCTCCATCCAATCAGCCTTAAAAATTGCAAAAGGCATTATTCGCATTGCGGATAAGGACAATAATGTATTTTATTACAGTAAATACCTGATGGACCCGGTGTCGGGGATATCATATGACGAACCCCAGCCAAATACTTTTTCGTTCAATTCGCCTTATGGCGCCTGCGAAAAGTGTAATGGACTCGGCTATATATTCGAGGTCGACGAAGCATCGGTTATTCCCAATCCAAAGCTGAGCATCCTTAACGGCGGCCTTGCGCCGATAGGCGAATATCGCGAAACCTGGATATTCCAGGTATTGAAAGCTTTGGCCAAAAAGTACGAATTTTCATTGTCGACGCCGATCGACAAGCTGCCAAGGGAGCAATTGGACATCATCCTAAACGGTTCAACCGAAATGATAACCGTTGCGGTTGAGTATAACAAATGGAACGTACAAAGCTACCAGGTGGCATTTGACGGTATTGTGCGGATGCTGGAGGAACAACAGGAGCGCCGCGGCGAGGAAGGCATGGACGACATGGAAAACTACCGCGTTTTACGTACCTGCCCGGTTTGCGATGGCGCCAGATTGAAAAAAGAATCGCTGCATTTTAAGGTTGACGGGAAAAATATCTTTGAACTGGCCTGCATGGACATCACAACCCTGCAGCAATGGTTTGAAGGGCTTGAAACCCGGTTGACGGACCGTCAAAACGTTATAGCGAAGGAAATATTAAAGGAAATATCAGCGAGAATCGTTTTTCTGCTGGATGTCGGCTTGAGTTATCTGACGCTTGACCGCACCGCAAAAACATTATCAGGGGGTGAGGCCCAACGCATCAGGCTGGCTACGCAAATTGGGTCGCAGTTGATGAATGTTATGTATATTCTGGATGAGCCAAGTATCGGCCTGCACCAAAGAGATAACGAAAGACTGATCAACGCACTAAAAAATCTCCGCGACCTGGGCAATACTGTATTGGTGGTGGAGCATGATAAGGATATGATCCTTCACGCCGACCACGTGATTGATATGGGCCCGGCAGCCGGCGTGCATGGGGGCGAGGTGGTGGCGCAGGGTACTCCGGCGGAACTGATGAAACAGCATACACTTACCACTTCTTATATCAATGGCGAACGCCAGATAGCAACACCTAAAGAGCGGCGGGAGGGCAGCGGCAAAATATTAAGCCTGCATAAAGCCGAAGGCCATAATTTAAAAAAAGTATCCGCAGAATTTCCGCTGGGCAAATTTATTTGTGTAACCGGTGTATCGGGCAGCGGGAAATCAAGCCTGATAACGGAAACGCTTTACCCGATATTGAATCATCACTTCTTCAGGGCAAAAAAACATCCACTCCCCTATAGCAAAATTGAGGGACTGGCCGATATTGACAAAGTTATAGAGATCGATCAAACCGCGATCGGTCGCACGCCGCGCTCAAACCCGGCCACTTATACGGGAGTTTTCTCGGATATACGCAACTTGTACGTTCAATTGCCGGAATCGAAGATCAGGGGGTACAAACCCGGGCGCTTTTCATTTAACGTAAAAGGCGGCCGTTGCGAAACCTGCCAGGGTGCCGGTTTGAAAGTGATTGAGATGAATTTTTTGCCGGATGTGCAGGTGCCCTGCGAAGAATGCGGCGGCAGGCGTTATAACCGCGAAACATTGGAAGTTCGCTATCGCGGCAAATCCATCAGCGATGTGCTTGATATGAGCATTGAGGACGCAACGCTGTTCTTCGAGCATATTCCGTCCATTTACCGCAAGGTTAAAACGCTGCTGGATGTGGGGTTGGGCTACATTACGTTAGGGCAATCGTCCACAACGCTCTCGGGTGGTGAAGCACAGCGTGTTAAACTGGCGACCGAACTTTCCAAAAAAGACACCGGTAACACCTTTTATATTTTGGATGAACCTACAACCGGCCTGCATTTTGAAGATATTAACGTACTGCTGGGTGTGTTAAATCAATTGGTTGATAAAGGCAATACTGTGCTGGTAATTGAGCATAATCTCGATGTAATAAAGGTAGCGGACCATGTGATCGACTTAGGCCCCGAGGGCGGTTCGGGCGGCGGTAAAATACTATTTTCGGGCACGCCGGAAGGTCTGTGTAAAGTGAAGGACAGCTTTACCGGTCAGTTTTTGAAAAAGGAGATGAAGATAAAGTAAGAATAATTAATATGTACAGAAACTTGTACATATAATGGAGATTGCGTAATTTTATAAAAACTTAAAACATGCAGGTTACCACTTACACGAATTTCCGGCAAAAATTAAAATCCTACCTGGATCAGGTGCGGAATGATCATACACCGCTTTATGTCACAAGTGCTAATGGTGAGGATGTTGTTGTACTTTCAAAGGCCGATTATGAAAGTTTGGAAGAGACGTTTTATCTGCTGAAAAGCCCTGTCAATGCTTCGAGACTGTTAAAAAGTATTGAAGATTACGAGAAAGGGTTAGGGCAGGAAAGAACCCTTATTGAAGAATGAAAGTTATTTTTCTGGACGACGCATGGGAGGATTATTTGTACTGGCAACTTACAGATAAAGCGACATTGAAAAAGATTAATTCATTAGTGAAAGAAATAGATCGGACGCCTTTTGAAGGAAGCGGAAAACCAGAGCCATTAAAACATAACCTAAGTGGCTTATGGTCGCGCAGAATAAACCTTGAACACAGATTAGTTTACAAAATAGAGAACGACGCCATTGTGATTCATCAATGCAGATATCATTATTAGCTACGATGAATCCCGATTTACTGAAAAGATACCTCAAACACAATCAGAGCTTTTCGGATGAAGCCCTGGAGCATATCATAGTTCAATTCAAACCGATGATCTTTAAGAAGAATGCTATCCTGCTGTCAAAAAATGAGGTCGCCAATAAAATTTATTTCGTCTGCAACGGTTGCGTACGAACCTATTATTTGACAGAACGGGGCCATGAGAAAACAAGGTTTATTGCCTTTGAGGGCCAGGTGGCGGGTTCATTAAACAGCTTTATCTCCGGGCAACCGTCATTAGAATTTGTCGCTACCCTTGAAGATTCGGAGTTGCTTTACATCACTAGGTCCATATTTTATAAATTGGTTAAAGACTTTCCCGAATGGGAGCAATTTTACCTTAAGCTATTGGAGTCGGCGTATAATTATCAAAATAAAAAGATCGGCGAAATGGTGATGCTCTCCGCCATCGAACGTTACCAATTGCTGCTAAAAGAAAATCCGGAATATATCAAACGGCTGTCCAACAAAATTTTAGCTTCTTATCTCGACATCTCGCAAGAGACATTGAGCCGTTTAAAATCGAAATGATTTTTTGACCTGGATCAATGTTTTGACATTTTTAACCACTTAGCTTTATCCTTAAATAAAAAAAGCTTTCTATGCAGTTCGATCCGGAAAATAAAGTAGTTGAGTTGTGCGCTGAAGGAATGCAAGCGGAGGCAGAAGGTAATGCTGAAAAAGCCCACGCGCTTTTTCAGCAGGCGTGGGATATTGCCGAAAATGATTTTGAAGCCTTTACCGCAGCGCATTACCTGGCACGGAATCAGAAAGATCCAAATGATGTATTGAAATGGAACCTCGAAGCCCTAAGCCGGGCGAACGCGATCAAAGACGAAGGAATGCAAGGCCACTATCCATCGCTTTACCTGAATGTTGGAAAATCTTACGAGAATTTAAACGATTTAAAACAAGCAAACGATTACTACCAATTGGCCGCGGATAGCAGCATTTCTTTACCGGCCGGCAAATATAGCGAGATGATCCGCACGGGAATTGCCAATGGATTAAGTCGGACAGGAACCACCAAAATGCAATTTGAGCAACTTGACAGGTTGATAGATAATTGGTGCGAACGCAGAGATCTCCAGCCTTTAAGCATGCTGTTACCGGCCTATACAAGTAATCTGGGCACTGAAACAGACCGCAACAAATTGATATCTGCGCTGAGCTACCTGAGCGCTGCACGATGTCTTAAGACCGATGACCAAGTGACACTTGATGAATTGATCAAAACGTTAGCGACGAGCGCATCCGTGGAATAATTCTTATCTGCCTAAAGCACTTGCAAACAAATTTTGCAATCGTAACTTTAGCTGATATGTTGCCGCTATTAACCACCCCGCAGATCCGCGAAGTTGACGCTTATACCATAGCTCATGAACCTATTGCATCCATTGACCTGATGGAGCGGGCTTCTAAAGCATTTGTAGGCTGGTTTATCAATCATTTTCCGGATAAAAATACAACGATCACCGTTTTTTGCGGCACAGGGAACAACGGCGGCGATGGGCTGGCCATTGCACGGATGTTGTATGATCATAAGTATAAAAACATTGATGTTACCGTTGCCCGCTTTTCGGATAAGTCGACTAGTGATTTTAATATCAATTTAAAGCGCATTAAAGAGATCGGCTTGCCGTTTTCGGAGATAGCGCTTGGCCAGGCCTTAGAAGCCATCAAAAGCGAACTGCTGATCGTTGCTTTGCTGGGCACGGGTTTAAATAAGCCGCTCGATGGCGATTATAAAAGATTGGTTAACCACATCAACAGCCAGCACAAAACCGTTGTTGCTGTTGACGTTCCGGCAGGGCTTTTTTCAGACGGGGAGATGCCAAATGATGCCGTCGTATTGAAAACCGACTTGGTGATTACCTTTCAACAGCCGAAAATTAACTTCCTGCTGCCGGAGTCGGGGCCATATATTAAATGCTGGGAGGCTGTTAACATTGGGCTAAATGAGGACTTTATCCGGTCGCTCAACTCCCCTTACCAGGCGATTGAAGAAAAAGACATCCGGCAAATGCTGCGGCCGCGCCATCGGTTTAGCAATAAAGGCACCTATGGGCATGCGCTGATCATCGCAGGACAACCAGAGACAATGGGCGCAGCCTTGCTTTGCGCTTCTGCATGTGTGTACGCAGGGTCGGGACTAACCACTGCATGTGTACCGCAAAGCGGGCTGACCGCATTGAATAGCTTCATGCCCGAGATCATGGCTATAGTCCGTGAAGGCAACGAATTGCCAAAGATTCAATACGATAACTTTAATTCGCTGGCTATCGGGCCTGGATTGGGAAAGGGCGAACTTGCGCTCGAAGTTTTAGGTGACGCATTGATCAACTATAAAAATCCGGTAGTTATTGATGCAGACGCTTTGAACCTGCTATCAACACATCGCGATCTTTGGCGTTCCATACCTCAAAATAGCATCCTGACGCCGCATATGAAGGAGTTTGATCGTTTATTTGGCGAGCACGAGAATTGGTGGCAGCGGATACAAACCGGCATTCAAAAGGCTAAGGCGCATTCCATTTATATCCTGTTGAAGAACGATTATACTATTATTATGACGCCCCAGGGCAAAGTTTATTTCAATACCACCGGCAATCCGGCAATGGCCAGCGGTGGTATGGGCGACGTGCTTACGGGAATCATTGCAGCGATGTTAGCACAAAAATATACGCCCGACGAAGCTTGCATACTTGGCGCCTGGCTTCATGGCAAAGCGGGCGACGAACTGGCACTCCCCAACCGGTTAAATGTTGTGCTGCCATCCCAGGTTGCGGCACATATCCCGGTTACAATAGCAAGGTTAACAAAATGAAAAAAGCCGCAAGTATTCGTGCGGCTTTTTTCTATTAACTATTAACTGATCTTATAAAGAACTAAATACTCAAGTTTTAATCTGCCAGGGCGGATGCAAACCCAACTTGCCTTTCTTCACTATAAATACCCCGGGCTTTTGCTTACTAATTTTCGATATGACAGTTAAACTGCCCTTTTAGTTACAATAAACCGAGAAAAAAGGTTTTTATTGCAATGTATAAACATTGTGATGCAATAATTATGATGGTAACAGGCTGCATCACAAAATTGTTTTGTGGAAATACGCCTTATCGATAATTTTTTATTGGGAGTTTTTAGAATTTACCTATAACCATCATTTGGTCCATAGTTGGCGTTTTGCTGCCGCCATGAGGCTCGAGGGTTACGGCAAAGGCATCGGCTAATGCAGTAGATTTCATTTCCTTCATAGCAGCAGTATCAGCATCTGCCTTATCAAATACGCCGAGGTCAACCGGCTTGCCCTTTACCAGGGCCCAAAGCTGGTACTGGTGAGTATTGTCATTTTCTGGAACCTTCAACGTTTGAAGATCAACCCATACCTTTTTGTTCACCGGGCTCCAGGCAACGGTTACCAGGGATTGCGGCGATTTGGGCGTACCCTGCAATTTTACAAACCTGAATGACTTATCTGTTAATACGTCAAATTCGCCATGGTAAAAGCTTGCTGTTTTGGCAAACTGGCTGTTGGATGATTGCAGTGATGCTATTTGCGTATTGGAGTCCTGTAATTTATTATAGGTAGATACTAAAGCAGCCACACTTGCCAGCAACAAAGCAAGGCAGGCAGCGAATGCGTATTTGTAAAAGTTATTACTTTTCACCGGCGCCATTGTAACAACCTTTGCAGTATTTCCCTCCGGGGTTTTATCAAAAGTGCTGTCGTCGGCCAAATTAGTAACCAAGCTATTCAGTATCCTGTCGCGTAAGTGTTCAGCAGGCTCAACGGCATTTTCCAAAGCATAAGCTTCCATCGACCGCTCAATTTCATCCAGCTCAGCTTTTATCGCCGGATGTTTTGCAGCCATCTCCTCCACCTGCAACTTTTCGGCGGGGCTTACATCCCCCAGTACGTAAAGTTCCAGAATCCCCGATTCAATATATGCCTTAATGTCTTCCACTTCGTATCCTTAATTAAAATGCTTCCTAAGTTGCATTATCGCCATTCGTAAACGCGTTTTTATAGTTCCTAAAGGCACGCCCAGCTCATCGGCCGCTTCCACATGCGTATAGCCTTTAAAATATACCAGCTCAACTATCGACTTCTGGTCGGCTTTTAACGTCCCAACCAAGTCTTTAACGCCCAGCAACTCAGGATTATAAACTGTGTTTCGCTGTTCGTCGATAAAAGTTACGTTATTTTCGAGTTCCTGGTTTTTGTTCTGATTTTTAAAATCTTTCGACCGTATCTTATCTATCGCCAAATTGCGGGCAATATTCACCATCCAGGTAAACAAACGCCCTTTTTCGGCACTGTAGGCTGAAAATGAATGCCAGATTTTTACAAAAGTTTCCTGTAGCAGATCTTCGGCAATGGCGGCATCGGTGATGATGCGCGAAATAACGCCATACAACGAGGAGGAGTACATATCATAAAGCGCCTCAATAGCGATCTTCTCGCGATTCCTCAGCGCAAGTACCAATTCCTCTTCCGATAACGATATTTTTCTTTTTTTACTCAACAGGTTGAAGATAGGAAGGAATTGTCAGATTTCAAAAAGGTGTTTTTCAGCATGATAGGAAGAACGAACCAGCGGGCCGCTCTCCACATACTTAAAGCCCATTTCGAGCCCTATTTCCTTATATTTTGCAAACTGGTCGGGGTGTATCCAGTCGATCACGGGATGATGAATTCTTGTTGGCTGCAAGTATTGTCCCAGCGTTAAGATGTGCACGCCCGCGTCCAGCAGATCACCCATCGCCTCAAAAACGTCGACTTCGGCTTCACCAAGACCCAGCATAATACCAGATTTAGTGCGTAATCCGGCTTGCGAAATATGCCGTAAACATTCCAGGCTTCGATCATATTTTGCCTGTATCCGCACTTCCTTGGTTAGGCGCCTGACAGTCTCCAAATTGTGCGAAACCACTTCCGGACGGGTCTCCAGTACGCGTTCCAGGTTTTCCCAGTTGCCTTTAAAATCAGGGAGCAGTGTCTCCAGCGTGGTATCAGGACTTTCGCGGCGGATAGCATTGATGGTTTCGGCCCAGATGATCGATCCGCCATCTTTAAGGTCGTCACGGTCAACAGAAGTGATAACACAATGTTTAACCTGCATCAATTTAACCGACGTCGCCACACGGTTAGGTTCGTCGGTATCAACGGCCAAAGGCCTGCCCGTGGCAACAGCGCAAAAAGAGCAGGACCGGGTGCAGATATTGCCCAATATCATAAAAGTGGCAGTGCCTGCTCCCCAGCATTCGCCCATATTGGGGCAATTGCCGCTTTCGCAAATAGTATGCAGCTTATGTTCATCAACCAAACCACGCACGTGTGCGTATTCCTTACCTACCGGCAGGCGTACGCGTAACCAATCGGGTTTACGTTGTACTTGGTTTGATGGGACGACAGGAAGATCGATCATGAAGCAAAAATAAGGAAAAACCCCTTAACCCCCTAAAGGGGGAACGATTAGTTCGTTAACAAGTGTAATATTACAACTTACTGATATTAATTTACCTTAAATTTGTTTCAGTAAGGCCATTTTAACTTTTACAACCCTTACAACTACTACAACTTTTACAAGTAAGATTATGGCAACTATAGAAACTATCTACCTGGGCGATCTTCGCACCGAAGCAACTCATGTTCAATCCGGCACAAAAATTATTACCGACGCACCCGTGGATAACCAGGGTAAAGGCGAGGCATTTTCGCCCACCGACCTATTATCCGCATCACTGGCCAGCTGTATGCTCACTATTATGGGGATAAAAGCACGCGCGAGCAATATTAATATCGACGGCACCACCTGCTCCATTGCCAAAATAATGGCTGCTGACCCGCGCCGTGTAGCGGAAATCGTTATCAACTTTAAATTCCCAAAAGAATACACTGAAAAGGAACAACAACTTCTGGAACGCGCCGCGCTGACCTGCCCGGTATATTATAGCATTGCAGAGGATTTGAAGAAAACGGTAACTTTTGGGTGGGAATCCGCCGTCGCTAAAGTTATGGCGGACAAGGAAGGTTTTTGATTTCCCCTTACGATTAAACTGGCCAATCATTCCGCAATCGACTCCCGGTAGCTATCGGGGCCGATTTCCGCATTTCTTACCCCATCACCGACAAAGCCTCTTCAACGGAAACCTGCCCGTGAGAAAGATCGAGTACGCACTCGCCATCTTTTATTAATAATAACTGCGGGGATTCATGGTACACCTGGAAATCGCTGGCTACTTTTGCAGACAGGTCGCGGTATTTGATCAGGTCTAAAAAATAAAGGGGTACATCTTTGGGGAGTTTATCCCAATCCAGCTCAAAACGTCGTTTTACCATCAGGCTGATGGAGCAACGGGTGCTGTGTTTAAAAATTACACTATAGCCAGGCTGTTGTTTAATGCCACTGATCTGTTCTGCCGATTCCAGCGAGGTCCAATTCATACTTCGATAAATACTTATTTATATTACGCAAAAAGCGTGCAAAGATAGTTCAAAACTGTTTTGCGTTTTGAGCATTGGAGAAAAATGACATTTACCTGTTAGCGGCCGCTCTTGGGGTACGAGCCGTATGCCGGGCACAGTTTATTTGAACAGGAAGAAATGGCGCCTGCGGCCAACACAAAAATTGCTATGTAAATTATTTTTTTCATCGTCGCTTTTATTAACGGTTTAAACGGAATTTAATTGTTTAATGTTTCCGCCAGTGCAGCCATTTTTATTGCTGTTACCGCCGCTTCTACACCCTTGTTCCCGTGTTTGCCGCCGGCCCTGTCAACAGCCTGTTGCAAATTATCCGTTGTTAATACTCCAAATATAACAGGTTTTGAATATTTTATGGCAACATTCGTTATTCCGTTTGCTACCGCGTTGCAAATAAAATCAAAATGCCGGGTTTCGCCCTGTATTACACAGCCCAGGCAAATCACGGCATCTAATTTACTATTTTTTAATAAAATATCAGCCCCCGAAGTTAATTCGAAACTTCCCGGAACAGAATAAGTGAAAATATGATCCGGTATAGCGCCATAGTCGATGAGGCTCTCGTAAGCGCCCTGGTACAAGGCGTTGGTTATTTCGGCGTTCCATTCGGTCACTACAATACCGAAGCGATAAACAGCCGCAGAGGGCACGTCGGTGTTACTGAAATCAGAAAGGTTTTTGAGTTGAGTGGACATGGCGTTATTTCGGATTTCGAATTTTCGATTTCGGATTTAAGATTGACCCGCTAAGTTATAATTCCGAAATCCCAATTCCGAAATCCGAAATTACAACTTCGCTTCTACCCGCGCAATATACTCGTCGATGTTTTGTGCCTGGCTGCTTTCCGGGTAATCAGATTTTATCCTTTTATAAACCTCGTCTGCCGACTGGTTTTCGTTCTTAGATTCATAAACCAGGCCCAACTTCTTCAGGTATATGGGCGTCAAAAATTTATTATTTGCTTTATCAGCAGCCTTTTTAAAATAAGTTTCGGCTTTGTCATAGTCTTTTAACTCAACATAAGCATCAGCAGTTCCGCCAAGCGCCTCAGGGGCCAGCATGCCATCGTCACCGCGGTAATTGGTGAGGTTGTCAATCGCTTTTTGAAATTGTCCCTTATTTAAATAAGCCATACCCAGGTAATAATAAGCCAGGTTTGCTGCCTTAGTATTGCTGTACTGGTCAATTATTTTCGCAAAGCCGGGGTAGCCCTGGTCGCCGTTGATCGCTTTATCCCACTCTTTTTTGCTGAAATAATCCTGTGCAACATACATTTGGTTGGTTGCAGTGGTTTCGCGGGGAGCCAGGTAAAGTTTTTGATAGCCGATATATACAAGCACCATCAATACAATGGCCACACCAATAAAAATCAAACTTTTTTGGTTTTCGCGCACAAACTTTCCGCTCTGTCCAAAATCTGTAGTGCCGCTAACAACCTTGGTATTCGTTTGGGTTTTTGACATTTCTATTCTAAAATTAAGTTTGCAAAAATACGGTTTTCAAATTTGTAAGCAAGAGTTTTTTTTAGTCCGAAAGTCGGGAAGTCCGGAAGTCCGAAAGATGCTTTTCGGTTCTGACCGACACGATTGCTTACCATTGGTTTTTTTCTTTCGGACTTTCCGGACTTTCGGACTTCCGGACTAAAAAGGCTACTTTTGAAACCATGTTCCTTCAGCAGTTATCCGTTATCAATTTTAAAAATTACGCCGAAGCAGGGCTCACTTTCAGCGATGGCGTTAATGTTTTTACCGGGAATAACGGCGCAGGCAAAACCAACCTGCTGGACGCCATACATTATTTATCGCTTTGTAAAAGCTATTTTAACCCGATCGATACCCAGCAGATCAAACAGGGAACAGATTTTTTTATCATCACAGGTAATTTTAATAAGAATGGTAATAACGAAGCGATAGCCTGCTCAGTAAAACGCAATCAAAAAAAGCAGTTTAAGCGGAATAAAAAAGACTACCAGCGCCTGGCGGATCATATCGGCCTTTTTCCGCTGGTTATGGTTTCGCCTTATGATATCAGCATTATTATTGAAGGGAGCGAAGAGCGTCGTAAGTTTATTGATAACGTCATCTCACAAACCGATAACTCCTACCTGGATGAGTTGATCAGCTATAATAAAGTATTGATCAACCGAAATGCTCTGCTTAAGCAAATTGCAGACACAGGCCGGTACGACCCCAGTTTGATGGAGGTTTATGATGAACAGTTGATAGCGTCGGGCGGCAAAATATTTGAGAAGCGTAAGGCTTTTATGGAAAGTTTTACCATTATATTTAACAGGCACTACCGGTATTTAAGCGACGATGCAGAGCAAGTTGAACTAAGCTATGAGTCGCAATTATTGAATGATGATTTTGCCTCGCTGTTAAAAAGAAATTTGGAACGGGACAGAATATTGGAGCGGACCTCTGCCGGGATACACAAGGATGATCTTTTGTTTACTATTCATGGCATGCCGATGAAAAAATTTGGTTCCCAAGGTCAGCAAAAATCTTTTTTGATCGCCTTAAAACTAGCCCAATACAGTTTTTTGTACCAGCAAAACGGCTTTAAACCTATTTTACTGCTGGATGATATTTTTGATAAGCTGGACGACCAGCGCGTTACCAAGCTAATGCAGATGATCTCCAATCATGATTTTGGGCAGGTGTTTATTACTGATACCAATGTAAACAGGGTACAATCGGTTTTTAACGGAATTGGTGTTGGAATAAATTTATTTAAAGTAAAAGGGGGCGAGATAGATGCGTAAAACCAACGACAAGTTTTTGAAGGAAGCCATTGAGCAAATGCTGCAGGTTTACAAGATCAAACGGCGTTACGAGGAAACAGGAGTGATGGCCCATTGGCCCGACCTGGTGGGCAAATACGTAGCTAACCGGACGAAAGAGATTTTTATCAGCAACAAAAAACTATTTGTGCGGATAGAATCGTCGGTGGTAAAAAACGAATTGATGCTGATGCGCAACGAAATCATCGATAAGATAAATGAAGAGGCAAAAGAAGTTTTGGTGGAGGAAATTATTTTTCTTTAGTAAAGCGCGGAAAGAAGGTCCTAAAGTTCAAATCGTCGCTCATGCGGGAAAAAGCGAGGATTAAAATCCCCGGAAGTATAAATACCAGCTGTGCCTCGGGATGCGTGCGGTAAAGCAAAACTGTTCCCGACACCAATACAATGATAAGTAAGGTATACAATATATATTTCAGCAGCAGTTTCATGGTATATCCCTTTTAGGCCTTAGTTTATTAACGGTTAATACAAACCACAGATTGTCTTAACTTTATAAAAATATGTACTTCTTTTCGAAAATCAAAAAAAATTAAATATGAAGGTGGACATATTTGTTAACATATCCACCTTCCGGTTAAAAATATTAAAATTTTTCAAGGCTGGAGAAGAAGAAATCTCCCTCAATCTTCGCATTCTCATCCGAGTCGGAACCATGTATTGCATTGGCGCCGATGGATTGTGCATACAAATTACGGATAGTCCCTTTGTCCGCTTTTGACGGATCAGTAGCCCCGATCAATTTGCGAAAATCTTCCACAGCATTGTCTTTTTCAAGTATAGCTGCAACAATCGGGCCGGACGACATAAAGTCAACCAGTTCACCGTAAAATGGGCGTTCCTTGTGTACTTCGTAAAACTGGCCGGCTTTTTCTTTGCCCAATGCAAGATATTTCATTGCCACTATTTTAAAGCCGCCTTTAATAATATGGTCCAAAATTGCACCTGTATGGCCGTTAGCAACGGCATCAGGCTTGATCATGGTAAACGTTTTATTGCTCATTTGATATATTTATTTGTGTAGTTTTTTGCGTAAATATCGAAGTGTCAGGCGGTTCAATACTAAAACAACCGGTAAAAATTGCTAAACAAGTATCCGCCTTAAATTTCGGCAAAAGTAGCTTTTTACAATTAAAACGTAAAGCCTTTAACATTAATTAACACGGTCTATTTAATTTATTTATTTAGCTTTGCAGCTCTTTTTTAAAAATTGATGTTAGATAAAGCCTCGCTTGTTGAACTTTTAGCGCAGTCAAAAAGAATAGTAATTACCACTCATCATAAACCCGACGGTGATGCCATCGGGTCGTCCCTGGGTTTGTATAATTATTTGATTCAGCAGGGGCACCACGTAAAAGTGATAACTCCAACCGACTATCCTTATTACTTTAACTGGATGCCTGGAAATGACGAAGTTATTATCTATACCGACCGTTTAGAAGAATCCGCCGAACTGATCAGCAATGCTGAAGTTGTTTTTTGCCTTGACTTTAATGCGCTCGGCCGGATCAATGAAATGGGAGAACTGGTGAGGAAAAGCAACGCGATTAAAATTCTGATAGACCACCACCTGGAGCCTGAGGATTTTGACGATTACCGCCACTGGGACATCAATGCCTGTGCAACGGCGCAGTTGGTTTATACATTCATAGCTGATCATTTAAACAACAAAAAGTTGGTTAACAAAGATGTAGCGGCATGTTTGTATACCGGTATTATGACCGATTCAGCATCGTTCCAGCTTCCTAATACCACCTCGGATGTTCATCGGATAACAGCTGAACTGATAGATGCGGGCGCCGTAAACTGGCGGATATACGACCTTGTTTATAATAATGGGTCGGAAAATAAGCTGCGTTTTTTAGGGCTATGTATATCCGAAAAACTGGAAGTGCTACCCGAATTTAATACCGCTATTATCACCGTTGATAAATACGACCTGGCGAAATACGATATAAAAACCGGCGAAACTGAAGGTATAGTAAACTATGCGCTGTCTATAGCAGGTATTCGTTTGGCGGCCTTTATCGTGGAACGGACGGACAAAATAAAGCTTTCGCTGCGCTCAAAAGGCGAAGTGCCGGCCAATGATATCTGCCGGAAGTATTTTAACGGCGGCGGCCACTATAACGCGGCGGGCGGTCACGCTACCGGTAGCCTTGAACAAGTAGTAAACCAATTTAAATTAATATTACCAGAGTATAAAAAACTATTAATAAAGTAAAAATGAAAAGAAAATTGATGTTTTTGGCGCTTGCAGCTGTAGGATTGGCAAGCTGTAATGGCGGGTATAAAAAGGCGCCGGGCGGACTATTATATGATATTGTTACTGATAAGTCAGGCCCCAGCATACAGGCCGGTGATTTTGTTTGTTTGAATATCATCCTGAAAAACGACGCAGATTCGGTGCTTTTTAGCACATACGAGCAGGGCAGCCCTTTTATGCGGGTGTTTCAAAAACCGCAGCAAAAAGGTGATGTTTTTTCGGGGTTTGAATATTTAAGCGAAGGCGACAGCGCGGTTATAAAAACCAATATCGACTCCTTATTTAAGGCAGGCTCAAGGCCCGCTGACCTAAAGGGTAAATACCAAACTTATATTGTACAGGTGGTAAAAGTAATCCAAAAAGGTCATCTTGACGAAAAGGTTTTTGAAGGCCGTGTTCAGGATTACTACACCAAAACCATGGAATCCATCAAAAAGACCGCAAAGGATGCTGAGCCGGCTAAAATTAAAAAATATATTGCCGACAATCACCTGCAGATGACAACAACACCGTCGGGGCTTCAATATGTTATAACCAAAATGGGAACAGGCGAAAAGCCGGTAAATGGTGATACAGTAGGCGTTTATTACGTAGGTAAATTCACCAGCGGAAAGCTTTTTGATACAAATGTTAAAGATGAAGCAAAAAAGGGAAACTTGCCGGTTAACCCTATGAATCCTTATAAACCACTGCGTTATCCCTTAGGCGCACAAGGCATGATCAAAGGATGGAACGAAGGTTTATTATTGTTGCCAAAAGGAACGAAAGCAACTTTTATTCTTCCGTCATCACTTGGTTATGGCGATAACGGGTATCAAAGGATTGGCCCATTCACACCGCTTGTGTTTGATTTGGAACTGGTTGACGTTACACACCCTGATCCAAATGCACCAAAACCAGCACCCATGGTAATTCCGGGCCAGCCAACTAACACGCCACCCGCGCCGGTAAGGAAATAATATTATTAAATATTGGCCTTCCGGTAAAAGGGAGGCCTTTTTTTATTTACGATGAAGTACATTTTGATAATTTTAGCAATAGCCGCCGCGGTTAATGCCAATGCGCAAAGCGATGTAAAGCACACACCGGCAGGCGCCTCGTACCGGATATTTACCCACAATACCGGGGATAAGATAAAGGTGAACGACGTGGTTACTTTCCAGTTTATTCAAAAAACGGACAAGGACTCGGTGCTCATTAGCTCTTATATTACCGGCAATCCCGGTAAAGCGCAGTGTTTGCCTGCTGATACACTTAAGGACTATGTGGAAATTAACCTGATGCAGGTATTGCCTTTGCTTACTGTACATGATAGTGTTGAAGTAAAAGTACCAACCGATTCCATATTTAAAAAAGCAGAAACACAGCGCCCTCCATTTTTGCCAAAAGGGAGTAACCTGGTATTTGATTTGAGGATTGACCGGGTGCAATCCCTAAATGAAGCTATAGCGGAACGTAATGCAGCGATTGAGAGCGCTAAGGCGGAGGCGGCGAAGGCGAAGGATAACGAATCGGTTGACGCAGCCAAATATATCGCATCGCACAAACTGGTATTAAAAACTACACCATCCGGGTTAAAATATGCAATTACAAAGGCATCGTTAAAAGCAAAGCCGCTGAAAGGCGATACCGTGCAGGTTAATTACGTCGGCCGGTCGTTGGATGATAAGGTCTTTGACACCAGCATTGAGTCTGTGGCAAAGGCATCAAATTTAAATCAGCCGGGCCGCACTTACGAACCGATCCAGTTTGTATTGGGGGTTGACAATATTATCTCCGGTTGGGTTGAAGGTTTGAAACTGGTAGGCGAAGGCGGAAAAGCAACATTAGTAATTCCTTCTAATTTAGCCTATGCTGACCAGGGATCAGGAGAGATAAAGCCCTACAGTACACTTGTTTTCGACGTGGAACTGGTAAAAATTAAACCGATAAAACACCCGGCTTCACCGAAACCTGCTGTTAAAAAGCCGGTTCATAAAAAGCCGGTAAAGCACAGTTAATAAAGGCCTCCCGGTAAATCGGGGGGCTTTTTTATTTTTGCACCATGGTTTTAACCGATACACATACGCACCAGTACTACGAAACCGATGTGGTAAAGCGCACCGCCTTAATGGATCGCTGCAAAGTTAACCACGTGGGCAGGCTGTTTTTACCAAACGTAGATGCAGACTCGGTACCAAAGGTTTTTTCGCTAACTGCAGCCTATCCGGGTATATGCTATCCCATGCTCGGCCTGCACCCTTGCTCGGTAAAGGAGGGCTGGGAGCAAGAACTTACGGTTATTAAACAAAGTATCGCCCAGGGTAAAATTTACGCGGTTGGAGAGATCGGCATCGACCTTTATTGGGACAAAAGCACGTTGCCCGAACAAATAAAGGCGTTTAAAGCACAAATAGCCTGGGCAAAGGAACTGAAACTGCCGATAGTGATCCATTGCCGGGATGCTTTTGACGAAGTTTTTAAAGTGCTGGAAGAAGAACAGGACGAAAACCTGCGGGGTATTTTCCATTGCTTTACGGGTACGTTTGAGCAGGCGAACAGGGTGATTGGTTTGGGTTTTTACCTGGGTATCGGAGGAGTAGTTACTTACAAAAATTCGGGACTGGATAAGGTTGTTGCGCAGATCAGCCTCCAGCATATAGTTTTGGAAACAGATTCGCCGTACCTCGCGCCGGTTCCGTTCCGCGGTAAACCTAATGAAAGCGCGTACCTGGTGTACATCGCTGAGAAAGTTGCAGACCTGCATCAGACAAGTATTGAAAACTTAGCAGATATTACTACTCAAAACTCTACGGCGATTTTTGGTGTGTAATTTTTTCGCATCTTTGAACCGCAATAAATGGTTCATACAATGCTGCTTTTTACCATGAACTATCAACTATCAACCATGAACTAAAAACGCATGAGCCAGATCCTGATCATTTACACCGGCGGTACAATTGGCATGATGAGCGACCCTGTTACAAAGGTGCTCAAACCCATCAATTTTGAGCAGATTATGGATAATGTGCCGGAGCTGGAAAAGTTGAACTGCAAGATACAGGTACACTCATTCGACGAGATCATCGACTCCAGCAACATGAATCCATCTATCTGGAGTGAGCTTGCAGGGTTGATTGAATCGAACTACGATACTGTTGATGGGTTTGTGATCCTGCATGGCTCGGACACCATGTCGTTCACAGCATCCGTGCTGAGCTTTATGCTCGAAAACCTGGGCAAACCGGTCATTTTTACGGGCTCACAGCTGCCTATCAGCGCGGTGCGTACCGATGCCAAGGAAAACCTGATGACCGCCATCGAGATAGCCAAAGCGAAAAAGAACGACCGCGCCCGTGTGCCCGAAGTTTGTATCTATTTTGATTATAAATTGTTCAGGGGTAATCGCTCGTTTAAATATAACTCTTCCAAGTTCGAAGCATTCCGGTCGCCCAACTACCCTATTTTGGCCGAATCGGGCGTGCACCTCAAATTCAGCTTGAATGACATCCGGCATCCCAAAGACGGCGATAAGCTGCTCGTCCACCGGGATCTGGAAAGTGATGTGGCCGTTTTGAAACTTTACCCAGGTATCAGCCCTAAGGTGGTGGAGAATATATTGGGGGCTGATGTGCGTGGCATTGTAATGGAAACCTTTGGTGCAGGTAATACGACGACTGATCAATGGTTTGTCGACCTGCTTAAAAACGCCATCGAAAGCGGCAAAGTAGTGCTGGATATATCCCAGTGCAAGGTGGGTACCGTTGAACTTGGACGCTACGAAACCAGCCGGCAGCTGAAAGATATCGGCGTGGCCAATGGGTATGATATGACCTACGAGAGCGCCGTTACCAAAATGATGTTCCTGCTGGGCCAATTTGACGATCCGAAAAAAGTAAAAGAACTTTTGGAAACCGACCTCCGCGGCGAGCTGACTGTGTCATAGTTTCGCCGCTAGCAAAAATTTCGGCAGTTATCACCCAAGCTCAAATAGTTCAATCATTATCTGAAATCATTGACCTGGCCCAATTTCGACCAGACAAAAAAATCAATGGGTAAGTTTTGCGGAAACGGTTAACTTTGCGCCAATATGAAAAGTAAAGTATTGCTGCTGGCCTTATGTTGTTTTTTGCGCTTGACGGTATGTGCCCAAACCATTCCCGATTGCGCAAGTTTGCTGAAACGGACCATTAATAACGATGGCCCGCGACAGGTTTTTAAAAATTTCGGGACACTGAACTGTTTTGGATTGGACGCCATTGACAGGCAAATGTTTGTTAACGGACCAGTAATGGGAACGCTATTAGTTAAAATTTCACAAAAAAAGGGACAGGAAAACGTTACTTACGGCGATATACTGGCAGAGATCAATAAACGTAAGGCAGATAGCCGCTATCCCAAACAACGTGCTGAAATTGTTGCGATGAACAGTCTTGAGTTATTGAAGGGAACACCCGCGAACTGGCAAAAGGCAAAAAAATTACTCACGAAGATCGAGATACCAGGCGATGAGATAGACCAATTACATACTTTTATGCTTCAGAACCAAGATAAGGGATGGAATTACAGGAAGCTGTATGTGTATTACGAAATAAAGATGAGTAAGGAAAGCAGGCCTGTTAAATAGTTTTCGTGCCGAACCTGCAATTATCGCCCATAAATTTCACGGTTCAAAACAAATTTATACCTTTGAAACAAAAATTTTAGAAACGTTATTTAATAAAGGGAACCGGCCGGTTCCACAAATTTATAAAGTATGAAACCGTTTATTTCCACCGCATTTTACGGATTTTTCAAGTATTTTTCATCATTGTTCCTGATCGCATCGCCCTGGGTGTTTAACCTGGTAGATATTTCGAGTGCAGCGCTGTTGATCCCGATATATTTTGGTTGGCTGCAACTGATCATGACGATTTTTGCGGATACCGAAGCAAGCCCGATCAGGCAGTTTCCAATCCAGATGAATATGGTGGCCGATATGGTGATGGGGTTCTTTTTATTTGTTTCGCCCTGGGTTTATGATTTCGCAAACAAGGCACCGAAGAATGCACATTGGCCGGAAGTGCTGTTGGGCGGGATGCTGATGTTTTTGGCTTTATTTACCAAAAAATCGCCTTTCCTTACCAGGGCCCATCAAGCCGCACCTGAAGGCCAGCTTACCTCGCTGGATTCAACCGAAGGCCGGCTGAACGTTTAATTTACGACATTACTTAAAGTACAATAGGAGCTTACGAAGTCTGCAAGACTTCGTAAGTTTTTTCGTTTATAGGAAGTCACTTAGTTTTACTTTCAATAGATCTATCAACGTTGCGTCGCCAAACCGGTAATCATCTGCTATATCCAAAACAATAAGTTGCTTTTCGGCCAGGGCTAATGGAAAACGCTCTTTGAGCAATTGTTTATGCCGCCGTTCCATCACAAAAATAACATCCGCCCAAAGCAGCAGCTTTTCACTCACCTTTATCCTTGCCTTATCGCTGGTTCCAGCCGACCGGGCCTTATTGATGGAGTGATTTTTGAAAAGCGCTTCAGCTGTGGGGCTGCGCCATTGGTTTTTACTGCAAATGAAAAGGAGGTTGGACAAGGGGGCAGATTAATTTGTGGTTCAATTCCCGAATAAAACATTAAAAACTCCTTAAATCCGAAATCGAAAATCCGAAACTATCTCTTGAGCGAAGCGAAAAATCCGAAATCAACAAGATCATTCACCGTTTATGGCTTTTCGCTGCAGCCAGGCCTGGCTTTTTATGAGCCATTTGCCATTTTCCTGCCGCAGTACGAAAGTAAAGGCGCCTTTAACCAAAAAGTTTTGATTGCCGGGCAATTTGCCGGTGAAGTTTACCGGCACAACCACGTAAACATTATCGGCCGATTGCTGAAAAACATTTACAGGCTGTATTGTTCCTTTGAGTTTAGTAAGGCGGTTGTCTTTGCAAACCTTTTCAACTGCATTCAGCCATTGAATACCTGCGGTTGGCCCGTTCCAGGAGTAGGGAGCCTCATCATCGGCCACAACTGCATTTGGTGTATACAAATTAGCTACCGCATCAATGTTAAATGAATTTATGGCGTTAATAGCGGTGCTAACCACTTCCATAATATAGGCAGGAGGCACAGTGTCGGCAGCAGCCACCGGGGCCTTGCAGAATGTGGCGCATTTAGTGAGCGGGCTTACAGCGGCTTTTGCAGCGAATGTTCTGGTAAAAGGAATCGCGATCAGTATGTAAAAAGCAATTAAAAACCGTGTAAACTTCGTCATATATAAAAGCAGGCTGATAATCTGGCCTTTCCGGCTATAAAGGTAAATACTTAATTGCTTTTCGCCATAAAATAAAAAGCCATAAGTGATTTGGATGGGTAAGGTTTATACATTTGCAGCATGGAAACCATTGCCTGGCATGATTTTGAAAAAGTAGAACTGCGTGTGGGAACAATTTTGGAGGTTGCCGATTTCCCCGAGGCCCGCAGACCTGCGTACAAGCTAAAGGTGGATTTCGGCCCGTTTGGTATAAAATGGTCGAGCGCCCAAATCACCAAACATTATACTAAGGAGCAACTAGCCGGTCGCCAGGTGGTTGGTGTAATAAATTTCGCGCCAAAGCAAATAGCCAATTTCATGTCGGAGTTCCTGGTAACCGGCTTTGCCGACGCAAATGGCAATATTGTTTTGACTGCTATTGATAAACCCGTCCCTAATGGGAGTAAACTGATATAATGAGGTATGTAACTTTTGGCGACGAACCTGCCGTATCGCCCGACGAGTTTTTTATGAACGAGGCCCTTCGCGAGGCTAAACTGGCCCTGGACGAGGATGAAATACCAATTGGCGCTATTGTAGTTTGCAAAGGGAAGATCATCGGGCGCGGGCACAACCTTACCGAGCGGTTAAATGATGTTTCCGCACATGCAGAGATGCAGGCACTCACCGCGGCCGCAAACTTTATGGGCGGCAAATACCTGCCCGAATGCACGCTTTATGTAACGCTGGAGCCCTGCGTAATGTGCGCCGGCGCGTGTTACTTGTTCCAGCTGGCGCGTATTGTTTTTGGCGCATACGATACCAAACTCGGTTTTGGCAGGCTGAACCAAAAAATAACGCATCCAAAAACAGTGATCACCGGCGGGATAATGGAAAACGAATGCGCAGAGTTGGTAAGAGGGTTTTTCAGGAGTAAGCGGAAATAGTTGATGGTTGATAGTTCATGGCAGGAACATGGTTCTGTGGTCTCTTGAAGCCCTCCAACTTTTTTAAATTGGCAATCAGCGATTAACCACAAGTCTTTCTCACCATGAACTATCAACCATGAACTATGAACCAGACTAAAAATTACATTTGCAAGAACAAAAGTCCTGTTCAACGCTTTATATTTGTTACACACTTTCATTAAACTTAAAACTATTCGTTATGGCATTTACACTACCGGCGTTACCATACGCTACCGATGCATTGGAACCTACCATTGATAAAATGACCATGGAAATTCACCATGGCAAACATCACCAGGCTTACGTTACCAATTTAAATAAAGCGCTTGAAGGGAAACCCGAAGCCGACTGGAGCATTGACGAGATCGTAAAAAATATTTCAAAATTTCCACCTGCGGTACGCAATAATGGCGGCGGCCATTACAACCATAGCCTGTTTTGGACCATTTTGGGCCCTGGTGCAAGCGGTGAGCCTTCGGGAGCGTTCGGCGATGCCATCAAAAGCACTTTTGGCTCATTCGCCGATTTTAAAACTAAAGTAAGCGAAGCCGGCGCCACCCGTTTTGGTTCGGGCTGGGCATGGCTTATTGTTACACCTGATAAAAAACTGGCGGTAACTTCAACCCCCAACCAGGATAACCCGCTGATGGATATTGCCGAAGTAAAAGGCACTCCTATATTCGGTATCGACGTTTGGGAGCATGCTTATTACCTGAAATACCAAAACCGTCGCCCCGATTACCTGGCAGCGATATGGAGCGTGGTAAACTGGAACCACGTTGCAGAATTGTATAACAAGGCGTAAAAAAACCTAACCCCCTAAAGGGGGAACAATCGTGGTAATGATTTTATAACCGGCGGGACCACAGATCCCGCCGGTTTAGTTTTCCGATATTCAATCAACGATTCAGACAATGAAAGCGGTAGTACTTGAAGCGGCAGATAAGCCGTTAGTGTTAAAGGAGGTTGATAAACCCGCACTACAGCCGGGCGAGGTTTTGGTGAAGGTAAAAGCTGCGGCCTTAAACCGCAGAGATTACTGGATAACTATCGGCAAATACGCGGGCATAAAATATCCCATTATTTTAGGTTCCGACAGTTCAGGGATTGTTTACGAAGTTGGCAACGATAAAGACAAATACCTGTTGGATAATGAAGTGATCATCAACCCCGGCTACGGATGGGGTGACGATGAACGCTTCAACGCCGATGATTTTAATATATTGGGGCTGCCAGATAACGGTACGTTTGCGGAATATGTGAAGGTTAGTGCCGACCAGTTATTTCCAAAACCGGCGCATTTGAACTGGGAACAGGCCGCAGCCCTCCCGTTGGCCGGCGTAACCAGTTACCGCGCGTTATTTACAAAGGGCAAAGCCAACAAAGGGGATAAAGTACTGGTAACAGGAGTAGGAAGCGGCACGGGCACCCTTGCACTGCAGTGGGCTGTAGCGGCGGGTTGCAAGGTGTTTGTAACCTCTGGCTCCGGAGATAAGATCACCAGGGCTAAACAATTGGGCGCATCAGCAGGTGTAAATTACCATTCGCAGGATTGGGCGGAACAGTTGCAACACCTCGCAGGCGGTTTCGACGTGATCATCGACAGCGCCCTGGGCGATGGTTTTGCAAAGCTGCCGGATCTGTGCAAGTCCGGCGGCCGCATCGTGATCTTCGGTGGCACAGCCGGCAACATCCCGGCGCTTAATGGCCGCAAGATATTCTGGAGGCAACTGCAGATCATCGGTACCAAAATGGGAAGCCCGGCAGATTTTAAAGCCATGGTTGATTTTTTAAATAAACACCAGGTAGTTCCGGTTGTTGATGAAGTATTTACCCTGGCTGATACGGCAAAAGCAATAGCCAAAATGGAAAATTCTTCGCAGTTTGGTAAAATAGTAATCAGCCTCTGATAAATGCTCCAGCTAAAGGTCGAAGCCATCAAATGGGAACTACCCGATGCGTCAACTTTCTTCCTCGCCGAAGTATCCGGCAAAAAGATCGGATATAAAGCCGGGCAGTTTATCACCCTGGTTTTCGACCATCACCACGAAGAGATTCGCCGGTCATACTCATTAAGTTCTGCGCCAGGCGAAGAATTATTGGCCATCACAGTAAAACGGATCGCCAACGGCGAGATATCCAGGTTCCTGTTAACTAAAATAAAGCCCGGCGATATATTAAACGCTGTTGAACCGGCGGGCCGGTTCGTCATCCCAAACTTTGAAGAGGAAAAGGATATTTTCCTTTTTGCGGCGGGCAGCGGTATTGTACCGGTATTTTCCCAACTGAAATATCTTCTTTCCTTTCCCGGTAAAAGTAACGTAACGCTTGTTTACAGCAACCAGGATGACAGTTCGATATTATTCAAAGAGGACTTAAACAGGACGGCTGCCCGGCATGATAAGCGGGTTAAGGTTATTCATTTACTAAGCAGCGAAGCTAACAGGCTCACCAATCAGCTGGTAGAAAAACTGGTAACCGAAAATTCTAAGTTCAGCCGGGCGCAAGCCGAATTTTATACCTGCGGGCCGTTTGACTATATGCGAATGATACGGCTAACACTGATCTATATGGGCTTTGAAGCCGGGCAGATCAGGAAAGAGAATTTTGTGCTGGAGACCATACCAGTTAGCCCGGTCACGCTGAATTATCCTCCCCGGCAAATACGGATACATTTCAATGGCGAAACCTTTGACATTGAAGTTGGCGAAAACCAATCCATACTGCAGGCTGCGCTGCAAAATAACATTCCACTACCCTACAGCTGCCGCGTTGGCGATTGCTCCACCTGCTCTGCGGTTTGCAAAAGCGGCAAGGTTGAAATGATAAAAAACAACGTACTCACGGACGCTGATCTCGCTGCCGGGTGGATATTAACCTGTACCGGCCACCCGTTGAGCGATGATGTAGTTATTGATTATTAGTGCTACAATACAAAATTCCGGCGTTTGAAACCTCAATTTTTGGCTTTAATGTATTTTAAGATAAGTTCGGCAGTATGAGCAGATGCGCCAGGATCGCCCATTTTTTGATCAAGCTCCGCATAATTATCTAGCATCTGCTGCCGGTAAGCTTTATCTTTCAGGATAGCGTCCAGTTCAGCAGCTATAGTTTCCGGATCGCAATCGTTCTGGATCAGTTCCTTAACCACCCGCCTATCCACGATAAGGTTTACCAGCGAAATAAACCTGATCGTCACCACCATCCGCGCTATCCCTACAGAAATTCTGCTGCCTTTGTAAACCACCACCTGGGGCACATGAAACAGCGCAGTTTCAAGCACTGCGGTGCCGGAGGCCACAACCGCCGCTTCCGCTACGTTTAAAATATCGTAGGTAGCATTAAATATAACAGGGATGGTTTTCTCCCCGATAAATGGATCGTAATATTCTTTGTTGAATGACGGCGCGCCGGCGATTACAAACTGATATTCCGTGTATTTTTCGGTAACGGCGAGCATATCGGGTAATATCCTGCTGATCTCCTGCCGGCGGCTGCCCGGCAATAAGACGATGATCTTTTTATTGTCGATATTATTTTCTGCCAGGAAGCTGGCATTGGGGTTAAAGGCAGCAACGGCATCCAATAGTGGATTACCAACGTAATCCACCTTCATGTCCCACTTTTTGTAAAAATCGACCTCGAAAGGAAGAATACAAAAAAGATGGTCGACGATACGCTTTATTTTCAGTACGCGCTTCTGGTTCCAGGCCCACACCTTTGGCGAAATATAGTAGCAAACCATTATGCCGTTCTTTTTGGCAAACTCTGCAACGCGTAAATTAAACCCGGGGAAGTCGATCAGCACCAAGGCATCTGGCTGCCAGGCTACAATATCCTGGCGACAGGCTTTTAGGTTCTTTAGTATCTGGTTCATGTTAAGCGCCACCTCAAGGAAACCCATAAAGGCCATATCGGCATAATGTTTTACCAGTGTGCCCCCCTGCGCCTGCATCAGGTCGCCGCCAAAAAAACGGAATTCGGCCTCGCTATCTTTTTCCTTCAGGGCCTTCATCAGGTTTGCTCCGTGCAAATCGCCCGAGGCTTCGCCGGCTACCAGGTAATACTTCATGTTTTAAAATGAAGTTTAAAAATAAATAAAGCAATGGTGATCAAAAATGTCGCGATGAAAATGCCTTTTACTGTTTTTACCACTCCCTCGCCTGAGAATAGCCGCATCATGATCAAATTAAGCGCAATAGCCACCAGGTATGGCAGTGCCGGCTTGTTGATGAGGAGCACACTGTTCTGAAAAACATGCGTCGCCAACACAAAAGCGAGTACCGGCAACGGAATAGCCAACAATATACCGGTTAAATAACTGTCTTTTTTAAGCATAGTTAAACATTAAAGGCCCAGCCATTAAGTAAAGGTATAGCGTGATGTGCGGTCATATCAAACTGTACCGGCACAACCGAGGCATACCCATGTTCCAGCGCCCAAACGTCAGTATCCTCCCCGCCATCGTTCGACTGAAAAACACCGGTAAGCCAATAATAAGGGCGTTTATGTGGGTCCATCCGTTCATCGAACTCCTCGGCCCATTTGGCATTGGCCTGGCGGGATATCTTGATACCTTTTATATGCGGCCCGGCAGGGAAATTTACATTCAGCAGCGTGCCGGCAGGCAGTCCGTTTTCCAACACCTGTTTGGCAATTTCCTTTACAAATTTGATGCAATGCGAAAAATCGGCCTGCAGCGTGTAATCATCCAATGAAAAACCGATAGAAGGAATGCTCTCAATCGCTCCCTCAACTGCCGCCGACATGGTGCCCGAGTACAATACATTGATGGAATTGTTAAGGCCGTGGTTAATACCCGAAACGCAAAGGTCGGGCTTTTTGCCCTTGAAAATTTTATTTACCGCCAGCTTTACACAATCAACAGGCGTGCCAGAGCAACTGTACATTTCAATTTCGGGATACACATCAACGCTATCCAGGCGCAAAGGCTTACCAACTGTAATGGCGTGCCCCATGCCTGATTGCGGGCTGTCAGGGGCCACTACCACTACGCGGCCAAGTTCCTGCATGGCGTGCATCAGGTATTTAATACCCGGGGCCGTGATGCCGTCGTCGTTAACTACAAGGATAGAAGGTTTTGATTTTGTCATTCGCGCAAAATTAGTTATATTTCATTTAAACGCACGGGCCAAATCAAAGCAAAGAAAAAAGCCCGGGTTACCGGGCCTTTCATTATAAACTGTTTATCCATTTCACCAGTTCATCGCGGGATTTTCCCGTTTTTTGCTGTAGCTTTCCCAGTGTTTCATCGTCTTTGCCTTCTTCGTGAACCAGGTCGTCATCGGTTAAATCGCCGTACGCTTGTTTTATTTTCCCTTTCAGCTCATTCCAACTGCCTTTAATTTGTAGTTTGTCCATGATGTTTTTTGTTAGATGTATCTGTATAACATCCGGAACATCATTTAGGTTTTGAGGAAAAGAGCCATGAACCAAGACAAAAGGAAACGGCTTTTCCAATCTTGAATCTTGGTTCTTGATTCTTGGCTCTCTCTTACAAAGCTCCTTCCTTTATCTCCTCAACCACCGCAGGGTCAAGCAATGTCGAAGTATCCCCCAAATTACTGGTATCGCCTTCGGCTATCTTGCGCAAAATGCGGCGCATGATCTTACCCGACCGTGTTTTAGGCAGTCCGGTTACAAATTGTATCTTATCCGGCCGGGCAATGGCGCCAATGATGCGGGTAACAGTCATCATGATGTCTTTACGGGCAAGTTCGTCGTCACCGTGCTTATTAGGACAAATCACATATGCATAAATCCCTTGTCCTTTTATATCGTGCGGGTAACCAACAACAGCTGATTCTACCACGCTGCTGTGCATGTTGATGGCGTTTTCTACTTCGGCGGTACCGATGCGGTGGCCCGATACGTTCAGCACATCGTCCACACGACCGGTAATACGGTAATAACCATTCTCATCACGCAGGCAACCATCACCAGTGAAATATAGGTCAGGGTAGGTTGCAAAGTAAGTGGTGCGGCAACGTTCGTGATCGCCATAAGTGGTACGCAGCATGCCTGGCCATGGAAAGCGGATACATAAGTTGCCGTTGGTGCCATTGCCTTCGATAACCTTTCCGTTCTCGTCCACAAGCACTGGCTGTACACCCGGCAGCGGCAGCGTGGCATAACTGGGTTTTAATTTGGTGATGCCGGCAATAGGCGAGATCATAAAGCCGCCTGTCTCCGTTTGCCACCAGGTATCTATGATCGGGCATTTGCCCTGGCCTATCTTTTCGTCAAACCAGTGCCAGGCTTCTTCGTTGATGGGTTCACCTACCGACCCAAGCTTTTTCAGCGAGCTAAAATCCTTCCCTTTCAGCACATCATCACCAAAGCTCATCAACGATCGGATGGCTGTTGGCGCGGTATATAAAATATTGACCTTAAATTTCTCAACAATATCCCAAAAACGGCCGGGTGTTGGCCACGAAGGGATGCCTTCAAACATTACCACTGTAGCGCCCTGCGTAAGCGGACCGTAGGCAATATACGAGTGCCCGGTGATCCAGCCAATATCAGCGGTACAGAAATATACTTCACCCTGGTTATACTGGAAGGCATTTGCGAAAGTGTAACCGGTATAAACCATATACCCTCCGCAGGTGTGTACCACACCTTTAGGCTTGCCGGTTGAGCCGGAAGTGTACAGGATGAACAACACGTCCTCTGCATCCATTTCCTCAGCCGGGCAGTCCGGGTTGCCCTGTGTTTCCACCTTTTTAACTTCATCTTCCCACCACACGTCGCGACCTTTGATCATCGAAACCGGGGTGCGGCTGCGGGTAAGCACAATAACCTTTTGTATCGACCGGCATTGCACCAATGCATCGTCGATGATGTTTTTTAGAGGGATCTCCTTAGTGCCGCGAAAACCGGCATCGGCAGTGATCACGATGCTGCATTGAGCATCGTTTATCCTGTCGGCAATGGACTGTGCCGAAAAGCCGCCGAATACTACGGAGTGTATGGCGCCGATGCGTGCGCAAGCCAAAACGGCAATGGCCAGTTCAGGCACCATCGGCATATAAATACAAATGCGGTCGCCCTTTTTGGCGCCGTTATTTTTTAGCACGTTGGCAAACTGGCAAACCTTTTCGTAAAGCTGCCTGTAAGTAAGTATACGGTGATTCTCGTGCGGATCGTTGGCTTCCCAGATGATGGCGGGTTTATCGCCCAGCGAAGCCAGGTTACGGTCGAGGCAGTTTTCAGTAATGTTCAGTTTGGCGCCCTGGAACCATTTGATATTTGGCTCCTTAAAGTCCCATTCCAGCACTTTATCCCACTTTTTACGCCAGTAAAAATTTTCAGCAATACCGGCCCAAAACTCTTCGGGCTGCTCAACACTACGGCGGTAAACGTCGTGATATTCTTCGATCGATTTGATCTTTAACGCGGTTTTCATGTTTATTGATTGGTGGGTGAAAATTAGTGATTTTTAAGGAAAGGGCGGAATAAATTTAGACTTTTTAAAATATTTTAAAAAGTGCTAACTAGTGGCAAGTCACCGTTGATGTTGGTGCAAAATTGTTGTGAATTATAAAAGATTTTAACTTCTGGTGTTAAATACGTAATTATGAATAAATTCTACTTTCGCTCTCGCGCCATATCATATGTTCATAAAAAACGCTTCTTTACTCTTCACATTTTGGCTGTTTTTCACATCACAAAAGAACACCCAGTCCAACCTTGTGATTGTTGCTTACCGTGAGCCTGAAACAATGTTTGGGGAAATTAAACAGGTAATTGAGACAAGACTGAATGTTCATACTGAACCTGCGCTTTGCCGGGTCGACACAACATATTTTGACAAGAACACAAATCCTGTTGAAACAAGGCTGGGTGATAGCGGACACAATTGTGTCATAATACACTACATACTAAATGATGACGTCAAAGGCAAAAAGGTTGAAAAAATTATTTATTCAAACACTCGAACAGACACTTTCAAAACAGATAAGTCAGAACTTTTAAAAAACTTTTCATCTCTCAAGCGAGACTATACTTCTTATACGATCAACAATTCGCATGTAGCAACAGTTATATTTTATCGCAGTAAGGATGACTCTGCTCTAAAGGAACAATTCAAATACCTGCCTTCAGGACTATTGTCCGAAGTGGATTTTTATTCTAACAAGGATGTGCTAAAGGGAACATGCAGCTATGCATATCTATCCATTGATCAACACGGTAATTGGACGAAGCGGGTGTCTCATTATAGAGAGAATTTCGGTGTTACGGTAGCAGATACTATAATACGCAAGATCACCTATTATCAATAGCGGACGTCATGAAAAAATCAATCCCTATATCCATCATTATTACTCTATTTTTCATTCAGCAAGGCAATTGTCAAAAAATCAGGACACTTTTTTACGATGACATTTTATATGGACAAGTGAAGCAAGTGATCACCATTAATTATTTGCCCGGCACGATGATCGCTGAACTAACTGATACTACCTTTTATGACCAGAATGGCATTACGCTGGAAGACGATATAAAAACCATGCACGGAACGCATATAAAAGATAAATATACCTTCAGCAACCTGGCGTCGGGAAAAACGATGCAAATAACCGGCGAGCGTGATCAAAACCTAAGCGGTAAATTTGATGCGAAGGGGAATTTGGCTGAGTATGATAGCTATCTTAAAAACAGCACCTTTTATTTTAAGAGTTTGTATGAATATGATGAGCGGAACAACTTGATAAGTTTTCGTTATTTCGATCAACATAACTCCGTAACGCAAAAAAGGACGTATAAATACGACAGCAATGATCGCCTGATTTCCCTGGAGAATTGGGAACCAAACTTAGCATTTCAATACCACGCCGACTTTGAATACCTGGGCATTGACAAAGCCGGCAACTGGACGAAAAGAATAGGACATACAAAATTAAAGACGGGAAAATCGGAGGATCGGGTTGTGGTGCGTCAAATTACCTACTACTGAAAACCCCGATCAATAAACTATGGGCGTTTTACAGCAAAGACCACAAATTAGAAGACACAAAGGACCACAAAGGCTTAATAGTTTACAATTTTTTTCTTTGTGTTCTCTGCGCCTTCTCCGCGCCATCCGCCGTTAAATTTCTACTCTTTTCTTTCGGACTCACGGACTTTCCCGACTTCCGGACTTCCCCCAAAAAATATTTTTCAACCCGCTATTGCCTTTTCAACATAAAATCCTGATATTTGCAAACTCTTTTCGGAAATGGAAAAGAATTAAAAAGATTTGTCATGTCAAGAATTTGCGATCTAACAGGAAAAGGATCTTTGGTGGGTAACAACGTTTCTAACTCAAACGTTAAAACCAAGCGCCGTTTTCATCCTAACTTAAAGCTTAAGAAGTTTTATATTCCTGAAGAAGATAAATGGATCACCTTAAAGGTTTCCACTTCGGCGGTAAAAACCATCACCAAAAATGGTATCACTGCCTGCATCAATAAGTTTGTTAAAAAAGGGTACATTTAATAGTTGCAGTAGCAGGTTTTAGTAGCAGTATTATCTATCTAAAACGTATACACACAACTCAAAACTGATAAAAAGATGGCTAAGAAAGGCAACAGGGTACAGGTAATATTAGAGTGCACCGAGCATAAAACAAGCGGTATGCCGGGCATGTCGCGTTACATTACCACCAAAAACAAAAAGAACACTACTGAAAGGCTGGAATTGAAAAAGTTCAACCCGGTATTACGCAAGGTAACTGTTCATAAAGAAATAAAATAAGTTGAATGGTTGATTAAGTTGATTAGGTTGACTAAGTTAAAAACTGGCGCCAAATCACTAACTCACTAACTCACTAATTCAATAATTAAAAAGCGATGGCAAAGAAAGTAGTTGCAACACTGAAGACAGGAAAAGGCAAAGATTACTCGAAAGTGATCACCATGGTTAAGTCGCCGCGTACAGGCGCTTACTCTTTTAAAGAGCAGATCGTGCCTAATGATAACATCAAAGATGCTATCTCGGGCAAGTAAATACCGCAGGTTTTCATAAAAACGACATATAAAGCCATCCTGTGATTACGGGAAGGCTTTTTTTATTAGTCCGGAGTCTAAAATCTTAAGTTTAAAGTCCGATATGCGGACAGTCTGACTTTCGACTCAAGACTCAAGACTTTCGACTTCAAAAACATGGGTTTATTCGATTTTTTCAAAAAGAAGGAAAGCACGCCGCAGGAACAAGAGGCGCTGGATACCGGTTTGGAGAAAACCAAGGATAGCTTTTTTTCAAAGATCACCAAAGTTGTCGCCGGTAAATCTACCGTGGATGATGATGTGCTGGACGACCTGGAAGAAGTGCTGGTTACATCGGACGTAGGCGTAAAAACCACGCTCAAGATCATCGAGCGGATACAGGCCCGTGTTGCCCGCGATAAATATGTAGGCACATCTGAACTGAACAACCTGCTGAAAGATGAAATACAACAACTCCTCGCCGAAAATAACAGCAACGATTTTTCAAGTTTTGAATATGGCAACCATAAACCCTATGTAATTATGGTGGTTGGCGTAAACGGCGTGGGTAAAACCACCACCATCGGCAAGCTCGCACATAAATTAAAAGAAACCGGCAGCAAGGTGGTGATCGGTGCGGCGGATACGTTCAGAGCGGCTGCTGTTGGACAAATACAGCTTTGGGGCGAAAGGGTTGGCGTACGGGTGGTTGCCCAGGATATGGGGTCCGACCCGGCCTCAGTCGCTTTTGATACACTACGCTCGGCAGTTGCCAATGGCGATGATGTGGCCATTATTGATACCGCCGGCCGCCTGCACAACAAGGTGGGCCTGATGAACGAGCTGACCAAGATCAAAAACGTGATGCAAAAGGTTGTGCCTAATGCACCGCATGAGATATTGCTGGTCCTGGATGCTTCAACCGGCCAAAACGCTATTGAACAATGCAAACAATTTACGGAAGCGACGGCTGTAAATGCTTTGGCTTTAACAAAGCTTGACGGCACGGCAAAAGGCGGGGTAGTGATAGGGATTTCGGATCAATTTAAAATACCGGTAAAATATATTGGGGTAGGTGAGGGGAAAGATGATCTGCAGTTATTTGACCGGCAGGCGTTTGTTAACTCTCTGTTTAAGCAATAGCCTACCTGTCGCTTCTTTATTATTTTCTGGGATTTCACCGATTTTAGAGTGATTTCACCGATTGTTTTTTGATTTTATAATAGGTTAAATGAATAAAGATGGCCGATTTTAAGCACGATCCGCTTACTGAAAAGATAATTGGGTGCTGCTTTGAAGTACATCGTTTGTTGGGTCCGGGTTTTAATGAAAAAATTTATTCGAATGCGCTGCAACATCAGCTGAAACTTCAAAATCTTAGTTTCGTTGCCGAAAAGGAGTTTAATGTGTTTTATAAAGAGCAGTTTGTTGGTAATTTCAGGTGCGACATTTTTGTTGAGGATACCGCGATTGTTGAACTCAAAGCAGTAACAGGCATTCTTCCGAAAGTTTTCGAAATTCAGGTGTTATCCTATTTAAAAGCGAGTAAAATTAAAACGGGATTACTTATAAACTTTGGAAACCCAAGCTGTGAAGTAAAACGATTTTCAGTCTGACAAAAAATAAAATCAAAGCGGATGGTCAGGTTGCACCCTTTGAAAAATCGGTGAAATCACACTAAAATCGGTGAAATCCCAAAAAATAAATGAGGACAAAAACAGTAAACGAGCCACTAATTAAAAGCAAACCCCGTGTAAACGTGGTGACTTTGGGGTGCTCCAAAAACATTTATGACTCCGAAATCCTGATGGGCCAGCTCAAAGGCAACCATTTTGATGTGGTGCATGAAGCGGGTAAATTGACCAGCGATGATATCATCGTCATCAACACCTGCGGCTTTATCGATAATGCCAAGCAGGAATCCATCGATACCATTTTACAATACAGCGAATTAAAGGAGCAGGGCAAGGTGGGCAAAGTAATTGTTACCGGCTGCCTGTCCGAAAGATATAAACCCGAACTGGAAGCGGAGATCGGCAATGTGGATGCCTGGTTCGGGACGAACGACCTGCAAAATCTGCTAACATCGGTGGGAGCCGATTATAAGCACGAACTGATCGGCGAGCGACTGTTAACTACTCCCTCCCATTTCGCTTATTTTAAAATTGCCGAGGGCTGTAACCGCCCCTGCTCCTTTTGCGCCATCCCGCTGATGCGAGGCAAACATTTATCGCAACCTATAGAGAAGCTGGTTAAGGATGCGCAAAACCTGGCGAAAAACGGCACAAAGGAACTGATACTGATCGCGCAGGACCTAACCTATTACGGCCTCGACTTGTATGGCAAACGTAACCTGGATGAATTGTTGCGCAACCTGTCGGATGTAGAGGGTATTGAATGGATCAGGCTGCAATATGCTTATCCTTCCGGCTTCCCGATGGAGATTTTGGATGTGATGAACGAGCGGGACAATATCTGCAACTACCTGGATATGCCGCTACAGCATATCAGCGATAATATGCTCAAGTCCATGCGCCGTGGCATCACCAAACAAAAAACCATCGACCTGGTAAACGCCATCCGCGATAAAGTGCCTGACCTTGCGCTGCGCACTACGCTCATCACCGGCTACCCCGGCGAGACGGAGCAGGATTTTGAAGAAATGCAGCAATGGGTGGAAGAAACCCGTTTCGACCGTTTAGGCTGCTTTACCTATTCGCACGAGGAAAAAACACATGCCTACGCGCTAATTGATGATGTTCCCGCTGCAACCAAACAGGACCGCGCAGATGCCATCATGGAACTACAACAGGGCATCTCCTTCGATAAAAACCAGGAAAAAATAGGCAATACCTATAAAGTTTTGGTGGATAAGAAGGATGGTAACTACTTTGTTGGCCGCACCGAATTTGACTCCCCCGAAGTGGATAACGAAGTTTTGATCGACGCCAAAAAGGATTATGCTACCATCGGCAGCTTTGTTAACGTAAAGATCGACAGTGCCGAAGACTTTGATCTTTATGGTCATATTGTAAAATAAAGCGTTTTTATTTGCGCGTTTTTTCTTTTAGAAATTTAAAAATCTAAATTCGACCTCGTTGTTAACATTCGGCGATTGACTTTATCTAACAGAAAGATAAATCCGATCCCGATAGCTATCGGGACGAACATCCGACATCCGAAATCAATGGACGCAGCCTGTATAAACTATAAAGACACCGGTTACTTTTCGCAAACGGTTATTGATTATTTGGAGGATGCTCCTGCGTTACGGCCATTTTATAGCTACCGGCCTGATTTGAATGGCTTCGCTGAGTTTTTGAAAACTAGAAGAGTTATTGCAGACCGGCAATTGCTTACCGATATTCTTATCGAACAATATGAACGGACGGGCTTGTTGTCCTACCCAAAATCAAATTCCACAGTTGAAAATATTCATCTGCTGAAAAGTGATAGTACCTACACGATAACAACCGGTCACCAACTCAATATTTTTGCCGGTCCGCTATACTTCATCTACAAGATCGTAACGGCAATTAAACTGGCGCGGCAACTAAAGGCGGAGTTTCCGGATAAAAACTTTGTGCCGGTTTACTGGATGGCTTCGGAAGACCATGATTTTGCAGAGATCAATTATACCAATATCGGGGGCAAAAAAGTGCATTGGTGGTACGAGGCCCAGGGTGCAACGGGTCGCATCGACCCGGAGTCTATACGCCAGGCGCTGAACCAGTACAAAGGCGCTTTGGGTATTGAAAGGCATGCCAATGAACTTGCCGAGATAGTTGAGAAAGCATATGCCAGCTATGATAAGCTGGCCGATGCAACGCGTTACCTGGTAAATGCATTATTTGGCCAATACGGCTTAGTTATCGTAGATGCAGATGACAACAGGTTTAAACAGCAATTTGCCCCGATTATTGAACGTGATATCATTGAACAAAACAGCTTTAAGCATATCAGCGCTACTAATGAGAATTTGACACAGCTTGGCGTTCACATCCAGGTAAACCCGCGGGAGATCAACTTTTTTTATTTACGGCAAGGCCTCAGGGAGCGCATTACCTTTGAAGGCGGGCGCTACAAAGTGCTAAATACTGAAGTGAGTTTTTCCGAGCAAGAATTGCTGCTTGAGCTAAAGGAATTCCCAAAGCGATTTAGCCCGAATGTGGTAATGCGGCCGCTGTACCAGGAATGCATTTTACCTAACATTGCCTATATAGGCGGCGGTGCCGAAATAGTTTACTGGTTGGAGTTAAAGTCGAATTTTGAGTTTTACCACGTAGATTTTCCTATACTGATCCTGCGTAATTCGGGACTGGTGATCGCTAAAGAAACTGCCGCAAAGATCACGCGGATGGATCTGGAACCGGCCGAATTATTTTTACCTTCCGACGATTTAAAAAAGGAATGGGTGAAAAAGCACAGCAAACATACCCTTAACTTAAACGAGGAGTGGCGTGAACTGACTGCCATTTTTGAAAAGATAAAACTCCGCGCACACAAGATCGACCCAACCTTAACCCCCTCAACCGAGGCAGTACAAGCTCGTCTGAAACGAGCCATCGATAACCTCGAGAAAAAGCTGGTAAAAGCTGAAAAGGTTAATTATCATACCCGCCTGGAACAGATCGAACACATTAAAGCCGACTTATTCCCCGACGACAGTTTGCAGGAGCGCAGTGAAAATTTTGGCCTGTTTTATGTAAAATGGGGACAGGAATTTATTGACGAACTTATCCGGAATTTTGAGCCGCTGGAATTTAAGTTTACGGTGTTGACGGAGTAACCCTAAAACTTACTAAGTTTTAAAAACTTCGTAAGTTTTCTCCGCTACTTCGTAAGTTTGGGAAATGCTCATTCCCGAATCCACCCTCCGCTCCTTTACCCAAAACATTTTCTTGTCCATGGGCTGCAGCGATAAACACGCTGCCCTTGCCGCTGATGTTTTGCTGCAGGCTGATCTGCGCGGCATTGATTCCCATGGTGTGGCCCGCCTGGTAGGTTATGTACGTTTGTGGGAGAAAAAACGCATCAATGCAACGCCCAATATTACCATTGCCCATGAAACTGCAACCACCGCAACCGTAGATGGTGGTGCAGGCCTGGGGCTCGTGGTTGCGCCCTTTGCCATGCAACTGGCAATAAAAAAGGCGGAGCAATATGGCTCAGGATGGGTGTCGGTGCGCAACTCCAATCATTTTGGTATCGCCGGGTACCATGCGCTGTTGGCAGTTGAAAAAGATATGATCGGTTTTGCGATGACAAATGCCAGCCCGCTGGTGGCGCCAACTTTTTCGAGTGAACGTTTGCTGGGGACTAACCCGATGTGTTATGCTTTCCCTGCGGGTAAATACCCACCGGTGGTAGTTGATATGGCAACATCCGCTGCTGCAAATGGCAAGCTGGAGATCGCGCAGCGATCCGGGAAGCAAGTGCCCGAAGGCTGGATACAGGATGCATCCGGCAATTATACCACCGACCCGCATGCCCTAAAAAGCGGCGGAGCACTGCTCCCGCTCGGCAGCGACAGGGAACATGGCAGCCATAAAGGTTTTGGGTTGAGTGCGACCGTTGATATCCTTTCGGCGGTATTATCGGGAGCTAACTATGGCCCATGGGTGCCGCCATTTGTCGCGTTTTTGGAGCCGCCTAACGATCCGGTGGGAACCGGCATCGGTCATTTTATGGGTGCAATGCGGGTTGACGGCTTTCGACCGGTGGACGAGTTTAAATTACATATGGACAACTGGATCAACCGGTTTAAATCGGCAGCAACCGTAGATCCAGAACAAAAGGTGATCATCCCCGGCGAGCCGGAACTGGAAGCTGAAACTGAAAGAAGGAAATATGGGATACCTGTAGTTGATTCGGTGCTTATGGATTTAAATGGTTTGGCGGAAAAATTCGGGGTCGAGAAACTCTAACTTAATCCAACTCCATCAACGTAATCCACTCAATCAACTACTCAATCCCCTTCAAAAACCTATTCCACCTGATTTTTTTAAACAGCGGTGCATCAGGGTCCCAGCTAAACCATGTTAGCAAAGCTTTGCCAACGATGTGGTCTTCAGGTACAAAGCCCCAGTATCGTGAATCTTCCGAATCATGCCGGTTATCCCCCATAAACCAGTAATAATTCATTTTAAAGGTATAAGCGTTGGTTTTTACGCCACTGATGTAAATAGCGCCGTTTTTAATCTCCAGCTTATTTTTTTCATAGACCTCGATCACGCGCTCGTATAACGGGAAAGTCATGCTGTCCAAATTAACAGTCCATCCCTTTTTCGGTATGATGATCGGGCCGAAGTTATCCACGTTCCATTTATAATCAGGTATGGCTTTGGTAAGCCTAACATGGATGGGATAATAATGAGGAAAAACCGGGGCAACCGTATCTGAAACCCCTCGTGGTTGCAGATCGGCATTAAGTGAGTCAATATTCGATAATTTGTTTAACGTTTTGGCTGCCTGCCTGGTCATACTCGGAAAGGTGTGGCCCTCATAGGTCGTAACGCATAATTCTTTAAGCAAATCGGGATCAATCTCCCTGCCGTGTAGCCTGAATCTATATTCTAATTGTTCTTCAGGCGGTTCCGGCTGCGCCTTCCCGTTTATAAATACCTGTTCATCAGTAATGGTTATGGTATCTCCGGCTATGCCTTCACACCGCTTGATATAAATTTCCTTTTTATCCACCGGCCGGCTATCGATGGTATCCTGCGGGTAATTAAATACCACCACATCGCCGCGTTTAATACTGCTGAAACCGGGCAAGCGCAGGTAAGGTAACTCCAGGCCATCCCAATAAGCTTTTAAATTGGTGTTGGGGAAAGTGTGATTAGCAAAAGGATAGCTAAAAGGTGTCATCGGTATCCTTGCGCCGTAATTTAACTTGCTCACCAGGATGTTATCGCCCACCAGCAGGGTCCGTTCCATGGATGCCGTCGGAATAACATAAAATTCCACAAAAAAAGCCCGGATAAACACTGCGGTAAATACTGCAAAAAATAACGCTTGTCCCCATTGCACGGCGATGTGCGGCCTAGTACTTTTTGGGAATTCTACTGCAAACGCAGGTGCGGCTGATCGTCCCAAATACACCGTTTTGGCTTCAAATCCCCATTTCGGCAGGTAAATGAAAGGCAGCAGTACAGCCGCCGCCCGGTCGCGAACGGAAAATTTTCCGTAACATTTAATAAAGTCGATCACAATACCCACGCCGACTATCCAGCTTGCCACCGGCACAAACAGCCAAACGAGCCACCAACCCGGCCGGCCGCAGATTTTGAGCATTACATAGCTTGAATAAAAAGGGATCAGCGCTTTCCAGCCTCTTTCACCGGCTTTTTGAAATAATTTCCAGGTACCGGCGACGCAAAGGATGAGGAAAGGCGATGCAATAATAAGCAGGAAAATGTAGCTGCCGAAGTCCAAGTTAGATCGTTTAAATTAAAGTCTTTTATTAAATCCGAAATCGAACATTCGAAACTGCCTCTTGAGCGAAGCGAAAAATCCGAAATCAATGAATCCCGTTAAACAGCCTTCCCCACCTGATCTTGTGGAAGAATGAGGAAGCCTTATCGTCCCAGCTCATCCAGATAAACAGTGCTTTACCCACGATGTGGTCCTCGGGCACAAAGCCCCAAAAACGTGAATCTTCTGAATCGTGGCGGTTATCACCCATCATCCAGTAATAATTCAATTTAAAGGTATACGACATCGTTTGTAGGCCGTTAATGTACAGTTGGCCGTTCTTTATTTCCAGTTTATTGTGCTCATAAACCTCTATCGCCCGCTCATAGATCGGAAAACTCATCGAATCCAATTTAACGGTCCATCCTTTCTTGGGGATAATGATGGGGCCATAGTTATCAACGTTCCAGTGATAATCCGGAACGCGGATACCAAGACTCGGGTCCAGCACACTAACCTGTCCTTTGGGGAAGACGTCTTCAGACACGTTCTTGGGCGTAATCTCAGCCCTTAAATCAGTCACATTCGAGTAGCCTTTTAAAATATTTGCCGAAGCAGCGGTCATTGCTGGCAATGTATGGCCTTCGTAGGTTGTTATCTGCAACTCATCCTGGGTCCCGGGGTTTAAGTCGCGTCCGGGCGCGGTAGTCAAATGGTACTCCATCTCCTCTCCCGGAGGATTTGGCGCAGCCACTCCATTTACATAAACCTGCCCGTCCACCACGCTTAGCCTGTCACCCGGTACGCCCTGGCAGCGTTTGATATAGTTTTCACGTTTATCAACGGGGCGGTCATTAATGGTATCGGCAGGATAATTAAACACTACTACATCGCCCCTTTTAATAGTTTCTAACCCAGGCAAACGGTAATAAGGTAATTCCCAGCCGTCCCAATACGCTTTGGTGCCGGTGACCGGCATAGTATGGTGGGCAAAAGGGAAGGCAATAGGCGTCATCGGCGTGCGGGGGCCGTAATTGATCTTACTCACAAACAGGAAGTCGCCTACCAGCAGCGAACGCTCCATAGAAGGCGTTGGAATAACATATGCCTCGATAAAAAAAGTTCTGATAAGCGTAGCAGCGATCACGGCAAAAATAATGGCTTCGGTCCACTCGCGGCTTGGTGATTTTTTTAACTGGGTTTTATGTTTCTCGCGGAAACCAGGGCTGTTGGACGAGCCAATGTATTTGGTTTCCTTGTCCGATCCCCATTTATATAAAAAAATAAATGGGAAAATCACGGCTCCTGCATGTTCACTCAGCTTGAATTTGCCAAATGATTTTACAAAATCGATGGTGATGCCCATTAATATCAATACGTTGATCACCGGTATAAAAACCAGCAGCGTCCACCACGCAGGGCGCCCGCTCAGCTTTATCATAATAAAAACGTTTACTAGCGGGATGATGCCAAGCCAACCGGGCATTTTGGCTTTTTCGAACAATTTCCATAAACCGGCGTAAGGCAATATGATAAATAGTATAAATAAAATAAGGGCTTCTACTACGTTCACGTTTTAAAGTTTAAAGGCTAAAATTAAACATATCTTTTGCTTCAAAAAATCCTTTTTTGTCCTGTATCCACTCAGCGGCCATAACAGCACCCAACGCAAACCCGTTGCGGTTATGCGCAGTATGTTTCAGCTCCATGGTATCCACTTCCGAATCATAAAGCACCGTGTGCGTGCCAGGCACGCTATCAATGCGGAACGATTCGATCAATAATTGATCAGGCGCCACGTTATCATCTGCCGTTTCGTCGCCGTCGGTCGTCAGCACATTTATCCAGGTTTTTTTGCTGTCCAGGTTTTCAATAATACCATCGGCAATGGTGATTGCTGTTCCGCTGGGCGAGTCGAGTTTTTGGGTGTGGTGTATCTCTTCTACCTGCACATCATAATACGGGTAGTTGTTCATCAGTTTTGCCAGCATTTTGTTCACATAAAAAAACACGTTTACACCCACGCTGAAATTTGATGCGTAGATCATAGCCTGATCACCATCCTCGCACTGCTGTTTTATCTCGCTCAACCAGTTGTACCACCCTGTGGTGCCAACAACTACCGGAACACCAGCGTCAAAGCAGCTTTTTATGTTGCCGAGTACGGTGGCGGGGGTGCTAAACTCTATGGCAACATCGGCCATGGCAAGGTTTTCAGCCGTTAAATCATGCTGATTATCATAATCGATCTTTAATACGATCTCGTGTTTGCGGTCGGTGGCAATCTTTTCGATGATGTGCCCCATTTTACCGTATCCCAATAATGCGATCTTCATTTTAAAACAAGTTCTCTCCTACAGGCAAATACCCATAAAAGCCCGGTTAATTATTTTCCAAATGTAAAGGTAATTTTTAATCCCGGAACTAAGGAACTTGCTGAAGTTTGCGCAAATAAGGAGGGCTGGTTTATCACCCCCGGTTCAACTTTAAAGGAAAGGTTATTGTCAACGGTATAGCTATGTATAAACTTAGCATCGATATAGGCATCGATGCATTGTATGCCCCAGGCGCCTACGAAGCCCAGTATGCAAAGGTCGCGATTGCGGCGGTAGCCGTCGTTGGCGTCATATATCGCCTGGTCAGGTTGCGACTGGTACAATATAGCATCGGCGTAATAGGGCTGGCCCTTTACCGGCGTTTGGCCATATTCCCTGTATTTCGATAGCTGTAAAAACTCCTTATAATAGGTGTTGTTAAAAACAATGGCATCAGCCAGCAAGCCTAGCCCGGCGTACACAATCGGTACTTTCCACCACTGGTGGTTATAAACCTGCCCCCAGCCTGGAATCATCAATGAATGCATTACAGCAGTATGCGGGCTATGCAGGCTATCGGGATGATAAACCTTTTCTTTTTTTACCCTCGGTGTTTTGTGAATGATCGTGTCCTGGCGTTTGCCTCTCAACGTATCCTTACTGCCGGCTTCTTTGGCGGCTTTTGAAGTGCTGTCGGCCTTTTGTGCCGAAACGGTCGACAGGCTGAAAACAGCCAGTAATGTAATGAGCAGGTATCTGTGCATTTTTACGCGCGGCCAAACTTTGGCCATAGTTTATTACCATTCCATAATTTCGAGGATGCGTCCGAGGTCGTCCTGCGACAGGAAAGGAATTTCGATGCTTCCTTTGCCGCGGCTGTCAACCTTTAGCTTAACCCTCGTACTAAACTTAGAAGCCAGGTCATCCTGGATCTTTTGTATCTGGAATGAAACCGGTTCGGACCGCTTTGCCTGTTTGTTTGTATCGGCGTTTACGGCGTTCCGAACAAGTTCTTCCGTCATACGAACGGACAAACCTTGCTTAATAATATGCTGATAATAAAATATTTGTTTTGTGGGATCGTCAACCGACAGCAAAGCTTTTGCATGCCCCATGCTGATCTGCTCATCGCGTATACCTGCCTGTACTACCGGGGGCAGCCGTAAAAGGCGCAAATAGTTGGTTACGGTCGACCGGTTTTTGCTAACGCGATCGCCAAGTTCCTCCTGCTTCAGGTGGCATTCTTCAATCATGCGCTGAAAACTTAGGGCAACCTCGATAGCATTCAGGTTTTCACGCTGTATGTTCTCAATCAGTGCCATTTCCAGCATTTGCTGATCATTGGCCGAACGCACATAGGCAGGGATATAACTTAATCCTGCCAGTTTTGAAGCACGGAAACGCCGTTCGCCGGAGATGAGCTGGTAGCTGTGCGGCCCCAAACGCCTCACGGTAACTGGCTGTATAAGTCCCTGTACCTTTATCGAGTCGGCAAGTTCAGCCAATGCAGTTTGATCAAAATCAGTACGGGGCTGAAAGGGATTGGTCTCTATCTCCGTTAACTTTATATCGCTTATCGAACCGGGATTTGTTACGTCACCCTGGCTTGAAACGCTCGTTTTGGCTTGATGTACATTTTCGTTATCGTTCAGCAACGCGCTTAACCCTCTTCCCAAGGCGTTTCTTTTTTCTGCACTCATTTGTTAAACTGTTACTGTATTTTCTGCAGTTTCGGTTTTTACCAAACCATTTTTTCTTAAAATCTCGCGGGCTAAATTCAAGTAATTTATTGCCCCTTTGCTGGTTGCATCGTGCATAATTACCGATAAACCAAAGCTTGGCGCCTCGCTCAGGCGGGTATTGCGCTGTATAATGGTTTCAAAAACCATGTCCTCAAAATGCGTCCTTACTTCTTCAACTACCTGGTTTGAAAGGCGGAGTCTTACATCATACATGGTCAGCAATATCCCCTCGATCTGGAGTTGGGGATTTAACCTCGACTGAACGATCTTAATGGTATTTAACAGCTTGCCCAGGCCCTCCAATGCAAAATACTCGCATTGTACCGGGATGATCACCGAGTCGGCAGCAGTTAAAGCATTGATGGTGATGAGGCCTAAGGACGGCGAGCAATCGATGATGATGAAATCATAGTTGTTTTTCACCACATCCAGTACCGCCTTCATTTTGTATTCACGGTCGGCCATATTGATCATTTCAATCTCGGCGCCAACCAGGTCGATATGTGCCGGCAACAGATCAAGGTTCGGAGTGTCCGTTTTTTGAATAGCGTCCCGCGGGTCGATATCATTGATGATACACTCGTAAATACTGTCTTTTATATTTCGCGGGTCAAAGCCAATTCCTGAAGTAGAGTTGGCTTGCGGATCAGCGTCAACCAGCAAAGTTTTAAATTCCAGCACAGCTAAACTTGCAGCCAGGTTTATGGACGATGTAGTTTTGCCAACACCGCCCTTTTGGTTGGCTAAAGCAATAATTTTACTCATTTTTATATAAAAATTTTATAAAAAGGTTTCCCCGGCACACCATGCTGAAGGGCCGGCACAGCCGGTTTTTGCACGTATTTTACGCCGCGATAAAGATAGCGTATTAATCTGATTCAGAAATCCACAGGTTTTGGTTATTTACAAACAAAAATCAATTAGTGAATTAGTGAGTTGGTGAATTAGTGAGTGGTGAGTTAGTGAATTTTTGAGTTACTTTGTCAACTGAGTGGTGGGTTACATTTGCGGGTAAACGAACCATCAAATCACTAATTCACTAATTCGCTAATTCACAACTGATTAAATGGTTACCATCATATCCGGCACTAACCGGCCCGGGAGCTGGACTTTGAAGCTGGCAAAATATTACCAAAAAAGGCTACGCGAAAAAGGGCTGGATACTACGCTTTTGTCACTGGAACAATTGCCTCCGAGCTTAATAGGAACCGACCTTTACGGCAAGCGGAGCCCGGAGTTTGAGCCGATACAGGAGATAGTGACCAATTCGGAAAAGTTTTTGTTTATCATTCCTGAATATAACGGCAGTTTCCCGGGGGTGTTGAAAACATTTGTGGATGCCTGCACTTTCCCCGAAAGTTTTTATGAAAAAAAGGCAGCGCTAACGGGCGTGTCATCAGGTAAGTATGGAAATATCCGGGGTGTAGATCATTTCACTGGCGTTTGCCACTATATGCATTTGCACGTGATGTCGCTTAAGATACATATCCCGAATATCAAACAGGAATTAAACGAAACCGGCGATCTGTTTAAAAAGGATACCGTTGAATTTACGGAAGAGCAGATGGATAAGTTTATTTTGTTTTGATTACACCGATTTTGAACACGATTACACTGATTACTAAGAGTTCAAACGATTTGCCCCCCTCATTCGGACTAATCTCTAGTCTCTAATCTCTCATCACTAACCTCTACCTCCCATTAATCAGTTTCGCCATAAAAAATGCGGCGGCCGCAGCTAAGGCACCTATAACCAACACTTTTAGCGCGCCGGTGAACGCAGGCTGGCCGGTTACCTTGCTTTTAAAATACCCGAAAACAAATAGGCAAACCATTGTAATGGCGCAGGAATAATAAAGAGCCGTTTGCGATTCGTGGATAAAAAAATAGGGCGAAAGCGGGATGGCCCCGCCAATGATATACGATATGCCGATGGTAATTGCACTTTGGGTGGCCCGGTTCGCCTGGGGTTTTTCGAGACCGAGTTCATAACGCATCATAAAATCCACCCACTTGTCTTTGTCCTTGGCCATCTCATTTGCGATTTGGTCCTGGAGGGCAGGCGATAACCCGAATTCCGCAAAAACTTCTTTAACCTCAGCTTTCTCCTGTTCCGGCACCCGCTCAACTTCATCGTACTCCCGCTGCAGTTCCGATTTGTAATGATCAGCTTCCGTACGGCCTGCCAGGAACCCGCCCAGGCCCATCGCTATGGAGCCAGCCACAATTTCGGCTATCCCGGCTATCACCACTATACTGGATGAAGGGACGGTCCCGCTCAGGCCGGCAGCGAGTGCAAAGGGCACGGTTAGGCCGTCGGACATGCCGATAACAATATCGCGTATAGTATCCGAGCTTTTTAAATGGTGTTCGTGATGCATGGTTAAAAGTACCGGTATTTAAACAGCTTTTTAAACGGGATTACAATTTATTTTCATTATTAATTAATTATTTATTTCCAAAAAGGATTACATTACACCTGTTTTATTTAACCTAATTAAACTTAAACATGAAGATTTATCGCAATTTTCTTTCACTGCTTTTTTTGCTGCCGTTTTGCGCCGTGGCGCAATCAAATTTCCAACCAGGTCTTATTGTAAATCCAAAAGGAGATACCATTCGCGGCTCGATAGATTTCAGGGACTGGGAAAACAGCCCCAGGAACATTCTTTTTAAATCAGATGGGGCTGCGGCGCCCGAAAAACTAAATGGCGACCAGGCAAAATTCTTCAGTGTTTCGGTCGGCCACCTGGAAGCCTTCGAAGGTTATGTTGGCCCGATAAGCACAGACAATGTCAACATCGATCATCTGTCTATCGGACGGGATTCCAGCTTCAAGATCGACACAGTTTTTTTAAGGGTTTTGCAGGATGGCAAAAGGCTGAAACTATTCTCGTACACCGATGCACAAAAAACAAGATTTTTTATAGCCGAGAGTTTTTCAGACCGGCCCGTAGAGCTCACTTACCGTATATTCTGGAATAACGAAGAGGCGAATGGAAGGGACCGCACCAGCTACGAAACTGCATTTAAAGGACAGCTTTACGATGAGGCTGTAAAAGCCGGGGTAATGAGCCCGTCGCTAAAAACGTATATATCCAAAGCCGAATACAGGGTGGATGATATTGTGCACATTGCAAGTATCATAAATGGTATTTCGGCAGATGATATAGCCAAAAACAATGGGAGCAAACCAAACCCATTGCGCACTGCGATTATTATTATCGGTGCGATCGGTGTAGCTATTTGGGTGATCCATGATTTTGCCACTGCACATCACTAAAAAACCTTATTAATATTAAATATGATGAAAATCACCTACAACCTATTAGTGTTTGTACTTCTGTTACCTTTTTTTGCCGCCGCGCAACGTAATTATCGCGCAGGCTATATTGTCAACTCAAAGAACGATACCGTAAAAGGATTTATAGGTTACCAGGGACGCAAACCCGACAACTATTTCATTTAAATCGACGCTGAGCGACAGAGACAAAAAAACAATTTCGATGAGCGGTATGCGTTCATTCGGCATTGATGGTATTGCCTCATACCAAAAATTTCTTTGCATGATCAGTACCGACGTCACTGATTCCAGGCACATTGTCGAAGGGCGCGATACCAGTTTCAGGATCGATTCCGTTTTTTTAAAGGTGTTTCAAAAAGGCAAAAATCTTGCGCTTTACTCTTATACGGATAATCTTAAAACCCGTTTTTACATTGGCGAAGCCCCCGATTATAAGCCGACGGAATTGACCTACAGGCTATACCTTGATGCTTCAAATGCAACAAACACTACAGTCAACGAAAATACATATCAAAAACAATTATTTGCCCTGGCAAATAAATATAACGCTTTGGATGATAAGATGACAGCCCTATTAGAGGACCAGTTTTTAGCATACCGCGAAGATGGTCTGCTTAAAATAGTAAGTCGCATCAATAACATATCAAAAGCGGAAATTGCCAAAAAGTATTCGGGACATAGCAAACTAAGTATTTATGCAGGCACGGGGGTAAATGTTTCGCATACCGCCTCGGATGCCAATACAGCGTATTCCGCTGGCGGGGGTGTGGCGTATACTTCTTTTATGCCCATGTTTGCTATAGGGGCGGACCTGGTTCCTGATCCTAACGGGGGGCGTGCCGAATTTAAGGTCGAGTTGTCCGTTAACCCAGGAAAAATGGACGCAAAGTATAATCTCACAGTTGAACCCAGGGTGCCGGCGGAAGCATCATACAACCAATTGATGATTTGCTTTACGCCACAGGCCATGTACAACTTGTATAATGCACCCGACTTTAAGTTTTATATTGGCGTTGGCTATTCGTTAACCTATTCCAACTTCAGCAATGCGATTTTTCAGGCGCAAAACAAATCGGATCAAAATGCAGGTTTTCCGCAGGAGCCCTATAATTTCCAAACGTCGAACAATGCCTTTTTACTTAAGGCAGGTTTCAGGATTCACAAGAGCCTGGAGATATATGTAGATTATTACACCTCGCAGCTCCAAAGCACTGAAGGGTATTTTCATTTCGGCACTCAAAATAGCGTAATAGGCGTGAACTACTTTTTTGGGCAGTAAGAAACGATTTAAAAACCATTCAGCGTAATCACTGTGGGTCTAAGGTCGCTTTCATCGGTTTTATTGAGCCAAGGGAATACTAATTTCGGTGTATCGGATCGACACGGCCGATACAGTGCGATGGTAAAATACCGCAAAAAAATAGCGCTCTGCTAATGCAGGGCGCTATCGTTTTCATGGTAGATATTAAATTGTTTTTATAGATAGATAAAATAGATATATGATGATCAGGCTAGCGACAATGTCGACTGTGTCATCGCCTGGTTATTGCCGCCTGCTGATGGCTGTTGAAATGTAAACTTGATCAGGTCATTTAATATTAAGTCCCTTAACTCATTATCAAAACGGATCAATAATTTCGCTGCTTTGGTATTTTTGTAAGCTTTCATAGTTCAGTTTTTAATAGTTAATAATTATTTAGTTTCTTTATCAGTTTTATCTTCTTCAGTTGTTAAATTGTCTTTTCTGCGTTTCGCTTCCTTGTATTGACGTAACAGCTGCTCTTTATCCCGGTCGTCCGAAACGTTAGCCGGTTCAACAGGATTTTCCCATTCCTTTTCTTCGCTGCCGCGATCTTTTGGTATTTCAAGGTCCATCATGTATTGCATGTTTTCCCTTATTCCAATTCAGTGCCAAATAGACACCGCAGGAAAAACACATGTTGCATCCGCCGCATAAAAAACAGGTAAAACGCTCAAATATTGGGGATTAAAATGATTTGGTTGATAGAGGTAGCCCGTTATTAGGTTGACGGAAAGTGTATTCTTTTTTATACACTGATTAGTTTTTCAAGCGCGTTTGAACGACTCGTTTGGTTTGGGATGATTGGCGAAATGGATGACAAATGTGATGATAGTGAGTATGGCACCGATAGCGCACACGCCGTTCCAATGATAAGTTTTCCAAAGGAAGGTGGCTAAAAAAGAACCGCCCACGCCACCCAGGAAATAAGTTACCATGTAAACCGTGTTGATGCGGTTACGGGCCTCGGGTTTTAGGGCGAAAATGATGGATTGATTGGATATATGAGTAGCCTGTACGCCTATGTCCATAACAATTACACCTAAAATAAGTCCCGCGTAGCTGTGCGCCGAGAAGTAAAATATGATAAATGAAACAAGGATAAGCCCGATGGTAATTCCTGATAATTTGTAGGCATCCATTTTATCACTCAGTCTTCCCATTAATCCAGCCGCTAAAGCCCCAAATGCACCGAATATTCCTAAAAATCCCGCCGCATCGCTCCCCTTGTGAAAGTTTTCCGACAACAGGAAAGAGTTGGTCGACCAAAAAGCGCTGAAACACGCAAAACATAATGCGCCGCGCAAAGCAGCCACCCGTAATTTCGGTTCTTGCTTTATCAACTGGATCAGCGAGGCCATCAGGCTGCCATAGGTGCCATTGTAATCAGGCTCAACTTCCGGTAAAAAAAGCCAGAGCAACAACCACGTAATCATCATGATCCCGGCGGCGATATAATACACAGCCCTCCAGCCGAAATATTCGCCCAAAATGCCGCTAAAAGTTCGCGACAGCAAAATACCGATCAGCAGCCCGCTCATGATAAAACCGATCTTTTTGCCGCGTTCTTCCGGCCTAGCCAGGTGAGCGGCCATGGGCACCAGTATTTGCGGGATCAGCGAGGCTGCACCTAAAATAAAACTGAATATCACCAAAAGATTGATGGATGCGGATGCGGCTGTGATCAGGAGCGATAAAACAATAAAACCGAAAATCGCCATCATGAGTCTTTTCCTACGCACCATATCAGCGAGCGGCGCCAGGAAAAGCATTCCCATGGCATAGCCGAATTGGGTAACATACGATACCTGCCCTGCTTTTCCCTTGCTCACATTGAAAGTTCGCGCCATTTCATCCAGCAAAGGCTGGTTATAATACAGGTTGGCAACAATTAGCCCAGTAGCAATCGTCATGATCCAGAGGGTAAGCGGTGTTAGTTCAGGATTTTTTTTTGACGTGCTGGCAGAAGTCATCTTATTTACGGGGACTTTTTTGTCAAAAGTGTTAATGATATCTTAATTTGATGTTGGGCAAAAGCAATTTTTTACCCGTTTGATGAAAAATTTACAAATTGACCGGGAACGTTATCGAAGGAAAAACCCCGGCATATTTCATAAGGATTCTAAAAAATGGAAAAATCCGATATATTTTTTCGCTAAATCGGAAAAATTTCAGCGCTATAATAATTTTCTGACGAAATAACAGAATATTTTAAATAAAAATCGATAAAAACACTTTTAGCAACGTTTTTTGAGTAATTATTGCATTGAATGTTATATACTTTTAAAAACTATCTAAAAATTTATAGTTAAATGACATATTATCCAATCGATTGTCAAGAAAAGACAAAAATTAAAAAAAATATTTTAAAAATTATTATATTTATAACAAAATGTTCGTATTTTTGACAAACAAATCGGAGTTAACAGGTTTTTTACAAAAAGATTACAAAAAACAACGGTGAGTATTAAAAGTTAGTGTTAACTTTACACCGTAAAATTTATTAAAAAGTCTTCTCATAATTTAGGTTTATAATTGGTTAGTAAAGGCCCCTGCCCATCAGGGGCTTTACTTTTTTACAGGTTTTTTTGACTATGCAGATAGCCAATTATTAAGGTCAAATAGTTTTTGTGTCCTGGCGCTGCCATACTCCTTCACCGCAATTATCATTTTTTGCGGTTCATTTGCTGTACCTTATCGGCTACCCTGTTTAATAACATTGTCCTGTCTTCGGCAAGGCTATCTACATTGCTTACCAGGTCGACCGCCAAAAATTCCGGCGTAAGCTGGGGTTGTTGAGGGAGTAATTTATAATTTCTGGATTGAGGTGAGAGGCGAAAGGGAGGATGGTAAAGTTGGTTTTAGACGGCTTTTCGCCTTCTACTGTTCGCCTGAAAAGTGCGTTTCAGCATTCAGATCAACGAAAATGGATTGCTGCGAAAGGGGTGGTGACAGTGTTTTGTCAATATTCCGCTGTAGGTGTTCAAAAAAAGTCTCAAAACTGTCCGGATTTGGGGTATCTTGCTTTTATAAGTGGCTAAAAATGAGTGGTTTCGTATGCCGTTTGTAGGGTGATCGTGCGTGAATA